>Ga0180218_1000763_pt1 | contig 24428 bp, 21 predicted proteins | sample eDN3rd37CKraftBY_FD_151334 | JGI IMG/M metagenome (GOLD analysis project Ga0180218, IMG submission 151334) | Enriched backyard soil microbial communities from Emeryville, California, USA - eDNA 3rd pass 37_C Kraft BY (version 2) (version 2) | ecosystem: Environmental > Terrestrial > Soil >...
TTGGTGCCCAGGAGAGGACTCGAACCTCCACGGCTTTCACCACTGGTACCTGAAACCAGCGCGTCTACCAATTCCGCCACCTGGGCAACGGGCAGAGACATAAGTTGCGAGGTCCGCCATTGTCAACGATGGGACACCTATACAGGCCGAAATCCTTGCGGTATCCCGCATGAAACGCGCCCGCGGTGGAGACCAAGGCAGCTTTCATGGCGATTCAGACCAATTCCGACACCCTGATCACGGTTTTCGGCGGCTCGGGTTTTCTCGGCCGTCACGTGGTGCGAGCGCTGGCCAAGCGGCGCTATCGCATCCGCGTCGCGGTCCGGCGTCCGGAGCTGGCCAACTATCTCCAGCCGCTTGGCACGGTCGGCCAGATCCAGGCGGTGCAGGCGAACCTGCGTTATCCCGCCTCGGTTGAAGCTGCGATCCGCGACGCGTCCGTGGCGATCAATCTGGTCGGCATCCTGTTCGAGCGGGGCCGGCAGAGTTTCGAGGCCGTGCAGCATTTCGGCGCTGAACAGGTTGCCCTCGCCGCCAATGCCCATGGGGCGCGCCTGCTTCACGTATCGGCCATCGGCGCCGACGAGCATTCGTCCTCGCTCTACGCGCAGTCGAAGGCGCGCGGCGAGCAGGCCGTCCGGGCGGCGTCTCCCGGCGCGGTGATCGTGCGGCCTTCGGTCGTGTTCGGACCCGAGGATGATTTCTTCAATCGCTTCGGCTCGCTCGCGCGGTTCCTGCCGGTGCTGCCGCTGATCGGCGGCGGCCAGACCCGTTTGCAGCCGGTCTATGTGGTCGATGTCGCGGAGGCGATCGCCAATCTGGTCGAATCCGGCGCGGGCGCCGGCAAGACCTATGAATTCGGCGGGCCGGAAGTGAGCACCATGCGCGAGATTATGGAATACGTTCTCGCGGTCACCGAGCGCAGGCGGCTGCTGATGCCGCTGCCATTCGGTCTTGCAAAAGTGCAGGCCTGGTTCACGCAGTTCCTGCCGAACCCGCCGCTGACGCCGGATCAGGTCGAGCTCCTGCGGACCGACAATGTCGTGTCCGAAGAGGCGATCCGCACGCACCGCACGCTTCAGGGCGTCGGCATTGCACCCGCGTCATATGAGGCGATCGTGCCGAGTTACCTGTGGCGGTTCCGCAAGACCGGTCAGTTCCGCACTGGCCGCTTCGCCTGAAACTCCGGTCAGAAGCCGACCGCGAGCAGAAGCAGCCCGATCGAGCCGACGATCACGCGCCACCACGCGAACAGTCCGAATCCGTGCTGCGAGACGTAGTTGAGGAACGTCTTCACCACGAAATAGCCGGACACGAACGAGCAGGCGAAGCCGATCGCGACCAGCAGCACATTGCCCGACGTCAGCTGATCGTGGTTCTTGATGAGATCGAGCGTGAATGCGCCGGCCATCGTCGGCATCGCGAGAAAGAATGAGAATTCCGCCGCCGACCGCTTGTCGGCGCCGAGCAACATCGCCGACACGATGGTCGCGCCGGACCGCGACACGCCGGGGATCATCGCGAAACACTGGCAGACGCCGATGATCAGACACATCGGCAGCGAGAACTGCATCACGTCGCGATATTTGGGCCTGAAGTCCAGCTGATCGACCCAGAGCAGCACCGCGCCGCCAGCGATCAGCGTGAAACAGACCACCCACGCGTTGAAAAGATAAGACTTGATGAGCGAGTGCGCAGCCGCACCGATCAACGCCGCCGGCAGGAACGCGACCAGGACGCCGATCACGAAATTGCGGGACGCCGGGTCGGAAAACATGCCCGTCGCGAGGCGCCACAATTTGTGGAAGTAGATCGACAGGATCGCGAGAATCGCACCGAGCTGGATCAGCACCACGAAGGTCTTGCCGAAATCCTCGTCGCCGAAACCGAGAAAGCGCTGCAGCAGCAGCAGATGTCCGGTGGAAGATACAGGCAGGAACTCAGTGAGACCCTCGACGATGCCGAGGATGGCCGCCTTGATCAGGTCGCTCATAGCCGATTAGCCCCAACGCGCATCCCGGTTCGGACACCGGGCCACGGCCCTTGTGACGCGAAGCCGGCCCCCCGGCAACGAAATTTCCGATAACTCAACACTTTGCCGCTTTTTACAGCATTATCCGCGGCATCACTGTCATGATTCGCAAAGTCGATGCTGACCCTTTTCCACCACCCCTTCTGCCCGCATTCGCGTTTCGTGCGCCTCGCGCTCGGGGAATTCGACCTCGAAACCGAGCTTGTGGAGGAGCGCGTCTGGGAGCGGCGGGAGGAATTCCTGATCCTCAATCCGGCCGGACAGACGCCGGTGCTGATCGTCGAAGATCTGACGGCCGTCCCGGGCCCGACCGTGATTGCCGAATTCCTTTCGGAGATGCACGGCTCGCTCGGAGACGGCGTGGCGGATCGCAACCTGATCGGCCTCGATCCGGCCCAGCGGGTGGAGGTCCGTCGCCTTGTGTCCTGGTTCACGGAGAAGTTCGCGGCCGAGGTGTCGGCGCCGCTCGTCAACGAACGGCTGCACAAGCGCTTCATGACGCCCGACCAGGGCGGCGGCCCGCCCGATACGGACGTGATGCGCGCGGCGCGCAAGAACGTGCGTTATCATCTCGCCTATATCGACTGGCTTGCCGGCCAGCGCGATTGGCTGGCGGGCAATCGCCTCACTTTTGCGGATCTCGCGGCCGCGGCGCATCTGTCGGTCGTCGATTATCTCGGCGACGTGCCATGGAGCGAGCGTGAGCACGCCAAGAACTGGTATGCGCGCATGAAATCACGGCCCTCGTTCCGGCCGATCCTCGCCGACATCTCTGGCGCGTTCCCGCCGGCTGCGCACTACGCCGATCTGGATTTCTGATTTCGCCGAAGCGGCTCAGTGGCGCGACTGGCTCGCGGCAATGGCGCGCGCCTTCGGGCCAGGCCCGCGCATGTAATGGCGCTCGGGACGATACCGGTTCTGGAGCTTCAGGCGCTTCATGAGCGATTGCAGGGCCGCAGTGATCTTGTAGATCATCGTCTTGTTCGATCGTTGGCGCGGGCCGGCCCCCCGCATGGTTTACAGCCGGTTTACGTGGTTCGACGCATGCGACAACGTTAGCTCTCAAATGCGAACGATTCGTTAAACACTTTGCCAATGACGGGATGACCGGTGATTCGCATCCGGTGACCCCACGCGGCCCCTTTTCGTTCGCGATGCGGCCGTCTAGCCTGTCGTCCGCATGCCGCACAGCCAGCCCAATTTTCTTCTGTTCATCACCGATCAGCACCGCGCCGATTATCTCGGCTGCTACGGGCACCCGATCCTGCGAACGCCGCACATCGATTCGATTGCGGCCGGCGGAACGCGGTTCCGGAAGTTCTATGTCGCAAGCCCGGTCTGCATGCCGAACCGCGCCTCGCTGATGACCGGCCGGATGCCGGCGGTGCATGGCGTGCGCTCGAACGGGATTCCGCTGTCACAGGACAGTGTGACGTTCGTCGACCTCCTGCGCGACGCGGGCTATGACACCGCGCTCATCGGAAAGAGCCATCTGCAGAACTTCACCGGCATTCCGGCGACGTCGAAGCCCGCTCCACTGCGCGATGGCTATCGCCAACCGTCGCCCGGCTTGCGGCAGGCCATGCGCATCGACCTGACCGGAAAGATCTACGGACAGGAAACGCCGTCCTACTGGGAGGAGCCGGGCGCGCATATTGCGACCCCGTTTTATGGCTATGGTCATGTCGAGATCGTCACCGGACATGGCGACGCTGTCGGCGGTGATTATCGTGCGTGGCTGCACGAGAAGGATCCGGCTGCGCTCAGGCTGCTTGGCCCGGAGAACAGCGCACCGCACGATTACGTGGTGCCGCAAGCCTACCGGACACGGATCCCCGAAGAACTCTACGCGACCAACTATCTCGCCGAGCGCGCCGAGGCGTTTCTGAATGCCCGCAACGCCGGCCGCGATCCGTTCTTTCTCACCGTTTCGTTTCCCGATCCGCACCATCCGTTCAATCCGCCCGGCAAGTACTGGGACATGTACAAGCCGGAGCAATTCCCGGTGCCCGAGGCGTTCCGCCGGAATGACTGGACGCCGCCGCCGGAGGTGCAGCAGGCGCTCGACGAACGCGCGAGCGGAAAGGCCAACATCCACGGCATGCGGACCATCGGCACCACAGCGCGCGAGGCGCAGGAAGCACAGGCGCTGACCTGCGGCATGATTGCCTGCATCGATGACGCGATCGGCCGCGTGCTGCGTGCGCTCGATGCGTCAGGCCAGCGCGATAACACGGTGGTGATCTTCACCACCGATCACGGCGACCATCTCGGCGATCATCGCCTGCTGCTGAAGGGATCCGAGCAATATCAGAGCATCCTGCATGTGCCGTTCATCTGGTCGGATCCGCAGGCGCCTGCCCGTGTTGCGACCGATGCGATCGGCTCGACCATCGACATTCCGGCAACCGTGCTCGATCGCGCACGCATCGCGCCCTATGTCGGCATGCAGGGCAAAAGCCTCCTCCCCGCCATGGGACCGGAGGGACGGCCGGTGCGCGATTGCGCCTTCGTGCAGTACGAGCACCAGATGCCGGACAAGGATGTCGATCACATGCCGCGCTGGCACACGATCGTCGATCAGCGCTACCGCATGACCGTGATGTCGGATTCAGGTCTCGGCGAATTGTACGATCTCGAAACCGATCCCGGCGAGTTCGACAATCTGTGGAGCAGCGCCGAGCACGCAGGCATCAAGGCGCAGCTGATGGAACGGCTCGTGCAGCTCGAGATCGAGCATACCGACACGGTGCCCTACCCGACCGGGCGGGCGTAGATACCCCCTCTTTCCAGAGGGAAGAGATCAATCCGCCTTGAACCCGGTCTCGTCGACGATTTTGCGCCAGCGCTCGATCTGGGTCTTGATGTCCGCGGTCAGATTGGCGGGACCGGTGACGCCGGTGGCTTCCATTCCCTGCACTTCGAATTTCTGCTGCACATCGCGATCGCTGTGCGCCTTTTCGGCGGCCGCGATATAGGCCTTCACGATCGGCTCGGGCGTGCCCTTCCTGGTGAGAAGGCCGAACCACACCATCGCGGTGAATTCGTCATGTCCAAGCTCCGCGAAGGTCGGCACATCGGGCAGAAAGCGCGAGCGCTTCGGTGAGGTCACGGCGATTGGAATCAGCTTGCCCGCCTTGATGTGCGGAATTGCGTTGCCGACCTGCATGAACCCCATCAACGCGTGGCCGGCAACGATGTCCTGTGTCTGCGGGCCCGAGCCCTTGTAGACGATATGCGCGAGGTCGAGCCCGAAACGCTTGTTGAGTTGATGGCCGAGGAAGGCCGACGGCGTGCCCGGACTGAACGATGCATAGCCGAGCTTGCCGGGATTGGCCTTCACCCAGGCGATCCACTCATTGAGGGTCCTGGCCGGCACGCTCGGATGCACGGCGAAGACGAGCGGCGCTTCGACGCCCTTCACGATCGGAATGAAATCGTCGATCCCCCAGCGCAGATTCCTGTACGCGCTCGGATTGATCTCCGTCATCGCCTGCGTGCCGACCCACATCCATGTCCCGTCGGCCGGCTGATCGACGACGAATTGCGCGGCGATGGTGCCGTTCGCACCCGGCTTGTTCTCGACAATGATCGTGCGGCCCAGGGTCTTTGACATGTGCTCGCCGACAATGCGCGCATAGGGATCGAGAATGCCGCCGGGAGCCGAGCCCACCATGATCTTGATGATGGCAGGCGGCTCTTGCGCGAATGACTGGCTAGGGGCGTTCAGGACAATCGCAACGGTCGCAATGGCGAAACCGATCCGGCGCAGAAAAAACATCGGCAGATTCTCCCGAGCGCAAGTCTTCTCGTTCGCGGCGCCCTGGCGCCACGCGATCAGTGTCCGGGAGAGGAACGGGAAAGGCAAGGGCCTGCGAAGGCCGCCAATGCGGCAAGCAGGCGAGACAGTTGCGACGTGTCAGGCCTGCGCGATTTCGCCGTCGATGGTCTTGTGATCGGGGCAATGCGCCGCTTGCCACACCGGACCAAGATCGACGACCTCGGCTTCAAGGCATTCAACTTCAAGCCGCAATGCACCGCCACCTGAGAAGGACAGCGTCACCACGCCGCCCGGCGCCTGGGTCTCGCTGAATTCGACCGCGAGAAGATTGAGCACCTGCTCCTTGGCTGAACAATCGAGGCTCTTGCATTTGCAGGACAGGACGCGATCGAACCGCAGCGCGGCACGGCGGCGTTGCCAGGCGGGAGTCTCGCCGACAGCGGCCTCCCAGTCGAACCGGTTCAGCGCGATAACCACCCGATTTTCGTTCGGGCGCCAGAGCACCTCGCCGATCTTCACCACCGCATCCTGTAGATGCGCGGATACGACTTCCAGGTCCTCGTTATCGAGCGCGATGAGCTTTAGCATGTCCATGACGCGGCCTTTTGGGTCGGTCGTTTATGATTTCGCAATTCGCCCTGAGGGCTAGTTAGGCAAAGGGCCATGATGTCGCAAGGGGCCCAGGCGGGAAAAGACACGGGCTGGGCACGAGGTTAACCGCTGATTCGTTCGACCTGACCGCCGCATGCGGTGAGCTTGTCCTCCAGCCGCTCAAAACCGCGATCGAGGTGATAGACCCGGTTCACGATGGTCTCGCCTTCGGCGGCCAGAGCCGCAATCACCAGCGATACGGATGCGCGCAGATCGGTCGCCATGACCGGCGCGCCAAGCAAACGATCCACGCCTTCGATCGTCGCTTCCTGACCATCAAGCGAAATGCGCGCGCCGAGCCGCGCCAGCTCCTGCACATGCATGAAGCGGTTTTCGAAGATCGTCTCGGTGATGCGTGACGTACCCTTGGCCTTTGTCATCAGCGCCATCAATTGCGCCTGCATGTCGGTCGGGAAGCCCGGGAATGGCTCGGTCGTGACTTCGACCGGCTGAAGCCCCGCACCGTTGCGTGCGACGCGGATGCCCTCGTTGGTGGTCGTGACGCTGGCACCAACCTGCGTCAGAACATCGAGCGTGGATTGCAGCAATTCGGCGCGCGCGCCCTGCAGCATTACGTCGCCGCCGGTCATCGCCACAGCCATCGCATAGGTGCCGGTCTCGATCCGGTCCGGCACCACGTTGTGCCGCGCCGGCCCAAGCCGCGAGACGCCGCGGATCTCGATGCGGGAGGTGCCCGCGCCGGAAATCTTCGCGCCCATCTTTACGAGGCAATCGGCAACATCCACGACCTCAGGCTCTTGCGCCGCGTTCTCGATCACGGTCGTGCCATTCGCGAGCGATGCCGCCATCAGCGCGACATGCGTGCCGCCGACCGTCACCTTGGGAAACACGATCTCGCCGCCGCGCAACCCGCCTGACGGAGCGCGCGCAACCGCATAGCCCGCTTCGATCTCCACCTTCGCGCCGAGTTGCTCCATCGCCATCAGCAGAAGATCGACCGGCCGCGTACCGATCGCGCAGCCACCGGGCAGCGACACCTTCGCCTCACCCATGCGCGCCAGCAGCGGCGCAATGACCCAGAAGCTCGCGCGCATCTTCGAAACGAGATCGTAGGGCGCGGTGGTGTCGACGATGTTCGCGGCCGAGATCTTCACCGTCTGACCGGAATGCTCACCATCACCGGCGCGCTTGCCGGACAGCATCACGTCGACGCCGTGATTGTTCAGGATGCGCTGCAGTTGAACCACGTCCGCGAGGTGCGGGACGTTCTCCAGGATCAGCATGTCCTCGGTCAGGAGGCTTGCGATCATCAGCGGCAGGGCTGCATTCTTCGCGCCGGAAATCGGAATAGTGCCGTGCAGCGGCTTGCCGCCGGTGATGCGAATGCGATCCATTGATCCCCCTCAAGCAGAACGCGAGCGTTCAACCCTAGCGCAATACACGCCCCGGTGGGGCGGAATATGGCGCGTCAGCCCTTCCGGTCCGAGCTCTCCCCAGCCTGCTTCTTCGAATCGGGGCCTGCCGCGCGCTCGCGAATCTGCGCCTTCCGGCGCTTCAGGTTTTCCCGCAACGCCTTGGCCAGGCGCTCCTTGCGCGGGTCGATTTTGGCCGGCCCGGTGTTCTCGTCCATAGGGGCGAAAAAGCCGAAATCTCCGATGGACGCAAGGGCGGGCGAACACACCGCTGATCTCGCAGATTCGTGACCCGATTTCGCACCTTCGCCGGAGTTCCCGCCCCGGCACGACGGCGAAGGCGGCTCCATATTCGCCCGGATATTGGAAGGAGATTTGAGATGCGGACGTTTCTGACTTTGGCCGTAGCCGGCCTGTTCCTTGCGCCGGCGGTGGATTTCGCCGCGGCACAGACCCGCCGCCCCACAGCCACACCCCCACGCGCGCAGCAGGCGCCGGTGACGACGCCGTCAAATCCCTACGGGCTGTCGAATTGCGCCGAGCGCCCGTTCGCGCGCGAGTGCGACCGGCGTGGAACCTGGTGAGTCGGCTGGCCTCCAGTCCGGAGCGGGTCCGCGCGTTGCATGACCGCAAGATACAAACAGCAGCGCACGAACGAAAAAGCGTCGATGCGGCCCTCGCTTTATCTGCAGCGGACCACTCGTCCGGAGACAGGCCCAAGGAGATGGGCCCAAGGGAGACAGGCCCATGCGTAACTTTTCCCGTCTGACCATCGCCGCTGCCCTGATTGCAGCGACCGCGACCGCAGCCGCCGCGCAGACCCATGGTCGTGCCTACAACCCTCACGCAGCGCAGCGAATTCAGGTCGCCCCTGCTTCCGTGTCCGACCCTTATGGGGAAAGGCCGCGCGACCCCAACAGCACCGTGCCCTGCAGCGAGCGGCCGTTCGCCCAAGGCTGCGACAAACGCGGCTTCTGGTAGCAAACCGGCGCCGGGTACCCGGATTTGGGGCCAGGACCTGCAAAAATGTCCCGGCGATGCTTGCCGGGCCACCCGGCTGCGGGTATGAACGCCGCCGCAGCCGCGCCATAGCCACTTGGGCCGGACGTCGAGGCTGTCCACGCTGCCGTAGCTCAGTGGTAGAGCACTCCCTTGGTAAGGGAGAGGTCGACAGTTCAATCCTGTCCGGCAGCACCATTTGCCCATCTCCCCGCGAAGACACTGACCGGTTTGCCTGCCCGTAGACGACTCAGTCGTCGGGCCTGAACTGCTTTTCCAGCACTCCCAGCACCCGGCGCAGGGCCTCTACAGCCGCGCGACGCTCCGCGTCCGTCATGGAGGCCGGGTCGATATCCAGACGCAGAGACGACGCCGCGTCGCGGGCTGCCTCATCCTGCGGTCCGACGACCACATAGGTGGCGACCGGGTGCCCGACCCCCTTCACCTGGACATGCCCGCGCTCCTCGCAGCGGATTTCATCGCGAACATGCGCGTGAGTCTCGAACGAGACCAGAACGCCACCGGGCGGCGCCTCGTGCTCGAGCCGAGAGGCGAGATTCACGGTGCCGCCGACCATGGTGTAATCCATGCGGTCTTCACTGCCGAAATTTCCGACGGTGCAATATCCCGTGTGAATTCCGATCCGGCAGCGCAGCGGTGTCTCGATGCCGTTCCTTCGCCACTCCTCGGCCAGTTCTCCGACCCGCTCCTGCATCGCGATCGCCATCCGCACGCAGGCCAGTGCATCCTGCTTCACACCCTGAGTAGTCGGATCGCCGAAGAACATGACGATCGCGTCGCCGACATACTTGTCGATCGTCGCGCCATACCGCAGGGCAATCTTGGACATCTCGGTGAGGTACTGATTGAGGAGTTGGGTCAGGTCTTCCGACTCCATCTGTTCCGTCATTTCGGTGAAGCCGACGAGATCGGAAAAGCACACGGTCAGCTTCTTGCGCTTGCTGACGATCTTCACGTCCTGCTGGCCGGTGAAGATCTGGTCGTAGACCTGCGGCGCGAGATATTTTGCAAGCTTCGACGACAAGGCCGCCAGCGTCGTGGTTTTCTCTGTCAGATCCTGTTCGCGCTCGCGCAGTTCGCTCAACAGACGCGCATTCTCGATGGCGATGACCGCTTGGGTTGCGAAGCCGTTCACCAGCTCGATCTGTTTGTCGGTGAACGGGCGCACTTCCTGGCGGTAGATCACGAACGCACCAACGAGTTCGCGGTCTCTCAGCATCGGCACGATCAGCGCCGTTCGAACTTTTCCGAGATCGACCGTGGCGACTCGCAGCGGATCCCCGTCAGAGTATCCGGGGCCTTCGAGCACGTCGCGGATGTGGACAATCTGCTTTGTGATGACAATCTGGCCAAGACCCGTGACGGGCGACCAGGCTCGTGGCTGTCGTACAAAATCGGCGTATGCCGGCGGCACGCCGTTCAGGGACAGCGCCTGAAACTTGCCATCAGCAAAGCCATACAGAATTCCAAAATTGGCTTCGCAAATGCGCATCGCATTCTGCAGCATGGCTTGGAACACCGGATCCAGCGAGCCGGGCGACGAACTGATGACCTGCAACACCTCCGAGGTCGCGGTCTGCTGTTCAAGCGACTCGGTGAGATCGTCGGTGCGTTCGCGCAGCTCGTTCAGCAGCCTCGCATTCTCTATGGCGATGACCGCCTGGTCGGCGAATGTCGATGCCAGCTCTATCTGTTTCTCGGTGAACGGACGCACGCGCGAGCGCGTCAGGCTCAACACGCCCTTTGCGACACCCTCGCGCATCATTGGAACGGCGAGAACCGTGCGATAGTCGCCCAGCTTCTGTCCCTCGGCCAAGGTGTATTCCGGATCGGCCAGCACGTCGGGGATATGCGCAGCGCGCCCTTCGAGCAGCGCGCGTCCGAATGCCGAGCCACGTTCGGGCTCGATCGGAACATTCTTGAAATACTCCAGGAATTCGGCGGAGAAGCCGTGAGCCTCGGCGCGGTAGAAGACCCCGTCTTTCTGACGCGTGATAACGGTCTTGTCGGCTTCGCAGAGCCGCGCGGCCGATTCAACGAGCGTTTGCAGGACTGTCGGCAGGTCGAACGTCGAGCGGCTGATGATCTTCAGCACGTCGGCAGTCGCCGTTTGCTGCCGGAGCGATTCCGACAGGTCGTCGGTGCGTTCGCGAAGCTCGTTCAGCAGCCGCGTATTCTCGATGGCGATGACAGCCTGCGCGGCGAAATTCTTGATCAGCTCGATCTGCTTCTCGGTGAACAGACGCACTTCTTGGCGGAAGATCGAGAACGTCCCGACCAGCCTGTCTTCCTTCAGCATCGGTGCGATCAGAATTGTGCGCGCACCGGCAAATTCGACGATAGAGACAACCGCCGGATCCCCCTCAAGATACGGCGGCTGCAGGCGAAGATCGTCGATATGCACGACCTGCTTCGTCCTGACGACACAAGCGGTGCCGGATTCAGGATGTGGATGGAACGGCTCGCGCAGCCGTGCCTCGGCCACCCCTGCCGGCACATTGTGGAGCGCAACGTTATGAAATGCACCTCCGTCGTACAGGCTGAGCGTGCCGAATTTGGCGCCACAGATGCGGATCGCGTTGTCCAACATCGTCTGAAAGACGGGCTCCAGATCGCCCGGCGAGCTCGAGATGACCTGTAGCACCTCCGAGGTAGCGGTCTGCTGTTCAAGCGACTCGGTGAGATCGTCGGTGCGCTCGCGCAGTTCGTTCAGCAGCCGCGTATTCTCGATGGCGATGACGGCTTGGTCGGCGAACGTCGATGCAAGCTCGATCTGCTTGTCGGAGAACGGCGAGACCGTCCGGCGGCCCAACGTAACCACCCCGATCGGATTGCCCTCTCGCAACAGCGGGACACCGACAAAGGTGCGGAAACCGGCCTTACGAGCAGGTTCGAGATAGGTGTATTCCGGATCGGCAAAGACGTCGGCAATCTGCACGGGTTTGCCACTCAGCAAAACACGGCCGACCACGCTGCCCCGGTTGGCGGCCATTGGAATCGTGGTGGTGTAGTCCAGCCAATCCGGCGGAAAGTTATGGTTGGTGACGTGATAGAAGCCCTGCCCGTCGGCGCGCTGTCTCGTGATCGCGGCCATGTCTGCGTCGCAAAGCTGCGCGACCGAGACAGTCAGCGTATCGAGCACCACCTGCAGATCGAAGGTCGACCGGCTGATGACCTTGAGCACATCGGCGGTTGCGATCTGTTGCTGCAGCGATTCCGAGAGGTCATCGGTGCGTTGACGCAGCTCATTCAGGAGCCGTGCGTTCTCGATCGCGATCACCGCCTGCGCGGCGAAATTCTGAACCAGCGCAATCTGCTTGTCGTTGAATGGCCGCACTTCCTGACGGTAAATGCCAATGACACCGATCGAATTTGCATTCTTGAGCATTGGCACGTTCAGAAGCGTTCGGGCGCCGCCGAATTTGCTAAGGGGCGAGTTTGGATTCTGCGCGGCCATATCTGCAATATGCACGACCTGCTTGGTGTTCAGTGCGCGATCGACGGTCGGCGCCGAGCCGCGTGAAAGTAGGGGCGCACCTTTGTTGAATTCCTGCAACGGATCCGGAGCGTTATGGAGTGCAACGCGGCGCAAGACGTCACCTTCGCAAACAAGCATCGTACCGAACGCAGCCTGACAAATGCTGCACGCGTTTTCCAGGATCGCAGTGAAAACATGCTCGAGCGCGTCGGGTGATGTAGACATAATCTTGAGCACATCACTCGTCGCGGTCTGCTGTTCCAACGCCTCGGTGAGGTCATCGGTGCGCTGGCGCAACTCGCTCAGCAGCCGCGTATTCTCGATGGCGATGACGGCCTGTGCGGCGAAGTTTTTCACCAGTTCGATCTGCTTGTCGCTGTACGGCCGCACCTCGCGACGATAGATGACAATGGCACCGATCAGGTCGGCGTCGTTGAACATCGGAACAAGCAGCATGGTGCGGGCGCCAGCGGCCTCGACCAGCGCGATCATGCGGGCATTGCCTTCGATATAGGCCGGGTAATTTCTGAGATCGAGAATGTGGACGATTTCTCTCGCCTGAGTCATGCGGTCGAGCGGCACGCCGCGATTCTCGTGCAGGTCAACGACCGTTCGATGGCGCCAGGTATCGACGTAGGCGGGCTCACCGTGAAGCGCGACTGCGCGGTAGCAGTGACCTTCGCGCAGAAAGAGATTGCCGAACTTGGCCTCGCAAATGCGCGTCGCATTTTCGAGAATGGCGTCGAAGACCGGCGTCAGATCGCCAGGCGATTTCGAGATGATTTGCAGGACTTCATTCGTCGCCGTCTGCTGCTCCAGCGCTTCGGCGAGATGACGCCTGACTTCGGCCAACTCCATGGCGGTGTCCGGGCCCGCCTTCGGAGCGCCGCCCGACGCAGAATCCACCACGACCACCGCAGAGCTAGCGGTGCGGTCGGCGCGCCTGCGGCCCGCCCCGCTTGTCTTGCTGCCTTTGGGGACGCCCTGGCGCACGTGGTCACCCGATCCCGTCAGTCACCGGGATCATACAACCAAGCCCTGTATTATGGGAGAAGCGCAATTAACGGCCAATTTACCATACTCGCTCATGCTACCGGAGTCTGCGGACGGCAGGAGCCCCAACTTATGAGCGAGTCCGCCTTGCGCCGGCTGGAGCCGGCCGACGAACGTCCACGGCAATCCCTGTCCGACATCGGCGATCGCAGCGGCCATCTTGGTATCGAGATCGCCGACATGGCGGGCCTCGTCGGAGATCTCACGGCGCTCGGCCAGCAGCAGATCATGCAGGCGCGCGCGGCGGTGGCCGCGGCGCGCGAGATGAGCATCACGAATGCCGATCTCGCCGCGGCGATGGATAGCGCGCGTCTCTCCGCCGAGCAGACGCGCGCGACGCTCAGCCAGAGCGCCGATAACGTTTCAAAGACCATCGCGAGGACGATCGAAAAGGTCGAGGCTCTTGGCACCGGCGCGATCTCGCTGAAGGACTCGATCCAGTCGGTCGAGACGACGATCAAGCGCGTCGAACAGGCGAGCGCGGCCATCCAGGAGATCGCGCAGGAAACCCAGTTGCTGGCGCTGAATGCGAGCGTGGAAGCGGCGCGTGCAGGCGATGCCGGGCGGGGCTTTGCCATCATCGCCGCCACCGTGAAGCGCCTCGCCGACCAGATCCGCCCCCTCTCGATCAACAATCAGCGTAACCTGAAAGAGCTGATGCAGACGCTCGGCATGGTGCTCGCCGAGGCCGACAGCAACGCGGAGACCGCGCAGTCCGCCATCGCTGAATCGAGCAAGGCGCGCGCAACGGGCACGGTGCTGCATACGCTGGTCGAGACCACCGACCGGCTTGCCGGCGACATCGAGGTGATGGTGCGCTCGGTCGACAAGAACAGCACCTGCTACGCGTCGCTACGCAACGAGATGAAGGGCCTCGTGACGTCGGTGAAAATCGGCGAGGCCAAGCTTTCGCAGGCCCAGACGCGCGTTGAGTCCATCCTCGGCATCAGCGAGGACTTCATCCTCTTCATCGCCGAAAGCGGGATCGAGACACCGGACACGCCGATCGTCGAACTCTGCCGCGAAACCGCGCAGCGGATCGGACGCATGTTCGAGCAGGCCGTCACCCGCAACGAGATCAGCATGGCGGACCTGTTCGACGAGGATTATCGGCCCGTCGCCGGCAGCAATCCGCAGCAATACATGACCCGCTTCGTCGCGCTGACAGACAGGCTGCTTCCCGAGGTGCAGGAGCCGATCCTCGCCTTCGATCCGCGCATAGCGTTCTGCGCGGCGCTGGACCGCAACGGGTTCCTGCCCACGCACAATCTGGTCTATTCGAAACCGCAGGGAGACGATCCGGTCTGGAACGCGGCCAATTGCCGGAACCGGCGCATCTTCAACGATCGCACCGGCCTTTCGGCCGGACGCAGCACCCGTCCATTCCTGCTGCAGACCTATCGCCGCGACATGGGCGGCGGCAACTTGGTCCTGATGAAGGACGTATCCGCGCCGATCGTCGTCAAGGGACGCCACTGGGGCGGATTCCGGATCGGCTTCCGGGTTTAGGTCCGGATCACGAACCGGACCGCACAAGCCGACGCTCAGGGATAAATGGGCGCCGCGCTTGCGGCGCCTGCCAACGCGTTAGACGACGCGCCGCTTCTTTTTCTTCGCAGCGGCCTTGCGCGCAGCGTAACGCGCGTCACGGTTCGCCTTCTGCTCGGCGAGCAGAGCGGCCATTCGCTCGGCCTCTTCCTGCGCCTTGATGCGGGCCTCTTCTTCGGCCCGAAGGCGGGCTTCTTCCTCGGCCCGACGGCGGGCTTCGGCTTCTGCAGCGAGACGAGCCTCTTCGCGTTTACGGGCGGCCTCGCGCTCTGCCTGGCGAACGCGGCGGGCTTCCTCAATTGCGAGGCGCTCTTGGCGCCGCTGCTCTAGGATGGGGTCGTCCGCTTTGGCGAGAAATTTCTGCAACATCGCCTTCCGTGCTTCGAAGGCATTCTTTTGACGGTCCTGAAGGTCCGTGTCACGAAAGCTAGCCATTCCAACTCCAGTTTGATCCAGCGCCGGGCATATATGCTATTCGGGCCCCTGGCTTCAACACCGGAACAGCCGAAAAATGCCGAAAACAAACATCCTTTCGTCCCATACGTCCCGGAATACGTGACGAAGGCGTGACCGCTCGAGGACAATTTCATGCATCCAGTCTCAGTCCGGCCCGAAATCATCGCGCGGGTCCTCGCCCGCCGCGGCCGGGTGGAGTGGTTCGACAGGCTCGATCCGGCCCGCACCGCACTGGTCGTGATCGACATGCAGACCGCATTCTGCGCCCCCGGGGCGCCGGCCGAAGTGCCGCTGGCGCGTGCCATCGTACCTGCGATCAACACGCTGACGGCGGTTCTCCGCAAGCTCGGCTGCCCGGTGATCTGGGTGCTGCATGCCAATACGAGCCGGGGCAACCGCAGCGACTGGGAGCTGTTCTTCAACCACGTGGTAGGCGATGACGTCCGCGAGCGGACCATCGCAGCGCTCGCGCCGGGACAACAGACAATCTGGTCTGAACTGGACGTGTCCGCGGACGACCACACGGTGATCAAGAACCGCTACAGCGCCCTGATTCCGGGTTCATCCCAGCTCGAACGGCTGCTGCGCAGCCTTGGCATCGACACCGTCCTGATCGCCGGCACGAAGACAAACGTGTGCTGCGAGTCGACCGCCCGCGACGCCATGATGCTCGACTTCAAGACGGTGATGCTGTCCGATTGCTGCGCGGCCCTGTCGGATGACGAGCACCGCGCGACGCTGGAGACCATTCTCCAGCAATTCGGCGATGTCTCGACTGTGGACCAGGTGCTGCGCAAGCTGAGCGCCGGGAACACATGACCGATCTTTCGCAACTGATCGACGCTGTCCGCCAGCACGGCGAAGTCGTCTACGCCTTCATCTTTGCCTATGCGGCATCGCACGCGATGCTGATGGCGCTGTTTGCCGGCTATGCCGCGCAGCTCGGCGTGCTCGATCTCAAGATGACGATCATCCACTGCTTCGCCGGCAGTTTCATCGGCGACGTGGTCCGCTTCTGGCTCGCGCGCCAATATGGCGAACGCCTGCTGGCGCGCTGGCCGCGGATTTCCGCGCATACCGCAATGGTCAAGCGGCTGGTCGATCGCCACGCGCTGTGGCTGCCGCTGATCCATCGTTTTCCGTATGGCATCCGCGGTCTTGGAGCATTTGCTTTCGGCCTGTCGAAAATGCCGTGGAGCTTTTTTCTGATCGCCAATCTTGTCGGCGCGGCGATCTGGGCGGTCTCGATGGTGCTTGCCGGCTACGCCTTCGGAAAGGTCTCCGACAAGGTGCTCGGCGAAACGGTGTCGACGCTCAGCCTCGCCTCGCTGCTGGTGTTCCTCGCAATCTCCTGGATGCTGAGCCGCAAGCTCGAAGCCGCGATCGAGGCCGACGCGAGACGCAATGCATGAGTTGCCGCAGAGCCGCGAAATGCAAAGGCCACCCCGGACTCAGGGCGGCCTTTCATTCCGTCGGCAGAACACAACTAGCTCAGGCCGCCGAACAGCCAGATTACCAGGATGATCGGCAGCGGAATGCCAATCAGCCACAACAGGAGTCCACGTCCCATATTTGCGCCTCCACGGGGTTCGAATACCGGATGATGAACGCCCGATTCCGCGGCTGGTTCCGGCTACGACAACGCATTCGAGGGCGCTGCACGGGCTCTCGATCAGGGGGTTTTGATGGAAATCAAGGCCGCCCTGCGCCTAATTCGGGACAGCCATGGCTCGACAAACACTGTTGAACGCTTCTAAAACAATCTCGGATAAAGCCATATCGGATTGAACGGCCTCGCATTCCGGTGCGACGAACCATGAGCGGTCCGCTGCGGGATTCCCTATCGCCATGAATTACAAAGCCTTTTTCGAAAATGCCTTGAACCGCCTGCATGATGAGCGGCGCTACCGCGTGTTCGCGGACCTGGAAAGAATCGCCGGCAGGTTCCCGCAGACGATCTGGCATTCTCCGGAAGGCTCGCGCGAGATCATCGTCTGGTGCTCGAACGACTATCTCGGCATGGGCCAGCACCCCAAGGTGATCGGCGCGATGGTCGAGACCGCGACGAAAATGGGCACCGGCGCCGGCGGTACCCGCAATATTTCCGGCACCAATCATCCGCTGGTCGAGCTTGAGGCAGAGCTCGCTGACCTGCACGGCAAGGAAGCGGCGCTGATCTTCACCTCGGGTTACGTCTCGAACCAGACCGGCATCGCGACCCTCGCCAAGCTGATCCCGAATGTCCTGATCCTTTCGGACGCCTATAACCACAATTCAATGATCGAAGGCGTTCGGCATTCCGGCTGCGAAAAGAAGATCTTCCGTCACAACGATCTCGCGCATCTGGAGCAGCTTCTGATCGAGGCCGGCGACCGGCCCAAGCTGATCCTGTTCGAAAGCATCTATTCGATGGATGCGGATATCGCGCCGATCAGCGCTATCTGCGATCTCGCCGAGAAATACGGCGCGATGACCTATATCGACGAAGTCCACGCCGTCGGCATGTACGGCCAGCGCGGCGCGGGCGTGTGCGAACGCGACGGCGTGATGCATCGCCTGGACGTGATCGAAGGCACGCTCGGCAAGGCATTCGGCTGCTTCGGCGGCTATATCGCGGCGAGCCATGCGGTCTGTGACGCGGTGCGTTCCTACGCGCCGGGCTTCATCTTCACCACTGCGTTGCCGCCGGCGGTTTGCGCCGCCGCTGCAGCATCGATCCGCCATCTGAAGACGTCACAATGGGAACGCGACCGGCATCAGGAGCGCGTCGCACGCGTGAAGGCCGTGCTCACCGCAGCCGGGCTGCCGGTGATGCCGAGCGACACCCACATCGTGCCGATTGCCGTCGGCGATCCGGAAAAGTGCAAGGCAGCAAGCGACATGCTGCTGTCCGATCACGGCATCTATATCCAGCCGATCAACTATCCGACCGTGCCGAAGGGCACCGAACGCCTGCGCGTGACGCCCTCGCCCTATCACGACGACAAGATGATCGACGCGCTCGCGAATGCCTTGATCGACGTGTGGGAGCGGCTGGGCATGAAGCTCAACCGCACGCTCGCGGCGGAATAGGCCCCGGACATCGAAAACGCGGCGGCACCTGCGAGCCGCCGCGCAGTCCGAACCTCCGGATCAGAATTCCTCCCAGTCCTCCCTGGCGGCAAGTGCGGCCTGCGATCGTCCTGCAGATCGCTGACGCGCCACCGGCTGTGACGCACCGCCCCTGACCAGCTTGACCGGAGCGCGATTGGTCACCGGCGCGCGCGCAGGTTCTGCAGCCGCGCCTTGCGCCAGCCGGAACGCAGAAACCCGCTCGTGCATCGATGCCGCCTGCTGCTCGAGGGTCTTGGCGGTTGCGGCATTTTCTTCCACCAGCGCCGAATTCTGCTGGGTGATCTCGTCCATCTGCGACATCGCCCGGTTAACCTGCTCGATCCCCGTCGATTGCTCGGCGCTGGCGACGGCAATATCCGAAACGATGGCAGCGACGCGCCTGATCGAATCCAGAATCTCGTCGAGCGAATTTCCGGCGCGTCCCACCAGTTCGACACCGTCGCGGACATGTCCCGTGCTGCCGTTGATGAGGTCCTTGATGTCCTTGGCCGCCTGGGAAGACCGTTGCGCCAGGTTCCGCACTTCGGACGCGACCACCGCAAAGCCGCGTCCGGCTTCACCCGCGCGCGCCGCCTCGACCGCTGCGTTCAGCGCCAGCAGATTGGTCTGGCGCGCAATCTCATCGATCACGCTGATGATGTCGGAAATCTTGCCGGACGATTCCTCGATCCGCGACATCGCCGACACCGCCTGAGCGACCACATCTCCGCCGCGGCCTGCAACCTCGCAGGCGCCGGTGGCAAACTCGTTGGCCCGTTGCGCGTTCTCGGCATTCTTTTTCACGGTGGCCGACATCTCCTCCATCGAGGCCGAGGTCTGCTCGAGGCTTGCCGCCTGTTCCTCGGTGCGTTGCGAGAGATCGGCCGTGCTGAGCGAGATTTCGGACGACGCGTTGGAAACTTCGCTTGCGGCCGCACCGATCTCGCGCACGAACTCGCGGAACCGGTCGCACAGCGCGTTCATCGAATTGGCAAGACCAAGCATGAAGCCCGACTTGCCCTCGGTCCCGACCCGCATCGTCAGGTCGCCCGCCACCGCTGCGCTGACCACGCGGTCGATTTCGGCTTCGATCAGCTTCTCCGCGGTCTCGTCTCTCCATTCGACCACGGTACCGATGCGCTGGTTGCGGCCGTCCCTGACCGGCGTGACGACAAGATGGAAATTGCGACCGCCGACCTTGATGTCGGTCTCGACGGTCGAAGTGAGCGCATCGAGCATCCTGCGCTGATGCGCGGGATTCTTGTGGAAGGTATCGATCGACACGCCGATCATGCGGCTGGCGTTGAACGACGGGATGTCCTTCCGGACATCGGCTTCGGCATTGCGCAGCATCTCGTCCATCGTCTGGTTCATGTAGACGATGTCGTAGCGATCGTCCGCGACCATCACATTGGTCTTGCAGACATCGAGGGCAGACCGCAGCCGGAAATTGACGAGTTCCGTCGCCTTTTGCTGGGTCTCGTCCTTCCATTCGACAACGGTGCCAATGCGCCGGCGCCTGTCATCGAAGATCGGCGTCACGATCAGATGGAAGCTCCGACCACCAACCGAGATGTCGGTTTCGGTGGTGGCGGTGAGGCCATCAAGGATGCGGCGCTGATGCGACGGATTGCGGTGGAAGGTATCGATCGAGGCGCCAATCATGTTGCGGGCGCTGAGCGCAGGGATGTCTTTTCGCAGATCGCTTTCGGCGGCGGCCAGCATCTCGGTCATCGTCTGGTTCATGTAGACGATGTTGTAGTTCTCGTCCGCGACCATCACGTTGGTCCGGCAAGCCTCGAGCGCAGCAGCGATGCGAATTCCGTCCTGACCGCTGCCGGCAACCAGACTTCCGCTTCGCGACGGCCACAACAACGAAAGCGCGGTCATCGCCAGCGCGCACGCGCCGAGCGCCGGGACCACTGCAGCATTGCCAACATAAAACGCAATCGCCGCGCCTGCCTGCAAAACCAGCGCGACCAGAATCAACGTACGTGATGACAGCCATGCGGCGCGCGGCGCACGCGCCGATGCAACGGTATTAGCAAGTGCCATGATTCAATCCTGCATTCCGATGGGAGCGGGTCCCGTAAAGCGATGCGGCGAGCCGAGGCGCTCTTCCAGGAAGGCAGGACCTTCCACGCGGCACGAGAGCTCCGTCGGACGAACAGCCTGCGGTGTTCGTTCCATCAGCTTGAGGGTATTCGGTTAACTGCAGGTCGCAGTTTTGGTAAGCGCCTGCAATGGCGCATCAATTTTGATGAAGCGCGCGCAACAGTGATGTCGCAGCGCAAAAAATAATTCAGTCGTCCTGAACAGGCCGCTTTTCCGGCGGCTTCGGCGCCGGCGGCGGCGGAGACTGCCCGTAAACCCGAACGAAGATCGGTAATGCAGCCGATATCAGCATGAAGCGCGCAACGTGATGCGCACCGACGAAAATCGGATCGAGATGCAAAGCGAGTGCAAGGATCATCATCGCGTCGAGCGCGCCGGGTGAATACGACACCACGACGGCAGGCAGATTGAGACTCATCGTGAAGGCCGATGCCGCGGCGAACACGGACACGATCGCAACAGCCACCGAGAACGAACCGAGCGCCGCGCCGAAATGCTTCAGCACGAGGCGCAGGTCGGCGTTGGCGAAGCGCGCGCCGGTCAGTGCGCCGAGGGCTACCATCACGGCATTGACCACCCACCACGGCATCGATGCATGGATGAGTCCTGAACCGTGCAGAATGGCGGAGGCGAGCATCGACCCGAAAATGAGACCGCCGGGAAAGCGGACGAAATGCGCGAGGATCGCCGCCGCCGTCGAGATCACAACGAGCAGCACAATCTCCAGAGGCGAATCTGCAGCGGCGGAGGCGCGGATCGGCGCGCCGGTCGGGACGAAGCCGGACAACGCAAGTCCGAGCGGCAGCAGGGCGGTGAGGATCACCACACGGATCGTCTGGACAATGGCGATCCCCGAAAGGTCCGCGTGATACTGTGTCGCATACGCCATCACCTGTGACAGCGCGCCCGGCGCCGACCCGAACAACCCGGAGAGCATGGGCCAGCCGTGAACCCGCTTCAGATAGGCGGCGCTCCCGAACATGGCGCACAACATCCCGGCGCAAAGCAGAAGAACGCTGAGCGGCCAGGTCGCGACGCCGTTCAGCGTCTCCGGCGTAACGGCGCCCCCGAGCGAAATTCCGATCAGGACGAAGATGACTCGCGCCAGCGGCGCCGGCATCGTCACCGGCCGGCCCGCGAGAGCCGCAATCGCGACCGCGATCATGGAGCCCGACAGCCATCCGGCAGGCATCCCGATGGCGGTCAGGATGGCGCCGCCGATGGCCCCGACCAGAAGCGTTTCGCCGAGTTTCAACAGGGTCTGGCGGGAGGGGAGCAGCATGGGACGGTTATGTCTATTCCGCAGAACCTATCAAGACGTGTGCTGCAACCCCTGTATGCGGGCAGTCAATACGTACCGAAGCGCAAAACCGCTACCCGATTTTGCGGGGCTTGCACTGATTGCCCTTTCCTCGGGGCCGCGTGTATGGTCGCGGCCCTTTTGCCGGATTCCTTATGGCCCGTGACCAGATTGACATGACGCCGGTCGAGCGGCGCGACGAACTCGTCGCGTGGCTCGAATCAGGGTGCAAACCGCAAGCCGAATGGCGGATCGGTACCGAACACGAGAAATTCCCGTTCACGGTACAGAGCCACGAGCCTGTGCCCTATGAGGGCCCGCGTGGCATCCGTGCGCTGCTCGAAGGCATGCAGCTCCTGCTCGGCTGGGAGCCGATCATGGAGCGCGAGAACATCATCGGGCTTCATGACGTGACCGGCGGCGGCGCGATCTCGCTCGAACCCGGCGGGCAGTTCGAGCTGTCCGGCGCGCCGCTCGAGAATGTGCATCAGACGCACACCGAGCTGATGGCGCATCTCGCGCAGGTCCGCGAAGTCGCCCGCCCGCTCGGCATCGGCTTCATCGGGCTCGGCATGAATCCGAAATGGACCCGCGCGCAGATCCCGGTCATGCCGAAGGGCCGCTATCGCATCATGACGCAATACATGCCGAAGGTGGGCAATCTCGGCCTCGACATGATGTACCGGACCTGCACGGTCCAGACCAATCTCGACTTCTCGTCGGAAGCCGACATGGTCAGGAAGCTGCGCGTCTCGCTCGCATTGCAGCCGGTCGCGACCGCCCTGTTCGCCAACTCGCCATTCACCGAGGGCAAGCCCAACGGTTTCCTGTCGTTCCGTTCCGAGGTCTGGCGGGACACCGACCCCGACCGCTCGGGCATGCTGCCCTGGGCCTTCGAGGACGGCATGGGCTTCGAGCGCTGGGTCGATTACGCGCTCGACGTGCCGATGTATTTCGTCAAGCGCGGCGACGAGTATATCGACGTGTCCGGCCTGTCGTTCCGCGACCTGTTCGCCGGCAAGCTGAAGGAATTGCCGGGCGAACGCGCAACCATCTCGGATTGGGCGAACCACATCTCCACGATTTTTCCGGAGGTGCGTCTGAAGCGTTATCTGGAAATGCGCGGCGCCGATGGCGGACCGTGGCGGCGCCTGCCGGCGCTGCCGGCGTTCTGGGTCGGCCTCCTGTATGACAGCGTGTCGCTCGATGCGGCGTGGGACATCGTCAAGGACTGGACCGCCGAAGAGCGGCAAAAGCTGCGTGACGACGTCCCGGCCCAGGGCTTCGCGGCAAAGATCCGCAATCGCAACATGCTGTCGCTTGCAGAGGAGACCCTCAAGCTCGCCCGCGAAGGTTTGACCCGCCGCCGTCACCTCAATGCCGGCGGCGAGGACGAGACGAAATATCTCGAGCCGCTGGAAGACCTCGTGTCGCGCGGTTCGACGCCCGCCGAAGAACTGCTCGCGAAGTTCAACGGGCCGTGGGGCGGCTCGGTCGAGCCTGTCTTCACCGAGTATGCATATTGATGGCCAAGGCGACGCCCGCCACTGCCGCGCTCGAAAAGGCAAGAATCGCCTTTACGCTGCATGAATACGATTATGACCCGAACGCGCAGCGCATCGGGATGCAGGCCGCCGAAGCGCTCGGCATTTCGCCCGAGCGCCTGCTGAAGACGCTGATGGCGAAAGCCGGCAACGCGACGGTCTGCGTTCTCGTCCCGTCCGACAAGGAGGTCAGCCTGAAGCGGCTCGCGGCCGCCGCCGGCGTGAAAGATGCGGCGATGCTGCCGCCCGCCGAAGCCGAACGCTTCACCGGCTATCATGTCGGAGGCATTTCGCCGCTCGGCCAGCGCAAGCGCGCAGCTTCGTTCATCGAACGCGCCGCGCTCGCTCACCAGACAATCCTCGTGAACGGCGGACGGCGCGGCCTGCAGATCGAAATTGCGCCGGACGATCTCGTGCGCGCAATTGACGCAAAGGCGGCCGACCTGTGCTGAACCGCGCGAAGCTCACGCCCTATGATCTGGCGCTCTACGCCACGGTCGTATTGGCATGGGGCTTTGCGTGGATCGGCATTCACTTTCAGGTCGGCACCGTCTCGCCCGATGTGTCGGTGTTCTGGCGCTTCCTGGTGGCCGGCCCCGTGATGCTGACAATCGCCGTGTTTCGGGGCGACCGGCTGCGTTACGGACCAGGCGATCACCTGAAATTCGCGCTGCTTGGCGTGCTGATGTTTTCGCTGAACTTCCTGTTGTATTATCACGCGGCGGAGGTGCTTCCGTCGGGCCTCCTGTCCATCGTGTTTTCGCTCGCGTCGTTCTTCAACGTGTGGCTGGGCGCGCTCTTTCTCAGCGCCCCGGTCGATCGCCGCGTGGTCGCAGGCGGACTTCTTGGCGTCGCCGGGATGGCGGCGATGTTCTATCCGCAATTTGCCGGTCACGCCTTTCCGCGTGGCGCCCTGATCGCGCTCGGATTGAGCCTCGCCGGCACACTTGGCTTCTGTTTCGGAAACATCGTGTCGGCGAAGCT
>Ga0180218_1000764_pt1 | contig 24423 bp, 28 predicted proteins | sample eDN3rd37CKraftBY_FD_151334 | JGI IMG/M metagenome (GOLD analysis project Ga0180218, IMG submission 151334) | Enriched backyard soil microbial communities from Emeryville, California, USA - eDNA 3rd pass 37_C Kraft BY (version 2) (version 2) | ecosystem: Environmental > Terrestrial > Soil >...
GCCACCCCAGATGGTGTCAGTTCATCCGTCATCGGTTCGGAAGTATCAGCAAGACCTAGCCGACCTCCGGGGCCTATTGACCGATGATGCTGACGAAAGAAGAACGATAAGCTGATCGCGACCGTGCGCGCCTTCTGCGAAGCGTCACGGTACATGCCGTCACCGGTCAGAAGCGTTTCAGTTTGAAAATTAAGGGACGCCTGGCCGAACTGTTGGCTAACCGCCCACCGAAAACTGTCGGTGGGAAAGTTGGTAGCGAGGGGGTGTCTCGGTCGTTCACCCCCCACAACATACAGCGCCACCTACTACACCATAACCCAACATTTATTATTTCGAGCTAGGCAGCTTCAAAACGCGTTTGCGGACGGCTCTTTGATTGTTAACTGCCTGCTCGTGATCAATGCGCGCCTGCGCTCGGGCAAGCGCTCTTATTGCATTCTTGATCGGCTCGGAAAGGGGTGCATGCCCACCCACCTCCGGAGAAGATTTCCGCGACTGCGCATCCCACGGCAACCGCTTCTTCATAGATCAGAAAATATCTCATTTTTAGATAATCTCAAAACCAGATTATTCGGCCACCCCTGTCGATACGGGGTTGCGACCGAATGTCTAAATCGCTGCGATCGCCAAGGCACCAAGCCCTTTGCTTGCTCATTCGTGACCGCCGAAAGGCAGCTGGCCTAACTCAAGCGGAGGTAGCCAAGAAACTGAGGCGATATCAGTCTTACGTTGCAATGTTGGAAGGTGGAGAGCGCAAGGTTGACGTGATTGAGTTCATTCAGCTTGCCGAAGCGATTGGATTTGACCCCGCCGCGGCAATAAAACACCTGATCGGGATTAAGGCCTAACTCAAGCATATTAGTCTATTTATCTTTTAATATCAGTGCCTTAGACTGTTTTTGGCTTCGCCCGCCCGCTTCAAAAAACACTTGACATTTCGATATTTAGCCCACACCTATAGAGGCGAGTTCACTGCCTAGGGCTTTGAACCAATCGAGGCTTCGGGCGCTGAGCCAGCGTGGCAAATCAGCGCCCAATTTTTTTGCGCAACGCCTCCAAGCATGTCTCTGTAGTCCAGAGTGGCGAAGTGCGTATTTTACCTGCGCTATTGTTTGCGTCGTAGCAGGTAATGAAATTGGCTTTCAATTCATTATCGCGGTTTAGGCGCAATCCTAACACCACCGCAAAATCACCATACAGAAGCTCGACGCGCCGAGCAGGATCATAGCTGCGCGTCCTCTTGATCCATCCCTGATACCGCGCGGCCACTGGATCACTTAGCGTTTCACTGATCCAATCCATCCGCTCAGCCCTTACCAATGAAAAAGCGTCTTTCGCCCCGTCGCGGTTAGAGCTTTCAAAAAAGGCATGATCGAAAGTGTCGATGGAAAAAAACACTCGAATGCCGTCATAGGTCTTCATCACCTTTCGGCAGTAATTGTCGCGAAAGTGCTGTCGGTAGGCAGCGGCGTCGGCCAATCGAAGTAGCGGCGGTGGGGACACTACCAGCCCCCGCCCAAACGAATCTTGAAAACATTAAACTTCTCTTCGGTTCGGGATGTTGGCTCGATCTGCTTGCGATTCAGCCGATCTTCAAGCCGCCCCACTATAGCTTCCTTGGCAACACTAGAACCGAGGGTGCGATTCATACGGCTAGAGGCTGCCCCAAGCAGAACGTCGCACAACTGAAGGAGGGCAGTATCAGACGATGGTAGCGACTGAATATCCGCGATCTTCGCGGAGAGGTTCGAATAGGCTAAGCAGCGCTTTAAGTCGTGAAGACGTCCGCGATCCCTGTTCGATTTCAGATCACAAAAAATTCTGTATTCGTTGAAGTCAAGAACCCAATGATGCAGTAGCTGATAGTAGAATTTGTAAAATCCCAATTCTCCGTCGTTAGCGTGCAAGGTCAGATCAACCTGTTCTCTATCTACGGCGATGCACCGGAAGCGCATGTCTGAACCGAACGAAAAAAACAGGTCGACTAACTCCTCATAAAATGACTGCTTTGAGGGCGAAATCTTTGTCCATTTCATTTCGCCCCACACATCGAAACGAGTCCGCAACTCAGCGACTTTGGTTTTGGCTTCCTGACGTAGTTCGGCTGGCAGCCATAAACTCCCTATCATCAGATAGCGCGCGTGCGGATGTCGCGAGGTAAAGAGGTCGGGCAAAGCCTCATCGCAATACACTTCGAAATGCACCGCTATCCTCTCAATACGCGTCTTATGCGCCAGGGCGCGTACGCCATATCAGCTAGCAAAGCTCGTTAGGGTGCGCCTAGCCGCGATTGATGCCTCGTCTTTTTGGTGCCGAAGCTCAACCGAGGTTCGAACGCGCCAGAAGGCCGTATTGGTAGCGTGCTCACAACCGGCAATATTCATTCGTTCCACAAACGTATGCAACTGCACGTTTGCAAAATCGCAATTTCTTATTTAATATCAGATACTTAGCTCATTTTTGGTAGCGAGGGAGGGACTCGAACCCCCGACACAAGGATTATGATTCCTCTGCTCTAGCCAGCTGAGCTACCCCGCCGCCGTGCCGGGCCGCCCTGTGAGGGCCACCCGAAGACGTGCGGGATATAAGGTTCAGCGTGAAAAGCTGTCAAGCAAGCGGGCGGAAAAACCCGTGCTCCCGCATCATTTTGGCCGGATTTCCGTATCGCCGCCGGGGCTGCCGGGCGGTGGGATCACCGGCATGTTGCTGGCGCCGGGGTTGGTTGGCGCCGGGATGGCCGGATCAAGCCCCGGGGGCGGGCAGATCACACCATCGGTCCGTGCAAGCTTGTCGCTCGTATCCTCCTGCGACGGCGCGTGGCCCTCGGTCTCGACCGTATCGCCCCTGGTCAGCCGGTCGCGATCGGTACAGGCTTTTGGATCGAGCTTCGGCGCCTGCGGCTGGGCCGGAACTTCCGGCCCGGATCTCTGCGCATAGAGCGGCGAGGAAAAGAGCGCGCACGCGACCGCGGCGGTCACGGAAAGCTGTCGGAAGGCCATGAATGTCGTCCCTGTTCGCGGGACAACCGCACCTCGCGGCGGATGGTTCCGCTATTTCGCCTTGCCGAACCGCATCATGGAAAAGTGCCCGAGCGGGGGCATGGGCTTTCGCTCGACCACGCGCATGTTCGGATTGCGGTCGATCCAGGCCTGCAGGCGGGCCCATTCGAATTCCGGCCGCCAGCCGAGGCGACGAGCGATCGGTGCGAATTGCAGCTCGAACGTGCGGCGCAATCCGCCCTCGGCGCTGATGTGGTTGACGAGGATGATCTCGCCGCCGGGCTTCAGCACGCGCGCAAACTCGTCGAGCGCCGCATCGGGGTCCGGCACCGCCGTGATGACATATTGCGCGACCACGACATCGAAGCTCGCGTCCGGAAATCCGAGATGGCCGACATCCATCACGGACAGCGCCTCGACATTGTCGAGCTTTAATTCGCGCTTGCGCATCTGCGCCTTGCGCAGCATCGGCTCGGAAATGTCGATGCCGACCAGCCTGGTGTTGCGCGAATAGTCCGGAAGCGAAATGCCGGTCCCGACGCCGACCTCGAGCACACGTCCGCCGATCCGCTCGGCCGCCTCGATCGAGGACCGGCGTCCCTTGTCGAACACCGCTCCGAAAACCAGATCGTAGACCGGCGCCCAGCGCGCATAGGCCTTGGTGATCGTTGCAGTGTCGAGTTCGCCCATCGTCCCCTCTGTCGATTTATCCCCCCGGACGCGGCAGCGATCAGGTTGCGCGCGCTTCGAGTGGCTCGTTGTGAAGGGAGTTGGACGCGGTCATTGACAGCGTGCTCTTGATGAAGCCGCCGCCCAGCACACGCGCCTGCCCTTCCGGCGCGTCGTAGAATACGCAAGCCTGCCCCGGCGCAACACCATCTTCGCCATCGATCAGCTCGACCGTAACACCCGAGCTGCCCTGCATCAGCCAGGCGGGCTGCGGCGGACGGGTCGACCGCACCTTGACGAACACTTCGCGGCGGCCGCCGTCGAGCGCCTCGTCGATCGTACCATCGCCAATCCAGTTCACCTCACGCAGCGAGATCCGGCGCGTACGCAGCGCATCGCGCGGACCGACCACGACGCGGCGCGTCGCCGGATCGAGCTTCACCACATAGAGCGGGTAGCCGGCGGCCACGCCGAGGCCCTTTCGCTGGCCGATGGTGAAATGGATGATGCCGTTGTGATGGCCGAGCACGCGGCCGTCGAGATCGACGATATCGCCGGCGTCCGCTGCATTCGGCATCAGCTTCTCGATGATATCGGTGTAGCGGCCCTGCGGCACGAAGCAGATGTCCTGGCTGTCGTCCTTGTCGGCGACCGACAGACCGAACTTGCGCGCGACCTCACGGGTTTCCGCCTTGGTGCGGTCGCCCAGCGGGAAGCGCAGGATATCGAGCTGATCGCGTGTGGTCGCGAACAGGAAGTAGCTCTGGTCACGCTCTTCTTCACGCGCGCGAAACAGTCCGCGGCCACCGCCCGGCACGGCGCGCGACGCAATGTAATGACCGGTGGCCATCACCTGCGCGCCAAGATCCCTGGCAGTGTCGAGCAGATCGCGGAACTTGATCGACTGGTTGCAGGAGATGCAGGGCACGGGCGTCTCGCCTGCCACATAGCTCTCGGCAAAGCGGTCGATCACCTCTTCTTTGAAGCGGCTCTCGTAGTCGAGAACGTAATGCGGAATACCCAGGGTGGACGCGACCGTACGCGCATCATGGATATCGCGGCCGGCGCAGCAAGCGCCCTTGCGATGCGTCGCCTCGCCATGGTCGTAGAGCTGCAGCGTCACACCGACCACGTCGTAGCCCTCGGCCGCGAGCAGCGCCGCCGTAACCGACGAATCCACACCGCCCGACATCGCAACCACGACGCGGGTGTCCTGCGGACGACTGTCGAGACCAAGCGAATTACGCATGAAGATCGCGGCTTCGGCCGCACTCCCTGGATGACCGGCTATCGTCGCCATCCCCGCCCGCTTTTACAGGCGGAGCACCGGAAGAGGCAATCAAAGCGCATATAGGAAGCCCCGATAGGAATTTCCTGCCGGGTGCAGTCCCGACTTGCCGGTTCCCCACTGCCCGGCAACGCCAAGGCCACTGATTTTCTTGATGTTTTTCCGCCGGAATGCTGGCGCAACGCTTGCAAAGCCAGTCGGGGAACCTGTGTTTTTTCCTTGGAATACCTCCGGAGTCGTCAGTGGCCAGCGTCGTTTCAGAAGCGTCCGTCCTCCCGCACCTGTCCAGCCGGACCGATCGCGCCTCCCGGTCGGCGGGAGCGCGGAACGATGGCGCCTTCGCGTCAATGATCGACGAGCCCCGGTCCAACCCGAAACCGGCCGAAAAGACGCAGACCCAATCGCGCGACCGCGTGAAGCCATCCGAAAAGAATGAGGCGCCGGCTGCTAACGCTGTGGTGTCGCAGGACAATGCGCCGGCCACGAAGACCAGCCCCGAAACACAGCCATCTGGCGAAGCCACGATCGCGCAAGAGCAGCCCGTGCCCGCGACCGAGGGAGCCGAAACCGCTCTCCCAGCCGATAACGCGACCGACGAGACCCTTGCCGCGGCGATCGACACGACCGTGATTCAACCGGCTGCTCCCGGAACCCCGGTTGTTGCCGAGGTCGCGATGCCTACCGAGGCCTCGACCGAACAGCCCGTTATGGCCGCGACACCAGTTCCGCCTGTGCCGGCCGCACCCGAAGCGCCCATGCCGGACATGGCAGAGGCGCCAGTGCAAGCCGTGCCGGCAGCACCGGCCGCGCCCGCCTCTGTCGAGGCACCATCCGCGTCCGGTCCGACGCAGCCGCCAGCATCGGCGCCACAGATTGCCGCTCCTGCGGTACCCGCCGTTCAAGCCGACGACACGGCTCCATCGGCCGAAGCGACGTCAACGAAAGCCGCCCCGGAGTCCGGCGAAGCGAAAGCTCAAATCAAGGAAAGCACCCTCGAGCAGACGGCAGACGCTGGCGTCAACGTCGACACCATCTCATCGGGCGAAAATCCGAAACAGTCCAGGTCGCCCGAAACGCCGGCCCCGGCGTCCCCGGCCCGTCCACATGCCGCGGCCGCGAAATCCGATCCGCAGCCCGAGATGCCCGCTCGATCCGACGATGCGGCATCCGCCGGAAGGCCTGCCACCGAACCGTCCGCGCACCTCGTACAACTCACGACACACGCTCAAGCTCATGCCGCGACACAGGCCGCTCCATCCCAGACCGCGCCCGTGAGCGCCGCTCAGGCGATCCCGGTGAATGCCGTTGCCGTCGAGATCGCCGCGCAGGCACGCGCGGGCAACTCGCGCTTCGAAATCCGCCTCGATCCGCCGGAGCTCGGCCGCATCGATGTGCGGCTCGACGTCGATCGCGATGGCAACGTCACCTCGCGTCTCGTGATCGAGCGTGCCGACACGTACGACCTCCTTCGCCGTGACCAGTCGACGCTCGAACGCGCGCTGCAGCAGGCCGGATTGAAGACATCCGACAATGCGCTGGAGTTCTCGCTGCGCGATCAGGGATTCGCACAGCGCCGCGACGCCGATGATACGCCGCGCGGCGTTCGCGCAATGATTACCGAAGCCGAAGTCGCACCGAACGAAGCCGCCAACGGGTATGCACGCCTTCTCGGCGCACGCGGTGGCCTCGACATTCGCGTTTGATCGAAAGGACGACCAGCATGTCCACTGTCGCCGGAACAACCAGCACCGTCACCGCCGCAATCAATACGAATGCGGTGCAGAGCGTCGCGAAGGATACGCTTGCGGACAACTTCACGAGCTTTCTGCAGTTGCTGACCACGCAATTGCAGAACCAGAACCCGCTCGATCCGCTGGACACCAATCAGTTCACGCAACAGCTGGTCCAGTTTGCTCAGGTCGAACAGCAGCTCAAGTCGAACACCCAGCTCGAGACGCTCGTATCGCTGCAGAAGGCGACACAGTCGACGCAGGCGCTGGGATATGTCGGACAGATCGTTGCGCTCGACGGACAGACGTCGAAGCTCGAAAACAACACTGCCGGCTGGAGCTTCAATTCACCCAAGCCCGCGACGGCGACCGTCAACATCATCAACTCGGCCGGCGCCACCGTGTTCACGGGCACCTATTCGTTGAATGCCGGCGTTCAGAATTTCGTCTGGGACGGCCGCAACAATTCAGGCGTCAAGCAGGCAGACGGCGATTACAAGCTGTCGATCACAGCGAAGGATGCAAGCGGTCAGAACATTGCCGTATCGACCGAAGTGCAAGGCATCGTCGACTCGGTCGACCTCACGAAGAGCCCGCCCACATTGTCGATCAACAACACCGAATACGCTCTCGACAAGATCAAGCGCGTTGTGCGCTCGCTGTCATCGTCGATCTGAATCGCGATCCTCGCTCCATCTCTTAACGGGCGATTAAAGCGATGCGCATGATCGCGATGCCGACGACTACTTCGCAATTGAGTGTTGCGCTTAGGCAAATCTTAAGCGGCACAGACTACATTCCTCTGAGTTTGTCGGTTGAGTGTATGAGTGCAACGATGACTGAACCTCATCGCCCGAGGGTCAAATACGTAATCGGGCCGGACGGGTCTCCGCTTACGATTGCGGACCTACCGCCGCCCTCGACCAAGCGCTGGGTCATCCGCCGCAAGGCGGAGGTTGTCGCGGCCGTTCGCGGCGGGCTGCTCTCTCTCGAAGAGGCCTGCCAGCGTTACACGCTGACAACCGAGGAATTCCTCTCCTGGCAGTTCTCGATCGACCAGCATGGTCTCGCCGGCCTGCGCACGACGCGCATTCAGCAATACCGGCAGTAAGCTTCGCTTAACATCCGTTGCCGACCGATTAACGGGCGCGAAGATCTTCCGGTCTCGCGCTCGGTGTCGTTTTGCTCCACCGCAAAACTGCCCGGCGACCGGCGCTTTAGTCACAGCTTTCAACGATTGCCGCCCACGGGCCTGCGATCCGGCTTCCGGTCCCTTCCCGCGCCCGCTAGACTGGCCGCGCTGTTCCCGGAGCCTCCCATGTTGATTCGCCTGGTCATTCTTGCCGCAATGGCGCTCGTCGCCGCTGCCCTTCCCGCCTCTGCACGCCAGCTCGCGGTCGGCGCGGCGTCCGGTTACACCGAGCCTCCGGGCTATCGGGCGGTTCCGGTCTACACATGGCCGCGTGGCCCGGCCTGGACCCCCGTCGACACCTCCCTCGGCTACCCGTTCCGCGAGCCGCTCTATTCGACCCCGCGCGGGTACAAGTATGTCTATGTCCGCGGCTATTACTGGCGGCGCCTGCCGAACCCGTATGTGAAGCGGGTCTATCGCCCGACCAGGGTATCGACGGTCAGGAAGGTCCGGCGCGCTCCCTGCGTCACCGATATCGGCAATGGCCGCTACGAAATGTGCCGCCGCTGGCACTGACCATCGGTTGTAACCAAGCAGAACGACGATCAGGGCGGGTTCACCCCGCCCTTTTTCATGCCCGCGGCTCTCTGTGCATCACCGGCCGGCCCTAATCGTTAACGGCGTTAACCGATTGGAAACCATACGCACGGCAAATATTGCCGGGTTGCGCGTTGGGGGGACTCTTCGGTGCAAGGTCTGGTCGAGTTCGTAAAGACTATCGGTGCAACACGCGTCATGGCCATGGCCGCGGTCGCGGTCGCCCTGATCGGCTTTTTTGCCTTTTTGATCCTGCGCGTGACGGCGATACCAATGACGCCGCTGTTCACGGACCTCACGTTCGAGGATTCCTCGGCGATCATCCGCGATCTCGAGCGCCAGGCGATCCCCTACCAGACCCGCAATGAAGGGGCGATCATCCTCGTCCCGAAGGATGCGGTGACCCGCCTGCGCATGAAGCTCGCCGAATCCGGACTGCCGAAAGGCGGCGGCGTCGGCTACGAGATTTTCGACAAGTCCGACGCCCTCGGCGCAACCAGCTTTGTCCAGAACATCAATCACCTGCGCGCGCTTGAGGGCGAACTCGCCCGCACCATCCGCTCGATCGACCGGGTCGCCGCCGCGCGCGTCCATCTCGTGCTGCCGGAGCGCCCGCTCTTTGCTCGCGAGCGGCAGGAGCCGTCGGCCTCCATCGTGCTCAAGCTGCGCGGTTCGCTGGAAGCGCAGCATGTGCGCGCGATCCGCCATCTGGCAGCCTCGGCGGTCAACGGATTGAAGCCCGGCCGGGTGTCGATCGTCGATGAAAGCGGCCGGCTGCTCGCCGACGGCTCCGACGACAACCTGTCGGGTCTCGGCACCGGCGCCGACGAGCGCAAGCTCGCATTCGAGCGCCGCCTGCGCGAAAATGTCGAGAATATCGTGACTTCGGTCGTCGGACCGGGCCGTGCCCGCGTGCAGCTGGCCGCCGATTTCGACTTCAACCGCATCACCCAGACCACCGACAAGTTCGACCCGGAAGGCCGGGTCGTGCGGTCGAGCCAGACCCGGGAGGAGTCGGCGGCCTCGCACGAAAAGCAGGAAGGCCAGGTCACGGTCGGCAACGAAATGCCGGGCGGACAGCAGAACCGCCAGCAGCAACAGCAGCAGGGCGAGGGCGGCAGCAAGAGCGACAACCGCAAGAGCGAGGAAATCGTCAATTACGAGATATCCCGCACCACCAAGACCGAGGTCATCGAAGGCGGCCGCGTCAGCCGCATCTCTGTGGCCGTGCTGGTCGACGGCGTCTACTCACGCAACCCCAACGGGGAGTCGGTCTATACGCCGCGCGACAAGGACGAACTCGACCGGATCGCCGCCCTCGTGCGTTCGGCGATCGGCTTCGACCAGCGTCGCGGCGACCAGGTGGAAATCGTCAATCTGCGCTTTGCCGAATTGCCGCAGACGCTCGCGACATCGCCCAAAGCCTGGCTCGACATCCCGGAATTCACCAAGGACGACATCCTCCGCGCGATCGAAATGATCGTCATGGGTCTGCTCGGTCTGATCGTCCTGTTCTTCGTCATCCGGCCGCTGGTTCGCCGCATCGTCACGCCCGATACGCCCGAGATGGGCGCGCTCCCGGACGGCAACATGATCGCGCTCACGGATGGTGGCGCCAGCCCCGCCGGCGGCCCGAATGTCTCGATCGTCGGCACCGACCAGAACGTCGCGATCTCCAACCACACTTCCACGATGATCGACATCGCCAAGGTGCAGGGTCAGGTGCATGCGGAGTCGGTGAAGAAGGTCGGCGAACTCGCCGATCTCAATCCGCACGAAACCGTCGCGATCATCCGTCAGTGGCTGCACGAGGCCGCCTGAGAACGAGCCATGGCAAATCCCGTCGCAAAAGCCGAAGCAGCCCGCCAACAGATCACCAGCGTCATGGCCGGCCTCGCCAGCCGCCAGGCTGAAAAGACGAAACCGACCCGCGAACTGACGGGGCCGGAGCGCGCGGCCGTCCTGATGCTCTCCCTCGGCGATCAATACGGCGGCAAGATCTGGGAACTGCTCGACGACGACGAACTGCGCGAGCTGTCGATCACGATGTCCACCCTGGGCACGGTCGAATCGGACCTGGTCGAAAACCTGCTGCTGGAATTCGTCAGCCGCCTCTCCGCCTCCGGCTCGCTGATGGGCAACTACGAAGCCACCGAACGGCTGCTGCAGCAATTCCTGCCGCCGGAACGTGTCGGCGGAATCATGGACGAGATCCGCGGCCCGGCGGGCCGGAACATGTGGGAGAAGCTCGCCAACGTCCAGGAGGACGTGCTCGCCAACTACCTCAAGAACGAATACCCGCAGACCATCGCGGTCGTGCTCTCCAGGCTCCGCCCCGAACATGCAGCGCGCGTGCTTGCGATCCTGCCCGAGGATCTCGCGCTCGACGTGGTCAACCGCATGCTCCGGCTGGAGGCAATCCAGAAAGAGGTCATCGACCGCGTCGAGCAGACGCTCCGCACCGAATTCATGTCCAATATCTCGAAGACACGGCGCCGCGACTCGCATGAGGTGATGGCCGAGATCTTCAACAATTTCGACCGCCAGACCGAGACGCGGTTCCTGACCTCGCTCGAAGAGGAGAACCGCGACAGCGCCGAACGCATCAAGGCGTTGATGTTCACCTTCGACGATCTCGTCAAGCTCGATGCCGGCTCGGCGCAGACCCTGATGCGCCATGTCGACAAGGACAAGCTCGCGATCGCGCTCAAGGGCGCGAACGAAGCGGTCCGTCAGTTCTTCTTCTCCAACATGTCGTCGCGCGCCGCCAAGATGCTGACCGACGACATGAGCAATCTCGGCCCGGTCCGCCTGAAGGACGTCGACGATGCGCAGGTCCTGCTCGTCAATCTGGCGAAGGACCTCGCGGCCAAGGGCGAACTGGTCATCTCCAAGCAGCGCGGCGATGAGGAGCTTGTCTATTGATGAGCGCGCCCGCGAAATTCATGTTCGATGTCGATTTCGGCGCGCCGAAGCCGGCGAATACCATCCTGCTTTCGGAGCATCAGGCCAAGCTCGGCGAGGCGGAGACGCGCGGCTATCGCAACGGCTTCGCAGCGGGCCAGCAGGAGGCCGCAGGCGAAAGCGCACGCCGGCTCGCGATCGCGATGGAGAGCATTGCGCATTCCCTGTCGATGATCACCCGTGGTCTGTCCGGCATCGAGGTCCGCGTCGAGGCGGAGGCGGTCGAGGTCGCGGTGGCGACCGGCCGCAAGCTGGCGGAATCGCTGATCGCGCGCGAGCCTTTTGCCGAGATCGAGGCGCTGGCAAAGGACTGCTTCCGCGAGCTCGTAAACACGCCGCACGTCGTCGTCCGCGTCAACGATGCGCTCTACGACGATGCGCAGACCAAACTCGCCGGCATCGCCCGCGAAACCGGCTTCGACGGACGGCTCCTCGTTCTGGCGGAGCCGGACATTGCAGTCGGCGATTGCCGGATCGAATGGGCGGATGGCGGCATGACGCGCGACAAGGCGGCAGCCGATGCGCTTATCAGTGAAACCGTCCAGCGATTTGTGAAGGGGCGTTGTGCGCCCGGGGAAGCGGAGTTGAAAGGCAGCGACCATGAGTGACAATCCCTCCAACGTACCGTTCCCCAATCTCGAAAATGGCGCGATGCCTGCCGGCGATCTCGCGATCGCCGCACCCGAGCCGGACAGCGGCAGCAAGACCGCAGCCGATCTTGAGGCGCTGTTCGATGTGCCGGTTCGGGTCTCGGCCGTGCTCGGCCGCTCGCGCATGGAGGTGTCGGACCTGCTGCGGCTTGGACCGGGCGCCGTGCTGGAGCTCGACCGCAAGGTCGGCGAAGCGATCGACATCTACGTGAACAATCGTCTCGTGGCGCGCGGCGAAGTCGTGCTCGTCGAGGACAAGCTCGGCGTCACCATGACGGAAATCATCAAGGCAGACAAAGCCTGACAGTCAGTCGTTTGATTCAGGACGTCAGTCAGTAAAGGATCACCCAGATGCGCCTCCTCATCGTCGGCACCCTCAAAGGCCAGCTTACGCTGGCCACCAAATACGCCATGGACAAGGGCGCCTCGGTGACACACGCCGACAATGCCGATCAGGCTCTGGCGGTGCTTCGCTCGGGGCGCGGCGCCGACCTCCTGATGGTGGATGTCGCACTCGATATCGCCTCGCTGGTGACGCGTCTGTCCGCCGAGCATATCCACGCGCCAATCGTCGCCTGCGGCATCGAGACCAATGCCAAGGCCGCCGTCGCGGCGATCCATGCCGGCGCAAAGGAATACATCCCGCTGCCGCCGGATCCCGAAATGATCGCGGCCGTGCTCGCCGCCGTCGCCAATGACGACCGCGAGATGGTCTGGCGCGATGAATCGATGGGCCATGTGGTGCGGCTCGCCCAGCAGATCGCGGGCTCGGATGCATCGGTCCTGATCACCGGCGAGAGCGGCACCGGCAAGGAAGTGCTGGCGCGCTATGTGCACACGCGCTCCAAGCGCGCGAACAAGCACTTCATCAGCGTCAATTGCGCCGCGATTCCGGAGGCGCTGCTGGAATCCGAGCTGTTCGGACACGAGAAGGGCGCCTTCACCGGCGCGATCGCGCGCCGCATCGGCAAGTTCGAGGAGGCCAATGGCGGCACCCTGCTGCTCGATGAAATTTCGGAAATGGACGTGCGGCTGCAGGCGAAGCTCTTGCGCGCGATCCAGGAGCGGGTGATCGATCGCGTCGGCGGCACCAAGCCCGTGCCGGTCGATATCCGCATCATTGCGACCTCGAATCGCAACCTGACCGAGGCCGCGCGCAACGGCACGTTCCGCGAAGACCTGCTGTTCCGCCTCAATGTGGTGAACCTGCGCATTCCGCCGCTGCGTGAGCGGCCGCAGGACGTCATCGCCCTCGCCGAACACTTCATCGAAAAATATTCGAAGGCCAACGGCCTGCCGCCGCGTCCGCTTTCGGCCGAAGCGCGCAGGGCGCTCGCGCTCAACCGCTGGCCCGGCAACGTCCGCGAGCTGGAAAACACGCTGCATCGTGCCGTGCTTCTCACAAGCGGCGTCGAGATCGGCTCGGATGCGCTGATGACCCCGGACGGCATGCGGCTCGATGCGCCGCAAGCCTCAGCGCAGGTCGCCCATGCCACCGTCGCCGCCGAGCAGGTGACGCGCGCGCTGGTCGGCCGCACCGTGGCCGATGTCGAACGCGATCTCATTCTGGAAACGCTCAAGCATTGCCTCGGCAACCGTACGCACGCCGCAAACATTCTCGGCATTTCGATCCGGACACTTCGCAACAAGTTGAACGAATATGCCGGCGACGGCGTGCCGGTGCCGCCGCCGCATGGTGGCGAAATGCGCTTTGCGGGCTAGCCGAAGCCTCGCATAATTGAGATGGCCGGGCTTGTCCCGGCCATCTGCGTTTTTGTATCTATGACGTCAGGCATGGCTGCGGCCGAGCCGGTGTCTGTGGAGAGGCAAGTGCCAACAATCTACAAGATCCTCCCCATGTCGCTCTGGGACGAAGCCAAGCGAGCTGGCGTTTTCCGCGGCGCACCGGTCGACATTGCCGACGGCTACATTCATTTCTCGACCGCCACGCAGGCGGCCGAAACCGCGGCGAAGCATTTCGCAGGCCAGACCGATCTGATGCTCTTGCATGTCGATGCGGATGCGCTCGGCCCCGCCCTGAAATGGGAGCCATCGCGCGGTGGCGCGCTGTTTCCCCATCTTTATGCCGAACTCGACCTCAATCATGTGAGCCGCGCCGACGCATTGCCGCTCGGCCCGGATGGCCAACACGCCTTCCCGCCGCTGGCCTGACAGGATCGCCCATGCACCTCTGCGCCCGGATTGTCCTCGCCCGGATCGTCCTCGCTTTCGTGCTAGCCGCACCTGCCGCATCGGCCCAAGCATCGTTCAAGAATTTCCGCGACTGGATCGCGTCTTGCGACAACCTGCGGAACTGCTCGGCTTTCGCGCTGAATTCGGACTCCGACGATGCTGCCGCCTATATGCGGATCGACCGTGGCGGCGCCGCCGACGCACCGGTGATTGTCACGCTATCGGTCGAGTTGCGCGACGCCAAGGGCTACACTGTCGCCTTCGACGACCCCGCCCTGCCCGGCCTGCCGACCGGCACGCTCGTTGGTGAGGAAGGCGAAGCCAACGATTATCGCCGCATCGAAATCGCGAAAGGACCGGCGGCCGACGCGCTGATCGACTCGATCCGCAAGGCCAAGGCCATCGTGGTCACGCGTCAGGTCCCCGAGGGCAAGAAGTCCGATGACGCGGTCTCGCGCATTTCAATGTCGGGCGCGGCGGCCTCGCTGCTCTGGATCGACGATCAGCAGAAGCGGCTCGATACCGTCACGGCTCTGGTGCGGCGCGGAGACAAGCCCGCCTCTGCGGTGCCGCCGCAGCCGAAGGCGCCGGTCGTCGTTGCGGCCAAGCCGTCGAAAGCCAAATCATCGAAATCCAAGGCGCCGGCAAAGCATCCGCCTGCATTGCTCGCCAAGGGCCGCAAGCTTTGCGACGAGGATGAGAATGACGAGAACTCGCAGATCGAGGAGGTGAACCCGCTCGGCGGCGGACAATTCCTCTATCAGTTCACCTGCCCGGACAGCAGCGGCGCCTACAATTTCATGAACGTGTTCCTGATCGGCCCGGCGGGCAATGTGAGCGCGCTCCGCCCGGCGACGTTCCCCAGGCCGCGCGGCAGCGACAAGGGGGACAGCGAACGACCGGCATCCGGTCTGATGAATCCGGTCTTCGATCCCGAAACCATGACACTCACCAGCTTCAACAAGGGCCGCGGCTACGGCGATTGCGGCGTCGAGGAGCAATGGGTGTGGAACGGCAAGGACTTCCAGCTCGCACTCGAACGGGCGATGGGCGAATGCAAGCGCATCCCCCTGGACGACTGGCCGGTGACCTGGCGCGCTGAAGTCAAACGCTAGCGCACTAAAAACCAGAAGGCCGGGATGCGCGCATCCCGGCCTCCCGGCTGCGGTTGAACAGCCGCCTTACGCGCGGGCCGGCTGGAGCTTCGCAAGCGGCCACTGCAACGCATAGGCGCCAGCGCCGATCAGCGCCTGCACCACCGAGGCGACGATCAGGAAGGCGGGATATTCCCAGCCGCCATTCGGCGCCGAAAACACCCAGCCGTTCGGCAGATGCACGGCGAGCGCGCCAAGAAGGATCGGCAGGCCGGCGATGGCGACGAGCCGCACCTGGAAGCCAACGATCAGCGCAATGCCGGCGAGGATTTCGGCCGCGACCACCAGATAGGCGGTCCAGGCCGGGAAGCCTTGGCTCGCGAAGAAAGCAGCGGTGCCGGGCAGCGTGAAGACGAAGACCTTGAGCAGGCCGTGCGCGAGATACATCGCACCAAGGGCAAGACGCAGGATCAGAGCGCCGTATTCGGACGTGTTGGTCATTTGAGTTCTCCAGCCAAGAAAGTTTCGATGGCCGGGTAACTAGCTTTTGCGTATCCGCAACGCTATAAGCGTATACGCCAACCATATTTGCATAATTGCAAATACCACCAGATAGCGCCGATGACCTTCGCCTGGGACGACCTGCGGTTCGTGCTCGCCATCGGGCGCAGCGGCAACCTCGCCGCCGCGGCCACTGCACTGTCGGTGAATCACTCGACCATGTTCCGGCGCCTGAACGCCATCGAAGCCGCGATCGGCGCGAAACTGTTCGAGCGGCTTGCAAGTGGCTATCGGCCGACCGAAGCCGGCCAGCGCCTGATCGAAGCCGCCGAACGCATGGAGGCCGAAGCGCTTGCGCTCGATCGCGAACTGACCGGACGCGACACGCGGCTCAGCGGAAAACTGCGCGTCACATGCTCGGAGACACTCGGCCTGAAAGTTCTGCCTCCGCTCATCCGCGTGTTTCGCGACAAGCATCCCGGCATCGTGGTCGAGCTTTCGGTCGATAACCGGCAGGTCGACATGGCACGGCGCGAGGCCGATGTTGCGATCCGCGCCACGCGGCCGGCCGAGGGCGACCTGTTCGGCCGCAAGATCGCCGATGTGCATTGGAGCTTCTTCGCCGGGCGCGACTATCTCAAGCGCCGCGGCACGCCGAAACGTCTCGCCGATTTCAGCAACCATGACCTGATCGGCTGGACCGAAACGGCGGCGCAGACGAGGGCCGGCGCCTATCTGTCCCGGCAGATGCCGCCTGCAACGATCGGCTTCCGGGCGAGCGGTTTCGTCAGCCAGTATGTCGCCGCCCGCGCAGGATTAGGGATCGCACTCCTGCCGGTCTATCTCGCGGCAGAAGACAAGGACGTCGCGCCGGTGCTCGGCCGCGTGGACGATCTCGTGACCGAGATGTGGATCGTTACGCACCGGTCGCTGAAGGACACCGCGCGCGTCCGCAGCTTCATGGACGATGTGGGCGATGGCGTGAAACGCGAGATCGCCCGGCTGACCCGCTAGGTTACATCAGCGCATAAGCACTCGACACCATCGCCACCGGCTTGGTGTCGAAGGCTGGCGTCAGCATCACCTGCCCGAACGCCATGCTGCGTCCCATTCGCACGATCCGCGCATCTGCTAGAACATCGGCGTTCGACGCCGGCTTGAGGAAGTGCGAGGTCTGGTCGACCGTGGTCATCGGCCGGTAGCGTCCCGAGGCGGAAGCGACCGCGAACACCATCGCCGTATCGGCAAGCGACATCAGCGCCTGGCCGCAAATGATCCCGCCTTCACGGCAGAGCCGGTCCGAAAACCTCATGCGAAGCACCGCGCCTGCACCGCCTTCGGTTCCCGGCGGATGAATTGCTTCGATACCGAGCTGCAGGTCCTGTACCCAGGGTGCGAATACGTCGGACAAAAGCTGTTGCGCCGCCACGACGTCGAATGCCGGATTGCTCGATTCAGCCATATTCGCCCCCAGTTCGCCCCGAACCTTAATGGGTCTCAGGTGCTACGGCACCCCCGTTAACGATTCACTAACCATAAACCGGGCAAATATTACCTAGCGGTTCGAGGGATTTCCGGTCTTCTGAATGTCCGACATTACGGCTGCACCACCGCGCGGGCGCTTTTCGCTGCCCGCTCTCGACAACCTTGCGGACATCGCAAAGCGTGGCGATCTCATGCTCGCCACGGGCGTGATGACGATCCTCGTCGTCCTGATCCTGCCGCTGCCGCCGATCGTGCTCGACCTGTTTCTGGCGGTATCGATCACGCTCTCCGTACTGGTCCTGATGACGGCGCTGTTCATTCACGCGCCGCTCGAATTCTCCGCATTCCCGACGGTCCTGCTGATCGCGACCATGCTGCGGCTCGCGCTGAATCTTGCCTCGACCCGGCTGATCCTGTCGCATGGACACGAAGGCCCGGCAGCGGCCGGTCACGTCATCGAGGCATTCGGCAATTTCGTGATGGCCGGCAATTTCGTGATCGGCATCATCGTGTTCACGATCCTGATCATCGTGAACTTCGTGGTCATCACCAAAGGCTCCGGCCGTATCGCTGAAGTCGCCGCGCGGTTTCACCTTGACGCCATGCCCGGCAAGCAGATGGCGATCGACGCCGACCTGTCGGCCGGCCTCATCGACGAACAGCAGGCCAAGAAGCGCCGCAAGGAGCTCGAAGACGAAAGCGGTTTCTTCGGCGCGATGGACGGCGCCTCGAAATTCGTGCGCGGCGATGCGATTGCCGGCCTCCTGATCGTGTTCATCAACGTGATCGGCGGCATCATCATCGGCGTAGCCCAGCAGAACATGGGCTTTCTTGATGCCGCCAAGGCCTACACGCTGCTGACCGTCGGCGACGGGCTTGTGACCCAGGTTCCGGCGCTGATCGTCTCGACCGCGGCCGGCCTTCTCGTCTCGAAGGCTGGCGTCTCCGGCGCCGCCGACCAGGCTATGCTGAAACAGTTCTCGGGCTATCCGAAAGCGCTCGGCATGTCGGGCGGTGTGATGCTCCTTCTGTCGCTCCTGCCGGGGATCCCGATGCTCCCTTTTCTGGTCCTCGGCGGCGGTGCGAGCGCTGTGGCCTGGCATCTGAACAAGCATCACAAGGCGGCGGCCGCCGTTGCCAAGCGTGAGGAAGCGACCGCGGTCGCGGCAGCCGCGCCGGCCGAAGAGCCGATCTCGAACGCGCTCAAGATCGACGATCTCAAGATCGAGCTGGGCTATGCGCTGCTGCCGCTGGTCAATACGCAGGACGGCGGCGACCGGCTCACCGAACAGATCAAGGCGCTGAGGCGCGCGCTCGCGGTCGAAATGGGCTTCGTGATGCCCGCTGTCCGGATCCTGGACAACGTGCAGAGCGACTCCAACACGTATGTCATCAAGATCAAGGAGGTCGAGGCCGGCAGCGGCAAGCTGTGGCCGAACCAGTTCATGGTCATGGACCCGTCCGGAGGCCAGGTGAACCTGCCGGGCATCCACACCACCGAGCCGACCTTCGGCTTGCCGGCGACCTGGGTCGATTTGGCCCACAAGGAAGAAGCGGCCGTGCAGGGCTACACGGTCGTGGACGCCGCGACCGTTCTCTCGACGCACCTCACCGAGCTCCTGAAGGCCAATGTCTCGGACCTCCTGTCCTACGCGGAGGTCAGCAAGCTCGTGAAGGAATTGCCCAAGGAGCAGGCGGAACTCGTCAAGGACATCGTGCCATCGCAAATTTCGATGTCGGGCATCCAGCGCGTCCTGCAGATGCTGCTCGCCGAGCGCATCTCGATCCGCGACCTCGCGACCATCCTCGAAGGCATCGCCGACGCCGTCGCCTTCACCCGCAACCCGACGCAGATTGCCGAACAGGTCCGGGCACGGCTCGCCCGCCAGATTTGCGCGCAGTACATGACGCCGTCCGGTTACCTGCCGCTGATCGCGCTGTCGGCGAAATGGGAGCAGGCCTTTGCCGACTCCATCATCGGCCAGGGCGACGAGCGGACGCTCGCCATGCAGCCTTCAAGGCTGTCGGAGTTCATCACACTGATTCGTGAACGCTTCGAGGAAGCGGCGCGAGAAGGCGAAGCCCCCGTTCTGGTCACGTCCGCGGCGATCCGGCCGTTCGTGCGCGGGATCGTGGAACGTTTCCGCTCCCAGACGCCTGTCCTGTCGCAAGCGGAAATCCATCCGAGGGTGCGTCTGAAGACCGTTGGCAGCATCTAGGCTCACGCAGAGGCCCGTTACGGGCGTTCTGGCTCAAATTTTGTGAGCAGGATCTGTTAACCAGCCGCAAGCGCTAACCAAGACCTCGCTGCAACAGTCACGTACTTTCACATCCGGTCAACGAGATGTGAATGACCCCTGCGGAACTGGAACGGGCTCCCTACGTTGCGTGTGCATCGGATCGGGAAATTGAACCGGACGATGCCGAGCCCCGACAAAACGGGACCGCAGGATAACAAGCAGGGACGTGTCATGAACAATTCCTCGCTGCGCAGCGCCGATAGCGCGACCCATATCAAGGTCGTCGTGGTGTCGCTTCTTGCCGCCATCATGGTGGTGGGTGTTGGAATCCTTGCGAAGCCCAATTTCTCGACCGGCGCTGATACGTTCGCACAGCGCTTCGATGCATCCGGTCCGGTGATCCGTGCAGGCACGGCCACCACGACCGCGGGTGAGCTCGGAACGATCCGATAGTTTTCTGACGTTGAATCTCCCTCCCCCCAGGGATCAACGTTATGTGTTGCGCCGCCTCCCCCCAAGGCGGCGCAACTTTTTTGTGCGTACCGCATTCCTGGCGAGACTTTGAGCAATCCGGATCTGGCGATCCGGCCGATCCTACGGCACCGCTTCGATCAGCTTACCGACATAGACGATCGGCCCGGTCGCGACGCCGGTGGGTGACCCGCCCGGGGGCTCGACGGTCACCGCGTAGGTCGCCTCATTGATGATCTGCGGATCGAAGGCGGCGAGCTGCGAGCGCGTGAATTCGTGGTCGCCGATCACGCCGAGGGAACGCGGCGCCGGGAACTTGTCGTGCACCAGCCAGAGCTCGTAGGAGCGGTCGCGCTGCTGGTCCGCGCCGACACGGCGCACCGTGAATTCCTTGGTCTTGAGATCGACCGTGAGCAGGAAGCCGGGCGACACCTTGTCGGCCTGAAGCACGGCGACATAACGCCCGAGATCGGGCTTCGGCAGGATCACATCGCGCACGCCGATGACCGCGAGCAGCGACGCCGCGATCGCGCCCGCAATGTATGTCGCGGTGCGCCAGCGCTTCACCTTCCGGGTGAGATAGACGATCTCCGCACTACCCGACGGCGTACCCGCAAGCGTGGTCGCGCCGGGCAACGCGGCGAGGATTTTCTGCCAGACAGACGCAGGAGGCTCAACGCCGTCCACGGCATCGGCGAGCGGCAACAGCCGGCTCTCCCAATAGGCGACGCGCGCGGCGAAATCCTTGTCCGAGCCGATCAGACGTTCCGCTTCGACCCGTTCGGCCGCTTCGAGCGTACCGAACGCGTATTCGGCGGCCAGGATTTCGCGATCCTCATCCATGGTCATGTGTGCCCTCTCACGATCCGAGACAGTTCCGGATCTCGATCAGGCTCCGTCGCAGCCAGGTCTTGATCGTATTGACGGGTTTATCGAACTTCACCGCAAGCTGGTCGCGGCTCAATCCGTTGTAATAGGCGAGCAGCACCATCTGCCTGCGGTCTTCATCGAGCGCGCCGATGCAGGTCATCAGGCGCTTCAGATCCTCGCTCAGTTCGCGCGCCGCGAGCGGATTGGGGATGTCGTCCGCAACCTCCATGGCCTCGGGCTCCTCCTCCAGCGAGGCCTCGCTGCGCCTGCGCACGAGGTCGATCGCGCGATTGCGTGCGATCGTCACCATCCACGTGACGGCAGACGCCCGCTCAGGATCGAACGACGCGGCGCTGCCCCAGATCTTGAGGTAGGTCTCCTGTATCACCTCGTCGGCAAGTTCCCGGCGTCTCAAGATACGGAGTACGACGCCGTAAAGTTTCGCCCGCGTGGCGTCGTACAATTGCTCGAACGCGGTCCGGTCGCCCTGCGCGACAGCGGCCACAAGCGCATTGAGATCGTTACGAGAGAGCATGAGGCGTCCGCAGGTTTCCACACGCATAGCACGGTCGCGAGCCGGGGGCGCGCGCACAAGGATACCGCCCGGTTGACTTCGGGTGCCGGGTTCCTACCTTATGCGCACGATGATTGCGCACCTGACCCGCCACACACTTCGCGCCGGCCGCCTGCACGCAGGCAGCTGACCCGGACGGCTGCGCCAAGTCAGCCTCCGGGCCGACTACGATCAGACGCTCAGCCGCTGGGCTGGCACCGATCCACTCACAGCCTTCCGGCTGATCCTTTTACGCAAATCCACCCACTCAGTTTCACGCCCGAATGGCCACAAGGCCGTTGGGGCTCGTCAAACGCTCGAACCGAAGGAGAGCATCATGAGCTATTTCGAGCCGGAACTTCCCCCGATCGCGATCGTTCGCACCGACGCGGAAAAGCTGACGCGTATCGCCGAACATGCGAAGGGCGAATTCGCCAAGGCCGGCGACTTTCTGTCCCGCGAGATCGATCGCGCACAGGTCATCGAAGAGCACGAGAAGCGACATGGCCTCGTGACGATGGGATCGCGCGTGACCTTTCGCGACGACGTCACCGGGCAGTCGCGCACGGTGACCCTCGTCTATCCCGATGAGGCCGACCTGTCGCAGGGCCGTATATCGGTCCTGACGCCGGTCGGTGCTGCGCTGATCGGCCTGTCCGTCAGCCAGTCGATCGAATGGGAGACGGTGAACGGCGGGCGCCGCTCGCTGACTGTGCTGGCCGTCGACTCCCTCAACTGATCGAAGGACGCAGTCGCCGCGCTCATTCCCGCACGACCGGGAATGAGCGTTGCCGCGAGGCGTCAGTATCCCGGACGCTCCATGCCCTTCTCTTTAAATACGGCAGCGCCCGCGGGTCCGGCGAGCAGATCGAGGAACGCCCTGGCCGCAGCGGCGTCGCGCGCCGTTGCGGACACGGCGCCTGCATAGGTCGTGTAGTTCTGGATTTCCGCCGGCAGCGGCCCGACCAGCACGACGTCCTTCACCGGCACGATCTCGCTGATCTGATGAATGCCGAGCTCGGCGTCGCCCGACACCAGGAGGTCGGCGACATAGCCGCCGCGCTTGAGCTTGGCCTTGGCGCGGATCTGGTCGGCGATTCCCCATTTCTCGAACAGCTTGTCGAGATAGATGCCGCTCGACCCGCCCGACGCGGGGTCGATATAGGCGACGGTCTTCGCGTCCATCAGCGCACGCCTGAAAGCATCGACCGAGGAGATGTCCGGCAGCTTCGCGCCTTTCGGCACCATCACGCCGATCGCGACGCGCGCGAGATTGGTCTTGGTGCCCGGCGCGACCTTGCCGGCCGTGCCGAGCGCATCGATGACGCCCGGAGTTATCACCGCGAGGTCGAAACTTTCACCGCCCTCGATGCGCTTGCGGAGCGCACCCGCCGTATCGTTGTCGACCACAAGGGTGTGGCCCTGCTTTTCGAATTCCGGCTTTAGCGAAAGCACCACCTGCTTCATGGCGCCGGCGGTGAGCACTTTCACTTCGGCGGCGGAGGCCGCGGCAAGGGTTGCAGCGAGAGCCACACCGGCCATCGACAAGCGCAGGATCATCAGGAGACTCCGGGATTGGGCTGCCAGTCAGCCTACCAGAAGCGAGAACCCGCGGGAGCACTCGAAATTCCCGCCCTAATACCCCCGCGCCGCAGCGTCACCGAGCCTTGGCGACCAGACGGCCCCTCATGTTGGGATGGAAGCGGCAGAAAAACTCAACCTCTTCCGGAGTCTTGACGATCATCTTGGCTGACGCGGCCGCGGGAATGAGCACGTCCCATCCGCCCTCCACCGTCGCCGTGTGCTGGACCATGTCCTTGTTGACCCATTCGATGGTGTCGCCGACTTTCGCATTGATCTGTGCGGGCACGAAGGCAAACTTGTCGATTGTCACCTGGATCGTTTCCGCGTGCAGGGGAAGCGATCCAAGTATCAGACCAAGCGCGGCGACGACGAGACGCGTCACGTCCGCTCCTATTTCAGTTTTGCAGCGACTTGTTCCGCATGCTGCTGGTGGCCTTCGAACATCTTCAGTCCGGTTTCCAGCAGGCTCTTCAATTCGGAATTGGTCGCCGACGGAATCAACAACGTTTTCAGCGCGCCATTGACCTGCTTGTGGAAGGCGACCTCGTTCTGGATGTAGGCCTTGTCGAATGCGGCACCGTCGAGCGCCGACAATGCCTTGCGCTGGTCCGCCGCCGCTTTGGACAGCGACTTGCTCGTATCGTTCTCTTCCGGCGTGACATTTAGCTTCTTCACGAGAGCCAGCGCCTGCTTGTTGACCGCTTCGTGGTCACGCACCATGTCGCGCGCGAATGCGATGACCTCGCTGTTCCTGGATTTCGAGATCGCAAGATTTGCTGCTTCGATATCGATCACATCCGCCGTGTAGGCGATATGCGCGATCTGTGGATCGCTTGGCTTGGTCGTCTGTGCCAGTGACACGGTGGACGCCAGGGTGAGCAACGCAAGTGCCGCCGTTGTGCGGATCAGCATGATGCCTCCTTCGCCCGTACGCAATACGGGACGTTGGCTGTTCGTCTCTTATCGATAGGACGCGCCGATATCGCCAACGTTCCCTGGCGTACACCGGTCATCTGCAACGCGACCGAAGAACATCAAAAAATGACGGCGGCGTCGTACTTGTCTTCGACCGCCGCGCCGGGTCTAATCGATCAAAATGCCCCGCCAGAAGGGGCTGGCGGGAGGAATGCCATGCTGTGCGCCCTGAAAATCCGGGCCTGCTTCGCGTTGATTGCGCTGACGCCGGTCGCACTGTCATCCGGCAGCGCGGGTGCGCAGGACTATCCGGCAAAGCCGATCACCTTCGTTGTCGCATTCGCCCCGGGCGGCGTCGCGGACGGGATCGGCCGCCTCATCGCGCAAAAGCTTGGCGAAGCATTCAAGCAGACCATCGTTGTCGAGAACCGCGGCGGCGCAGGCGGCAATCTCGCGGCAAGGCAAGTCATCGGCGCCGCACCGGATGG
>Ga0180218_1000765_pt1 | contig 24416 bp, 22 predicted proteins | sample eDN3rd37CKraftBY_FD_151334 | JGI IMG/M metagenome (GOLD analysis project Ga0180218, IMG submission 151334) | Enriched backyard soil microbial communities from Emeryville, California, USA - eDNA 3rd pass 37_C Kraft BY (version 2) (version 2) | ecosystem: Environmental > Terrestrial > Soil >...
GTGCTGTGGGCACCGCGCCGGAGAGTGTCGGGGAGGTGGTTACGGAACCTGCTGCCGCGATTCCTGCTGCATAGTGCAGGACAGGAGAAGGGATCACCGTCCTACACCACCTTCTGGGGCTTGACCTCATTGGACAGGATGTTTGACACACCGACGGGGTATTTCAGCAGCAGCGCGGTGGACAACTACCTGGTCCGATTGGACAAATTCAATGTCACTTCACACTCACCGCCGGTGTCAGTTTTCTCGATTTCGTTTCAGTAGGTCGCGAACTTTGCGCGTTACCCCAGTTCAGCGACCTGGACGTCACCGAAATGTCCGAGATTCTGACAACTTAGTGAGAATCCCTCGGCGACAAGACTTTGCAAAGGACGCAGGTCAGCACGGGCGTGCGACCGACAAGATCGACGAGAACTACACGAGGTAAGTTCCACGTCCTTTGCCGTTGACTTGAGGGCGTTGCCAGCTCACCGGAAGGCAGCCTCGACGTTCCTGCCATCGAACTGATCGGCGTCGACGACATGCCTTAACTTGAGTTAGGAATGCGGCAGAAATGCCACTTGCGGCCGGTCGCCCCATTGTGGAGGGCATCCAGATCGCGGCCCGTTCGTGCTCAGATCAGAATGGCAGCGGGGCGGTTTCACTGGGCCCATGGGTGAACGGCAAGGTACACCCGGTCACGTGGTTTTTGGACTTGCGCACAATGGGTGCATCCCAAAGAAAAGCCGTCTCCTCGGCGTTGATGAGACGATCGTCACATGCGAGCTTCGGGACCACCGCAAAGACCGCGCGCTCTCAGTGCCATCCAAATCCAGCCGACACCCATCAGCTGTCCGAGTACATTCGCATACGAGGTGTGAAGAGCGTACGGAACTTTCGGGACCACACACCACCGCTGCACCGGGTGGATGTTTCATTGACCACCCAGGGCAACAGCGAAACAACGCCGGCCGCGTCACGTCTCAGAATCCCACCTGTTCAGACATGGCTCATGTACCTGACACTTTCCTTCACAGGAAACGTGGAAAAGAGCCGGACAGGAAATATCTCCATCAACATCCATGGGGCTCGTATCGGGCTCGAGTCCCACGCCCCTACTCCAGAGAGAAGCCAGATGGTATCGGAAAGCACGCTTACCACTCGTGCGGGCAGCACAGTTACCCGCAGCGCCAGGAGGGCAATTGTTGCGGCCAGCTTCGGCACATACGTCGAGTATTACGACTTTGTCGTATACGGGTATGTCGCTGTGTACATCGCCCATGCGTACTTCCCCTCCGACAATCCCCTCGTCGGCTTACTGCTCACCTTCGGGGCTTTTGCTGCGAGCTACGTCGCGCGTCCGCTGGGCGCGGTAATCTTCTCCCCGCTTGGCGACAAGTACGGACGCAAAACCGTACTCGCCGTCGTCATCTTGATGATGACCCTTGCGACCGCAGCGATCGGACTTCTACCGACATATGCACAGATCGGTCTCTTCGCCCCGATACTGCTCACCGTGCTTCGTGTCCTACAGGGGATCTCAGCCGGTGGCGAATACGGTGGCGCAACCTCGCTGATCGCCGAGTTCTCCCCACCCGACAAGCGTGGGTTCTACGTCGGATTCATAGCTCTCACAACTGGTCTTGCACTTCTTACCGGATCAATCGTGGCTCTCTCCCTTACACGGATGCTGCCGGAGGAATCCATGCTCTCATGGGGATGGCGTATCCCCTTACTGCTCTCCCTACCGCTTGGTCTTGTCGGCCTGTACATCCGATTCAAACTTGAGGAGACCCCGCACTTTGCTGCGCTGAGCTCGCAAGAAAAGGCGGTAAACAAACCTCTGGCAACTACTGTCAAACGTGACTACAAGACGGTGATACTCGCAATTGGACTCGCGGCCACGAACGCAAGCTTGCTGGCCGTCTACTTCATTTATATGCCATCAGCTTTGAAGCAATTCGGGAATTTCGAGGCCGCCGATGCCCAACTCATCACGTTCTCGGGACTGGCCGCCTACTGCCTGGCAATCGTTCCCTTCGCAAAGCTGACCGACAAGGTAGGTCGCCGCCCACAGTTGATCGCCTCGACGATCGCGCTTGTCCTCGTAATCTATCCATCCTTCCTGTTGGTATCACATGGCAGTATTGCTCTTGCTGTCTTGGGTATGGTCATCGTCACGCCGCTTATGGCAGCCAATGTAACGGCGGTGCTCCCGCTCCTTACCGAGCTATTCACTACCGCCAACCGGTACACCGGATTGTCGTTGGGCTGGCAGATCGCGACCACGCTGTTCTCGGGCCCCACTCCGGTCGTGCTGGCCGCGCTGGCCGGCGCCGCTGGCGCAACGATGCCGGCGTTCTATGCGATGGCCATCGTCGCACTGTCAGCATGTGCCGCATTTGCCGTTCGGGAAACCTTCGATACACCACTGCAGTAGGTGGTGAACCTGCTGAGAGCAGACTGAATTGTCGGGGGTCTCTACAGAACGGCTGGACATCAGAAGAATCGCCCGTGCGACTCAACGGCTGTCTGCAGAGCGTCAAGCATCCAGCTGCTCCTCCGCCGACCGCACACACCCACCCGACGACGCCGGTCAAGAAGGTGCGAAGCTCTCAGTGCCGCGGCGAATAGCCGCGGCCTGAGAGTCTGACCTTCCCAACGGTGCCTGGGTGCGCAAGTCCCCGCAGATGAACGAGGTACTGCCGCTGCTGTATCTGCACGGGCTCTCCACCAGCGACTTCGGGCCGGCCCTCGAGCAGTTCCTCGGATCGGGCGCCGGGCTCTCGGCGGCCTCGATCACCCGGTTGACGACCCAGTGGCAGGACGAGGCCAAGGCCTTCCATGGTCGGGACCACTCGGGCACCGACTTCGTCTACCTGTGGGTCGACGGCATCACCTCAAGGTGAGGCTTGAGCAGGACACCTGCTGGTGGGGTCCCTCCCTGCAGTGCTTGGGGGAATGATCGGGGTCCGCGCGGACGGCCGGAAGGAGCTCGTCGCCCTCACCGACCGAGTCGTGGGCGGACCTGCTGCGCGGTTGCCGACGCCGCGGCATGACCGCTCCCGTCCTCGCGGTCGGTGACGGCGCCGCGGCATGACCGCTCCCGTCCTCGCGGTCGGTGACGGCGCGCTGGGGTTCTGGAGGGCGCTGCGCGAGGTGTTCCCCGAAACCCGCGTGCAGCAGCGCTGCTAGTTCCACAAGCAGGCCAACGTGCTTGCTGTGCTACCGAAGGCGGCGCACCCGGGTGCACTTGTGGCGATGAAGGAGATCTACAACGCCGAGGACATCGACAAGGGGCCCGGATCCCGTGCGGCGGGACTTGGCATGGCCTACAAGCTTATCGACGCAGCCCAGGCGCGCTGGCGTGCGGTCAACGCACCGCATTTGGTCGCGCTCGTTCGCGCCGGCGCGGTGTTCAACAAGGGCAGACTGCTCGAACGACCCACTGACATCACCCCGGTCACCGAGGCCGCCGAGCCCGCCAACGCTGAATCCGAGGTCGCCTGAAAGTTACCCATCCACAGGAATTAATGCGATGAAAGGGGTGCCCCTCGCCGTCTATCCAGTTCACTCAGGAGCCACCTGCTCGCACGCGTTTCCTCGTTGGGACGACACGTGTCGACCACGAGAGGTTATCAACGCGCGCCGAAAACGGGCTTTGCTAAAGCCAACTGGGGAGATGGCTATACGTCGAGGACGATGCGAGGGGTTTTCGACCTGGAGCAGCAGGGCGTGATGACCTCTCCGGATGCGCGTTGCTCCTCGGTGAGCACAGCATCTCGATGCTCAGGAATGCCTTCGAGCACTTTGGTCTCGCAGGTTCCGCAGACTCCTTCACCGCAGGAGACGGGAATATCGATGCCGTAACCGGCGAGCACGTCGACGATGGTTTGGCCGGCGGGTACCTGTGCGGTTACTCCGGACTGTGTTGCGACGACCTCGAACGTCGCATCACGGAGAGGATCTGTCCCCGGGTTGACGGGGGCTTGGAATCGTTCCACGTGCAGTGATCCGGGGGGCCAGGAGCGCGAGAGGCGTTCGACGGCTTTGATCAAAGGTTCCGGACCACAGCAATAGATGGCCGTCCCGAATTGCGGGGTACCGAGAACGGTGTCGAGGTCGATCAGGCCCCGCTCCTCTTCGGGCCAGACCTCTACCTTGTCACCGAAGCGGTCGAGTTCGGAGAGGAACGCCATGGATTCGCGGCGCCGGCCGCCGTAGACAAGAGTCCACGGTGTATCCGGACGCATCACGTCGAGTTCGTCGATCATCGGCAGCAGGGGGGTGATGCCGATTCCACCTGCGATGAAAACGTACTTGCGCGCGGATTTCAGCGGGAACTTGTTACGGGGGCCGCGAACCCGGAGGTGGTCACCCGCTCGGATCCGATCGTGAACCCATTCGGAGCCGCCCCGGCTCTGACTGGCGCGCAGGACCGCTACCCGCCAACGGGACCGGTCGTCTCGGGACCCGCACAGGGAGTACTGCCGCTCGAGTCCGTCGTCCAACACCAGATCGATATGTGCGCCGGGATCCCAACCGGGCAAAGGCCGGCCGTCGGGCGTAACCAAGGACAAGGATCGAACTCCGTCGGACTCCTCGTGCACGGTCTCGACGAGGACGTCGAATCCGGTCACGTCATGAGGTTGGGTCATGCTGTCGGTCCTGATACTTCCGCTAGTGGTCATCGTCGGTTCCTGCCGCTTGTGCTTCGCGCTCAACCATGCGCAAGTACAGTTCTAATATTCTTCGGTCGAGTTGTTCGCGCAGAACTCCGTCCAGCGACTGGTCTGAACGCCAGCGGTGGTCGAAGTCTTCGAGGAGGCCCTGAAGGGCTTCGTTGACGGCCATTTCCATGGCCAGTCTGTGGTCGTGCACTCGGTACTGCTGTGTATCCGTACCGTTGCCGCCGGTTGCTTTTGCGAGGCGAGTAAAGAGGTCGCTGTAGTCCGCCCCGGCTGCGGCGGCGGCGGCGACGTCGGCGAGGGCGATGCTCAAGGTTGCTGCAATGTCGTCATTGTCAGCCGCCAGGTACGCCGGCATCCGATCCCAGGAGCGTTCGAGTCTGCCGAGGATGTGCAGTGCCGCCCGAAGTTGGCGGGCGGCGCCCCCGTCGGACACCTTCGGGAGGACGTCCTCGGTCAGGCCGCGACGTACCCCGCCGAGCAGTTCTGTGGTCGTGGGTTTCAGCACCAGGCCCATCCTTTCCCGTCGTCGGCGATCCAATTCAAGCTGCGTTTGAGCGATGCGGTGACGGTCGCGGCGCGGTCCGCCAAGCGGAGGTTCCCGCTGACACCATCGGCGAACGAACGTGACGCCTTTAGGGAGATGGTTGCGAACTTCACTTCGGAGAAGACCCGGTAGAACCGCAACGCGTGTTGGGTCACCTTCGGTCCGCCGAACTCCTCGTACGAACGGACGAATTCCTCGAGGCCGACAAATCCTTCAGGACTCCACAGCGCACGGTAGGCCCAGGCGAGATCTTCGACCGGGTCACCGAGATGCGCCATCTCCCAGTCCAACAACGCGATCACGATGTTGTCTTGGTACAGAAAGTTCCCCGGACGGAAATCCCCATGCACCACGCTGATTTGGGTCGGCTCCGGCAGGTTTTCCCTCAGCCACCCGAATACGTAACCCAGTGCTGGATGAGGCTCCATGCGGCTGGTCCGGAACTGGGCTTCCCAGGATTCGATCTGGGCGAGTGGACTGCGGTCGGTGGGTCCGGACGCGAGGATGTCACCGAGGCCGAGTCCTTCCCAGTCCGAGGAGTGCAGTTCCGCGGCGGCCCGGGCGAGGTCGAGGGTCAGCTTTCGGCCACCTTCGCGGTCCTCGGATCGCAGGAAGCCGAGCGGATCGGCGCGTCCAGGCATCCGCTCGAGCAGGATCGACGGCGCCCCGACCACGGAGCCGTCCGCGTCGAGCGCGAAGGCGCGTGGTGCGCGAGTCGCCGAGTGCCCGAGTGCGCTGAGAACACCGAACTCCCATTTTGGGTCGGCGTCGACCTGTGATCCGTTCGTGCGGCTGAGCATGATGACCGATTCGGAGCGGCTGGCACCGGATTGGTCGGTCCAACGGACCGTCGATGCCCATGCGCGTCGGGCATTGCCGCCGAAGACACGCTCGACGCCGTCGGCCCGCACGTCGCGAACACCGGTGATCGAGACGCGCAGCAGCTCCTCGATCCGCTCGCCGATCTCCGAATCGTCCATGGTCAGCGCACCCCGGCCGCGACTCGCATGACCTCACCGGTGACGGCGTCGGACTGTGGTTCGAGGAAGAAGGCGATTCCCTCGCCCAGATCTTCCGGGGTAGCCAGGTCACCGAGTGCGGTGTAGGCGAGGTGGCGCTCGTGGTAGCCCGGTTCGATCCACGACTTGACGCGCTCGCTCAGGACCAGGCCCGGGGCGATGCAATTGGCGCGGACGCCCTTGCGGCCCATCGACATGCTCAAGCTGCGAGTCAATCCGACGACGGCGGCCTTTGCGGAGTTGTAGGCGGCGTTGCCGAGCTCGGGGCGGTTGGCGAAGGCGGCCAGTGAGGCGACGTTGACGATCTTGCCGTAACCCTCGTCGTAGAAATGTCCTTCGATCGCCTTCGACAACAGGAAGGCGCTGTTGACGTTGAGTGCGAATGTTCCGGCAAAGTAGTCGAGTGAGATGTCCGACAACGGGAGGTCATACACCTCCTGGTTGATGTTGACCATGCCACCGGCGACGTTGGCGATGCCTTGCACGGTGCCGAACTCGGACAACGCGTAATTGACGGCGTCCTGGGTGCCGGACTCGGTGGTCACATCGACCTTGATCGTCTTCAGCTTCCCGGGCAGATCTTTGGTCTTGTCCTCCGTCTCCGCCAGTCGTCGCGAGCTCAGATCAACCCCGACGACGTTCGAACCCACGCGCAGGAGTCGTGCTACCGCGGCGCCACCGATGCCACCACCCGCTCCGGTCACGATGTAGGTCCGATCCTGCAGAGCCCGATTGGATCGGGGCGGAGCGGTAAAAGGCTGAGTTGACATGTGTGGTCGTCCTTCTGGTGTGGTCGTCGGTGATCAGATGTAGGAGCGCTGCTCGAATACGGGTGGCCGCTTTTCCTGCAGCGCGGCGAGTCCCTCTTTGGCTTCGGGGCCGGTGAAGCCGAGGATTCCGAAGGCGAGTGACGCCTCGAACGACGGCCAGGCGGCCCGAATCCAGTTGTTGAGAGCAAGTTTGGTGAATCGGATCGCGCTTGGCGCCCCTTGGGACAGGCGGATCGCGATCTCGAGGGCGTGAGCATCGACCTCGTCGTCGTCCACGCAGAACGACACCAATCCGATGCGCTCGGCTTCCTCGCCGGTAATTGCGTCGCTGGTCATGAGGTAGTACTTGGCTTTGGCCATGCCGCACAGCAGTGGCCAGAGTGCGACGGCGTGGTCGTCGGCGGCGACGCCGAGGGTGGTATGTCCGTCGACCAGTTTCGCTGTTCGTCCCGCGACAGTGACGTCGGCGAGTAGTGCTGCGGCCAGCCCGCCTCCGGCGGCGGGGCCACTGATCGCGGAGACGATCGGTTTGGTGCAGTCGAGCATGTTCTGCACCAGTGCGCGGCCTTCCTTCCACATCTGGCAGCGGAAGTCGTAGTCGTCGATGATCCGCTGGACCATGTCGAAGTCGCCGCCGGCGGAGAAAGCGCGGCCGTCGCCCGCCAGCAAGACCGCCGAGACGGTCGGGTCCTCGTCGATCAGGCGCCAGATGGATCCGAGGTCCTTGTGCATCTGGAAGTCCAGCGAGTTCATCTTGCCGCGGGAGAGCAGGACACGCAGCACATGAGGAGCGGGCCGGTCCAGTTTCAGGCTTTCGTAGTCGGGGTAGACGACCGGCGGTGTTTCCGGGGCCGTCGTGGTGTTGTTGGGGGTGGGCATCAGGCGGTTCCTCCGACGTATTCGATGGGTGCGCCGGTACCGAATTCACGGCGCAGAGCCTCTTTTTGGATTTTTCCGTACACGGCGCGCGGCAAGTCGTCTCGGAATATCACCGCACTGACCCGTTGGTACTTCGCGAGTTGGTCGTTGCCCCAGACCCGCAGTTCCTCGTCGGTGATCGCGGCACCGGGTCGGGGAATGGCGATCAGGATCGGGGTCTCTCCCCACTTGGGGTCCGGTTTGGCGATCGCCGCGACCTCGAGGACGTCGGGATGGCGCATGAAGACCTGCTCGATGTCCACGGCGAAGATGTTGATGCCGCCGGATTTGATCATGTCCTTCTCGCGCCCGGAGACGTAGAGGAAGCCGTCTGCGTCGACGTGGCCCACGTCGCCGGTGCGCATGAAGGAACGACCGTCCGGTGCGTACCAGGTCGCCGCTTCGGTCAGCTCCGGGTTGTTGTAGTAGCCCTTCATCATGCCGATGGAGCGGGCGACGATTTCTCCGGTCTGCCCGACGGGCAGTTCGGTGCCGTCGTCGCCGACGATACGTGCCTCCTCGAGCATGATCGGCTTGCCGACCGACGTCCGTTTCCCTTGGGCCGCGTCCTCGGGGATGCGCAGGTAGGCAAAGCCTTCCGAGAACCCGTAGACCTCGTAGATGCCGGCGTTCTCGAAGGCGCGGTCGATGGCGTGGTAGGTCTTCTCGGCGATCGGCTGACCGGAAGTGACCAGGCATTGCATCGAACTGACATCGAAGTCGCTCAGGTGCGGATCCTCGAGCAACGCGATGTACTGGGTGGGCACCAGGAAGGCGTGTGTTCCCCGTTCGCGTTCGACCGCCGCGAGGAACGCGTCCGACGTGAACTTCTCCAAGATCACGATCTTCCCTCCCCGGTACATCGTGGGGATCATCGTGATCCAGGTACCCGACGCGTAGGGCGGAGTGGCCAGGATGGCGGTCGAGTACCGATCGATGCGCAGCCCCATGCCGAAGCCGTAGGGGTACATCATCCGGCTGAGATGAGTGTGTTCGATGCCCTTCGGCATCCCGGTGGTTCCGGAGGTGTAAAGGATCGTGATGGTGTCCTGCGGCTTGATCTTCACCGGCGGCGCCTCAGGTGAAGCGCCCTCGATCAGGGGCCGGATATCGGACCATCCCGTCCCGGTCTCCCCGAACGTGAAGAACCGATCTGCGGGAATGTTGGTCAGCGTCGAGCGAACGGAATCGATCTGGGCCGCGGTCTGCGAATCGACGAAAATGATTTCGGCATCGGAATCGTTGAGCAGACGGGCCAGGGAGTCGCCGTCGAGTAACACGTTGAGCGGAACGGTCACGCACCCGGCCTTCGCGCTACCCCAGAACGCGATGAAGGTGTCGATCGAGGCGGGCATCAGGAGTGCGACTTTGTCGCCCTTGTCCAGTCCCAGCTCCCGGAGGGTGTTGGCGAACCGATTGGTCGCCTCGTCGACCTCGCACCAGGTCATCCGGGTGTCACCGCACACCAACGCAGTCTGATCCGTGAAGACACGACCGTTGTGGCTGATCACGTCCGGACACATCAAGGGGAAGTCGTACTCGAGGGTCATGGGGTGCTCTCCTGTGCGGTGGTAGCGCTTCATGCGGATTGGGAGGTCGGTGCGTGTGGTGACCTGCGGCCGTGGGGCACATGCACCGGGTGCGGGAGTCACACTGTGGTGGTAGCCACACTAGGGAACGAAGGGGAAATTCTTTGGACTAGTCACCTCTGACCTTTGTGCACAAGTCCAAAAGTCCGGTTGTTGCCGACTGCACCCGGGGCGGGGGCTCTGATCGGCACCCGGTGATCAGAGGAAGGCCCACCCGCGCTCACCGCGGGCACAGGACTCGTAGGCGTCCGGTTCCAGTGGTTGCAAGATTCCCGTGGTGGTGCGGTCCTCACAGGTGATGCGGCAATGGTGCTCATTGAGACCGCTCAGTTTCGAACGCACCGAGGCCTCCCGGACATCGAATTCGTCGCCCTCCACCATCGGCTCTCCGACGTATTCACCATGGTGGAGGCCCGTTTCCGGGCTCCCACCGTAGAGGCCGCACTTCATGTACGCGGTCTGGAAACCCAACCGTTCGAAATGCACCTGCCGCTGCTCGCCGGTGTCGAAGGTGTAGTCGATCACGCCCTCGGTGAAGATCTTGGTGTCTTCCTCGAACCGGAGCCGGCGTTCGACGTTGACCACCCTTCCCGCCCCCGGGCGGGGATCACCGAAGTCGTAGAGGACGGTGCGACCCCAGATCGCGAAGTCGTCGAACCAGATCCAGTTCCCGCCCTTCCAGCCGGCCTTCACCGTGCGGCCCGGATGCATTCCGGGTCCGCCGACACCACGCCCGATACCCCAATGCCGATCCCGGGTCCCGCGGGCGGCACCTTCCGGCCATTCGACCCGGACGTCGCCGATCTGCACCCACCCGGTCACATCCCCGAAACCCTCGAAACCCGCGGTCACGTGCTTCTGCGAACCCGCGGGGGTGGCTGATTTGAGAGATCCGTAGGCGGCGCTGTACACCTGCCGCCTGCGGTCGACCCAGTCCAGCTCGTAGGAGATGCCCCAGTCATTGGGTGCGAGTACATGCCGCCATCGTCGCAACCCCTCGACGATAGACGGCCGGATCGGACCGACTTCCAGGTCCATGCGGTCGACGCCGAGCGGACGAAACGCCCGGACGGAGCGGTGAATGCCGCGGTAGTTGACGATCGCGTACGCCTCCGCCAAGTCGAGGTTCGGGTAGAAGGTCCCCCCCGCGGCGATCAGCAGATCACCCACCTCGTCATGGAAGACATTCCAGTACCGCTCGTAGAACCGTGGGTCCGAGGAGTAGGCCACCCTGATCGGATCCGGGGTCTGATGAATGAGGTGATCATCGAGTGGCGCCAGGGGAAACTGCTCGTCGAGATGCTCCACGGGATCAGCTCAGCTTCACTGGAAGTCGGGTGGGGCCACGGGTAACCATCGAGTTGCTCCACGCGATCTCCTCGACCGGCTCACTGATCCGGTAGTCCGGGAATCGCCGCACGATCTCGGTCAAAGCGATCTGCGCCTCGAGCCGGGCGACGGGGGCTCCGAGGCAGAAGTGTGCACCCTTGGAGAACGCAACGTGGGCGTTCGGGCGACGCTGAAGATCGAGTTCGTCGGGTCGATCGAACACGGCAGGGTCACGGTTGGCGGCAGCAAGGATCGCGAAAACGCGGTCGCCCTCGGCCAGGTGCTGTCCACCGAGTTCGGTGTCCTCGGCAACGATCCGGGCTGTCGAGAGCACCGGACCGTCGTAGCGTAGGAATTCCTCGATCGCCCCGGGTGTCACCTTGGCCGGATCGGCGCGCAATTCAGCCAGCGTTTCCGGGTGCTCCTGCAACGCCAGCAGGGCATTGCCGATCAAGTGCGCGGTGGTCTCCTGGGCGCCGTTGCCGATCATCATCATCGAGGCGACCAGTTCGTCCTCGGTCAGTGTCTCGCCGTCGATTTCGCTGGTGATCATGCGGGTCAGCACATCATCCTGCGGCGCCGCCTTCCGGTCCGCGATCAACCCGCGGAACAGTTCCGCCATCGCCAACGCGCCGTGGCGGGCGCGGCCGTACTTGTTCTCCACCGAGCGTGCACTGCCGATGAACAACATCATCTCGTCCGCCCACTGTTTGACCTCCGGCAGCCGCTCCCGAGGGACGCCGAGCAGGTCCATCACGACATATCCGGGCAGCTGCAGGCCGAAGTCGGTGTAGAAGTCGAACGACTCGTGCTTCGGGATGCCGTCGAGCAACTCGGTGGTGATTTCCTGGATCGGCTCGCGCAGAGTCTTGGTCATGTTCGGGTTGATCACCTCCGCCAAATGGCGGCGGAGCCGGGTATGGTTCGGCGGGTCCTGGAACACCATCCAGATCGACAACCACCGCATGACGTCGGCGGCGGAGGCCTGATCCTTTTCCTTGAGCCGGTCGAAGACCGGCACCAGGCGGTTCGCCGAGAACACCGTCGGTGTCGTGAGCACCGTCTGAACGGACTCCGCGTCCACCGCCAACCAGGCTGACAGCTCCGCGCTCCAGTGCACGGGCGCCTCGGCCCGCATCCGCGCGAACGTGTCATACGGGTTACGAAGGGTCGCAGGATCCGTCGGGTCGAATTTAATAGTCGAAGTAGACACTGTTTTCTCCAGATCATGTGGCTGGGGCCACCACCTCTGCCCGCGGCTGGGACGTGGCCGGCTCGTGTTTCGAGCATCACACGGATGAGTGCGGAGCCGGTGCGGCCGGCGTCGAAAACTTTGGACATCGGCACAAATAGTCATCGACCCTGGTGGAGGACGAGATCCAGGCTCGGATGGCCGGCGAGTCGAGGACGGCAGGCGCGCGGCGAGGGTTCTCCTCGTCCTGCAGGCCCTCCGGTACGCAGGCCCGACGACAAAGGTGTCCTCGTCTAGTTGGATAAGGGCACAAAAATTCGTCCCGTGGGCGGCACGGTAAACGAGAGCGTTATGAGACTGTCGTCACATGAGCCTTCCAATCAAACGCGTGGTCACCGGTATCGATTCCAATGGCAAGTCGGTCGCCTACGAAGCGTCCGATGTTGAACCCGTCGAGTTGGCGATGATGCCCGGCGCCCAGTTCTTCGCGATCTGGGGCACCGAGGGAGCCCTCGAGAGTCCGGTCGTCTCCCCGCAACCGGCCAACAAGACCTTCTTCCCCGGCCCGGGGGGCACCCGGTTCGGGTTGCTCCGTTTCCCTCCCGAGTCCGCGGCAGAGCCGGACGCCCCCGCTCCCACGGAAGAGGAGCTTTCCGAGTGGGCCGCGGAGGCCGAAACCAAGCTTCCCGGCCTGGTCGGAGTCTTCGAGCCCGACGCCCCGGGTATGCACCAGACCACGACGGTCGACTACTCCATCGTCGTCGAAGGTGAGCTCTACCTCGAACTCGACGACGGCGCCGAGGTGCACCTTCCCACCGGGGCGACGATCGTTCAAAACGGCGCACGCCACGCCTGGCGCAATCGCAGTGACCGGGAGGCGACCCTCGCCTACGTGATCCTCGACGTCGACAAGTAGGACGAGTCGGCTGGAGCTCATCAGTGCCGCCGAGACAGATCCTCACCGCCCGGGCATCCCGGGATACCTAGGAGATGGTTGTGCCTACCAACCCTTACAAGTCGCTCGATCTGACGGATAAATCGCTGATCGTCACCGGCGCCGGCAGCGGTATCGGCCGCGCCAGTGCACAGCTGTTCGCTGCGCGCGGTGCAAATGTGATGGTCGCCGACATCAATGAGCAGAACGCGAAAGAGACCGCAGAGCAGATCAAATCCGGCGGCGGCCGGGTCGAATACCTGCGCATCGACGTCTCCGTCGAAGAAGAGGTCGAGGCCCTGGTGCACACCACGGTCGAGAAATTCGGTGGCCTGCACGGCGCGTTCAACAACGCCGGAATCGGGCCACAGTCACCGCTTCACGAGACCAGTGCGGAAGACTGGTACCGCACCCTCGGCATCAATCTGACCGGTGTCTTCTTCTGCCTCAAGCATGAAATCGGATACCTGCTACAGCACGGCGGCGGGTCGATCGTCAACACCGCATCCCTGGCCGGATACAAGGCAGTTCCCGGGATGCCGGCGTACGTGTCGAGCAAACACGGCGTCGTCGGACTCACCCGCGCCGCCTCACTCGACTACGCCTCCCAAGGCATTCGCGTCAACGTCATCTTGCCCGGCACCATCGCCACGCCGATGCTCGACTCGGTGCTGCACGATCCGGTGCTGGCGAAGTCATTGGCAGAGGGTCAACCGATCGGACATGTCGGGAACTCGATCGACATCGCCGAGCAGGCTGCCTGGCTACTCTCCGACGCCTCCGCCTTCTCGACGGGTTCACTGTTCTTCGTCGACGGCGGCAGCAGCGGTGTCTGACCGGCTTCCTCACTAATACGAGTCCAGGACATCGTGGTGGTTGCTTGTGGGACTGTCCAATTCTGCCAAGCGGCCGCCGAGGTGACCGCGCCAATGCCCTGCTACACAGGGAACATCGGCATCACCTTCGGTGAATTCCTCGAGGATCGGTTCGCTGCCACCTTTCGCGCCACCGGTGTCGTACCAGCTGGTGCCGAGAAGCGGGCCCCCGCCCGCCAGGGCGTCGAGTCCTCGAGCCGGTCGGTGCCTAGGAAATCGCCTACGCCGGGGCGCCGACCGCTTCCATCCGCAACGAAAGAAGTTCACTCATGACCAACGCGGTAATCGTCGATGCCGTGCGCCTCGCCTCCGGCAAGGGCAAGCCGGGTGGTGCCCTGTCCGGCACCCACCCCGTCGACCTGCTCGCCCACGTGCTGCGCGCCGTCGTCGACCGCAACAACCTCGACCCGGTTCTGGTCGACGATGTCATCGGCGGCTGCGTCTCCCAGGTCGGGGAACAGGCGCTGAACATCTCCCGCACTGCGCTGCTGTCGGCCGGATTCCCGGAGTCGGTGCCCGCGACGACCGTCGACCGCCAGTGCGGCTCGAGCCAGCAGGCCGCGCATTTCGCGGCGCAGGGCATCATCGCCGGCGCGTACGACATCGTCATCGCCTGCGGGGTGGAATCGATGAGCCGCATCCCTTTGGGTGCCGCGTCGATCGGTCAGGACACTTCCGGCCCGGGCATCGCCGCCCGCTACCGGCAGGGCCTGGTCCATCAGGGCATCTCCGCCGAGTTGATCGCAGCCAAGTGGAAGTTCGACCGTGAGGCCCTCGATGCGTTCTCGGCCGAATCCCACCGCCGGGCCGCCGCCGCGGCCGCGGACGGATTCTTCGACGGGGAGATCGTGCCCATCGCGGTACCCACCGCCAACGGCAGCGTCGTCGAACACACCGTCGATGAGACGGTGCGCGCCGCGACCACCGCCGAGGGCTTGTCCGGACTCAGGCCGTCGTTCCGCACCGACGGGTACGCCGCCCGGTTCCCCGAGGCGCAGTGGCTGATCACCCCGGGCAATTCGTCGCCGCTGACCGACGGGGCGTCGGCGGTGCTGATCATGAGCGAGCAGGCCGCGGCCAAGCTGGGCCTGACTCCGCGGGCGCGGTTCCATTCCTTCGCCGTCGCGGGCGACGACCCGCTGTTCATGCTCACCGCCCCCATTCCGGCCACCCGCAAGGTGCTGGCCAGGTCGGGGCTGGGCATCGACGACATCGACGCCTTCGAGGTCAACGAGGCCTTCGCGCCGGTGCCGTTGATGTGGGCGCACGAGTTCGGTGCCGATCCGGCCCGGATGAACCCCCGAGGCGGCGCGATCGCCCTCGGGCACGCCCTCGGCTCGTCCGGCACCCGGTTGCTGACCACGCTGGTCAACCACCTCGAGGTCACCGGTGGCCGCTACGGCCTGCAGACCATGTGTGAGGGCGCCGGCCTGGCCAACGCCACCATCATCGAACGCCTCTGAAACGAAAAGTCGGAACAACAACAATGCAGCGCACCTTCTTCGAAGAAGACCACCAGGCGTACCGGGAGACGGTGCGCGAATTCCTCGCCCGCGAGGTCGAACCGCACTACGAGCGGTGGGAGACCGAACGGCTCATCGACCGCTCCGCCTGGCTCGCCGCCGGCAAGTCCGGGATCGCCGGCCTCGCCATACCAGAGGCCTACGGCGGTTCCGGCGTGACCGACTACCGATTCCGTAACGTGGTCGCCGAAGAGATCGCCCGCACCGGCACCACATCCTTCGGCGCGGGTATGAGCCTGCAGGACGACGTCGCACTTCCGTACATCATCGATCTGGGCACCGACGACCAGAAGCAGCGCTGGCTGCCCGGCATGGCCGCCGGCGAACTCATCGGCGCCATCGCCATGACCGAACCCGGCACCGGATCGGACCTGCAAGGAATCAAGACCACCGCCGTCCGCGACGGTGACGACTGGATCCTCACCGGACAGAAAACCTTCATCACCAACGGCATCCACTCCGACGTGGTGATCGTCGTCGCCCGCACCGACCCCAGCGCCCGCGCCCGCGGCTTCTCCCTGCTCGTCGTCGAACGCGACATGCCTGGCTTTACCCGAGGACGCAAGCTGCACAAGGTCGGCCTGGCCGGCCAGGACACCGCCGAACTGTCCTTCGACCAGGTGCGCGTACCAGGATCGAACCTGCTCGGCACCGAAGGCCGCGGCTTCCTCCACCTGATGGAGCACCTTCCCCTCGAACGGACCTCCATCGCCGTCACCTCGATCACCGGCGCCCGCGCCGCGTACGAATGGACCAAGAACTACGTGTTCGAGCGCACCGCGTTCGGCGCACCGATCGGCGACCTGCAGACCACTCGCTTCGCCCTCGCCGAGATGCTCACCGAGATCGAAGTCACCCAATCGCACATCGACCGGTGCGTCCTGGCCCTCAACGCCGGGGAGCTGACCGCCGTCGACGCCGCCAAGGCCAAATGGTGGGCCAGCGAACTGCAAAAACGCGTCGTCGATCGGTGCGTGCAACTGCACGGCGGCTACGGCTACATGCTGGAATACCCCATCGGCCGCGCCTACGTCGACACCCGCGTCCACACCATCTACGGCGGCACCACCGAAATCATGAAGGAAATCATCGGCCGCGACATCGCCACCGACATGTCCTCACCTGCGTAACCAGAACACTGCGTAACCAGAACACTGCGTAACCAGAACACTGCGTAACCAGAACACTGCGTAACCAGAACACTGCGTGACCAGAACACGTAACGAGAACACTACGTAGACGGAAACTTCCGTGGCCGGACCCATCCAAGGAGACGAGCCCGGCGGCGGGCCCAGTTCACAGGAACTGATCCAGCAACACGAGGCTGACGAAGTAACCAACTGCCGGGGGTCCATGCGGCCACCCGGCGTAAGCGAACTGAGGTGAATTGTATGGCCAAGCCCGTACTTCTCGTGCACGGTGCCTTCACCGGAGCATGGGCGTGGGACAAAGTAGTCGCCGAACTGGAACAGCGCGGCATACGGGTAAATACCGTGGATCTTCCGAGCCGCGGTCCGGACGGAACGCTCGAGCGAGATGCCCAGGCAGTGCGCGACGCGCTGAAAGATTTCGAGGAGCCGGCCGTCTTGGTCGGCCACTCGTACGGTGGTGCTGTGATTACCCGTGCCTCCGCGGACAACGACGGCGTGGCACATCTGGTCTATGTCTGTGCCGCCCTGCCGCAGGCCGGCGAATCGGTAAGCGACCTCCTGAGCCGCGACCCGGAGCCACAGGGCGATCTCACGGCAGCGCTCGAGCCGCGGGAGGACGGGACCGCCACGCTCAAGCGGGAGGCAGCACGGGAGACCATGTTCAACGACGCCCCAGACGAGCAAGTCGCCCCCATCTTGGACAAGATGGGCCCACACGCGCTCGGCACGCTCGGCGAGACCGCCACTGGGCTCGGCTGGCAGCAACACCCCGCCACCTACGTGATCACGCTCCAGGACAAGATGTTCTCCGTCGCCTTGCAGCACGAGTTCGCGAGCCACGTCGACACTGTCGTCAAGGTGGACGCGGGACACGGACCGATGTTCACCAAACCGGCCGAGATCGCCGAGGCGATCGCCGCAGCGGCGAGCTGACACTGTCCAACAGGGCCGGGCCGGAATGAATTCCGCCCGGCCCTGTGCAAGCGAAGTCAGCTGTATCTAGAGGAAGCCCCTGGCCCCTTTTTGGCCGAGCAGTTCGCTCGAGGACCCTGGAGTCGGTCCTCAGGTGGGCGGGTGCGTGCGTTGACCGTGCCGGCGAGCTCGGCGTTTTTTTCGAACACGATGCGTCACAATCCCAGCAGCGTCGAGCAGCTCAGCGGCTTGCCGATCACGACCCGGTTCGCGACTACATGACGGGCCCGGATGGGCGTTGCAATGGCTCGGGCGACCGCTATTGGGCCGGATCAGGGCCGTTCCGGCCACCGACTGACGGCTCGTCGAGGATGTCGGTCTCGTCGATCTCGAGCTCGGCGAGCACTTGACGGGTTTGGTCGCTTCCCCACGCGGTGCTGCCCAGCGGCCGAAGCGCCGTTCGGCTGAACCGGGGCGCCGGCGAGGGAAGGAGATCGTCGCCGGCTCGGGTGAAGATCCCCCGTTCCCGGTTGTGCGGGTGGTCCGCGGCCTCCGCCCCCGTCAACACCGGCGAGATGCAGGCACCAGCGGCCTCCGCGTGCTCGGACCACTCGGATTGCGTGCGCTGGGCGAAAGCGGCCCCGAGTCGTTCACGCCACCAGGGCCAGGCGGCACGATCCCACCGATCCGGCCCGTCGTCTCGAATCTCGAGCAGCGCCAGCAGGGACTTCCAGTACCGCTCCTCCACGGCTCCGACCGCGACAAGGCGGCCGTCAGATGTTGGGTACACGTCGTAGAACGGGGCGCCGGAGTCGTTGAGGTTCGCACCCCGGTCTTCGTTCCACCGTCCCTCGTTGCGCATCTCGTGACTCATGGTGCTGAGCAGTGCGTGGCCCTCGAGCATCGACGTGTCGACCACCTGTCCCATACCCGACTCGCGGGCCTCCAGCACGGCAGCGGTCACCCCAAGCGTGAGCAGCATGGCGCCCCCGCCGTCGGCGAGCAAGTTCATCGGGGGCGCCGGCAGGGTGCCGGCGCGTCCGAGGTGGGCGAGTACGCCGGAGACGGCCAAGAAGTTGATGTCGTGGCCGGGCTGGCTCGCCAAGGGCCCGGTCTGCCCCCAACCGGTGATGCGTCCGTAGACCAGCCGGGGATTTGCGGCCATACAGTCAGCGGGTCCCACACCGAGGCTCTCGGTGACTTCAGGTAAGAAGCCCTCGAGGACGGCATCGGCCCGGCTCGCGATCGTGAGCGCGGCCCGCCGTCCCGCCGGGGTGCGCAGATCGAGACTCACTCTGCGTCTGCCGCGCCCGAGCCCGGCATCTCCTGACGGCGTGATGTCATCGGCGGGCCGCGGACGGTGGATGCTGATCACCTCGGCGCCGAGATCGGCCAGCAGCATTCCGCTGAAGCGCACCGGACCTCGGCCGCCGAGCTCGAGCACCCTCAGTCCGTGCAGGGGTCCCACGTCGATTCCTTTCGCGTTCGCATCATCGAGCTTTGAGGGCCCGCTCGCGCTACTGCACGAGCGGACCCGCAACGCGCCGATGTCAGCTAGGCAACAGCGTGCGCGGCATCAAGCACGTCGCTCGTGAACACGTAGCTCGAGAACCCGCCCTCGACCTCCTGATTCACCGCTGTGACGTAGTTGCCCAAGCCGCCCAGATAGCACAAGGTGCTCGGCTTCTTTCCGGGCACGTTCGCGCCCAGGAACCACGGCCGATCGCCCAGGCCCTGCTCGAGCAGCGTCGCCTTGAGGACCATGTCGCACTGGTCCGACCAGGCCTCGACCCCTTCCGGAGTGGCCTCGACACGGGTGACCTTTTCGGCCAGGGCGCGTTCGAGGATCTTTTCGATGAGGTCGACCTGCGTCTCGATGACCGGTGGGTGGCTGGCGAAAGGGGCCTGAGGTCCCAGGATCGTGAACAGGTTCGGGAAGCCGGCCGCGGACAGACCGAACAGCATCTTGGCCCCATCGGCCCACTGCTCCGCGATCGTGCGACCTCCGACTCCGCGGATGTCCAGGTTGGCCAGGGGGCCGGTGATGGCGTCGAATCCTGTTGCGTAGATGATCACGTCCAGCTCGTACTCGGCGCCGCTCGCAGTACGTAGGCCGGTCGGCGTGATCTCCTGGATCGGATCCTCGCGCACACTCACCAAGGACACGTTCGGACGGTTGTACGTCTCGTAGTAGAAGCTTCCCAGCGGAGGGCGCTTGCCACCGATCGGGTGGGTGGTGGGGCAGAGCAGGTCGGCGGTGTGCGGGTCCTTCACGATGGTGCGGATCTTGCGGCGGACGAACTCCGCGGCCGCGTCGTTGACGCGCTGGTCTACCAGCAGGTCGTCGACGGTCTCGAAGATGAACCGGAAACCGCCGGCCTCCCAACCGGCCTCGAAGACCTTCTCCAGCTCCTCGTCGCTGAGCTCGGAACCAAGCCGCTGCGGAGATTCCATCGGGAAGCCGAAGACGTGCTTGAACGCCTTGTCCCAGACACTCTCGTAGTCACGACTGAGCTCGGCCTTCTGCTCGGGCGACAACGCATGGTTGCGGGTGGGCACCACGAAGTTGGGGGTGCGCTGGAAGACCGTCAGATGCTCGGCGACGTGCGCGACACTCTGGATGACCTGGACTCCGGTGGCCCCGGTACCGATGACGCCGACCCGCTTGCCGGCCAGGTCGACCGGCTCGTGGGGCCACTGGGACGTCGAATAGAACTCGCCCTGGAAGGAGTCCGCTCCCGGGAAGGGAGGCTTGAAGGCGACGCCCAGCCACCCGAGGCCCGTGATCAACCAGCGGCAGCTGACCTGGAGACCGTCCTCGGTGACCACAGTCCAACGGTTTGTGTTCTCGTCGAAGGTTGCGCCCGTGACCCGCGTGGAGAACCGGATGTGTTTGCGCATGTCGTGCTTGTCGGCGACATGGCGAAGGTAGTTGAGCGTGTCGGGCTGCGAAGCGAAACGCTCAGGGAAGTCCCATTTCTCCCAGCCCTCACGGTCGAAGGAGAGACAGTAGGCCCAGCTCTCGGTGTCGGTCCGCGCACCGGGGTACCGGTTCCAGTACCAGGTTCCGCCGACGTCGGTACCGGCCTCGAACACTTGCATGGACAGCCCGAGCTTGCGCAGGGCGTGGATGGTGCGCAGGCCGGCGAAGCCTGCGCCGATGACGACGGCGTCCACGTCGGACATGGTCTGCAATGGCATAGCGGGTGGTCCCTTCGATCTTTCAGGTTGTGTGTTGCTGGGTGCGCCGGCTTCGGCGGTCGATCTAGATCGACGAACTGGCGTCGAGGATCAGGTGGGCAAGGTGGCCGGCACCCTGCCGTGGGTTGTTGCCAGCCGGACCGGACTCGTCCTGGACGCTGCCGCCCGGACGCACATGCCTTCGGTGGTGACGCCAGTGACGACTCGCTGGAGGGGAACTGTCATGAGCCACTGTGACACGCATCTCAGAACCGGCGGCCCTCACGCGGACCACAAGTTTGTGCACTAATACAGAAGCGGTCCGAGGAGCACCTCCGCTGGGCGTCAGGCGTCCCGCGGTGATAAGGGCGGGTCCGGAACGATTGAGGGTACGTCGACCTGCGGAGAAGGCGACTCCTCTGCCGGCACGCGACCCGCGGCCCCGGCGCCGGTGTTATCTGCCAGGTTGAGCGGGGGCTGCTGAGGTTTGACCCCGACAGACGATCTTCCTGGCCGGTGCCGTCGACCTCACGGGGCTCGATCAATCAGGCGACCTACAGCGGCGGTTTCCACGGGAGACTTCGGGCAGCCGGTCTGCATCACGGGGAGTACGACGGCCCCGAGGGGTCGAGTAGGACTGGTTTGCCGTGACGGATCCGGATGTCGAGCGGCAGCTCGGGGACCGAACGAGCACTACTACCGGGTCGTCAAAGGGAGCCCGCACCACCACCAGCATCCTGCAGCCCCTGGAACCCGACATACGCGTCACCTCCGTCGGCCGGCAGTTGTGCTGGTGTGACTGTGGGACGACCACTGCGCCCTCTTTGTATAGATACACAGAAATGCCGCGTCGGAAATCATGGCCGCGAACCCCTGGGGCGACTATCGCCGCGAGGCAGACACTGCCGCGGCCCAGGTAGAACAATAGTCGGGCCAGCTCGGACTTCGACCCGGCTACCTACAGAGGAACTGGAAAGTTGCGAGTCCACGTCGCGGCGCGGGTTCTAGCTGCAACAACTCCGTCGACTTGGACGTACGATTTCTCCCTGATGTGTCCAAACGTCATTAGGCACTCTCGCCAGCGACAACAGGTCCGATTCGAGCCGGCTCTCGTGCAGCACTTTGGTTGCCGATCGGAACATCCCTGTGTATGCCGCCGACGACGATGACTCTGCACCCGGTGAATCGGCGGGCGGTGAATCATCGATGTGGATTCGCGGCGGCGATCGTCGTTCGGACTAATGGGCGTTGACGGCGACAGCGGGGCGCGGTGCGAGGTCGCGGCACCGTCGAAATTGGGAGAACCCGTCTGGCGATCGGAAACCCGAGGCCCGTGATGCGCTGCACCTGGCCCGCCTTCTCCGACTCGCACGAGGTGACGTCGATCCCGACGGTGTATCAGGAGATGTCGATGTCGAGTCCCAGCGAAGTGCTGCCCGCCGCACTGGGCCGGGGCGCGAGGCGGCGCAGCAGGGACGCGACTAACTGCTTCCACCTGAGAACAAACCGGCCGTGTAGATCCTGGCCATCGCAGGGCGCCCACGAAGGTCACTGATCGCTATCCGCCTCCAGCAAAGCGGGAACGTCGCTGAAACATAGGACTTGCTATTCCACGTCGGCGTCGGCGTCGTCGGCATCGATCTGATCGCTGGTTTCCGCGAGATGATCTGTCATTGGTAGGGCGGATGCCGGGGGAAGCAGACCATTCATCCGGAGAATGAGAAGTGCGAGCTGTGCAGTGAGCTGGGCGTGTGCATCGGTGGCGACGTCGAGGCCGGTCAGCTGCTCGATCCTGGCGGTGCGGTAGCGGATGGTGTTGGCGTGTACCCCGAGAAGTCGCGCGGCGCGTCGAACGCTCCACCCGGCATCCAAGAAGACGCTGAGCGTGGTCAACAACTCCCGGGTTTTGGCGCTGTCCGACGCCAGGAGCGGGCCAAGTGCGTCATGCGCGTAGCGCAAGGCATCAGTCGGGTCGGTGGAGGACAAGAGCAGACGGCCGGCGCCCAGTTCGTCCACTGTGAGGAATTGAGTGCCGGGAATGCCCAAATGGTGGTGCATGCAGGACAGGACCTGACGGGCCTCGTTGAAGGCGCGGGTGTCCTCACCCGGGGCGTGGGCCACGGTGGAGATGGCAACGTTCAGCGCGTTCTCGGAGGCGATTCCGGTGAGGGCTGCACGGACTCGATTTTTGGCCCAGGCGACGCCGCGACGGTGATCGGCACTCTCGGGAAGCTCGAGAATCAGGGCAATGTCGTTCCCGGATGGCGCAGCCATGACCGCCGAAGGTGAGTCACGATCGGTGAGCCGTTTTGCCAGCATCTGAGGTGAGATTTGCAGGGTCGCGTCCTTCTGCCGCGCGGCAACCAGACATACGACGCGGGGAACGTCCAGACGTAGGCCCAACACCTCGGCCCGCTCCTCGAGGGCCGCGACCGACTCATCGCCACGTAACAGAGATCCCGTGAACGCCTCGATCGTGTGCCATTGAACGGTACCGGCGCGTCGCTCACCGGATCTTTCCAGCGCGATGTTCAGCGCGGCGCGGCGAACCACGGCCTCGTCGAGTGGGCTCAATCGACGACCGTGTTCGGCGACTACCACGTAGCCCCAGCAATCCTCATCGAGCATGACGGCGCAGAGGAGGAGACGATGATGCAGCCCGAGCCAGGGGAGGGGTTGGATCACCGTGGGCGTTCCGGGCTTCAATTGGGCAAGCGATTCCTTGACTGCTGGAGCCTCGCGAATATCCTTGTCCAGCAATTTAGGGGTGAAGTTCTGCGCGGACCTGGCAGGGGAGGACAACACTCGTCGGCGGAATGCGTTGTCGTAGATCGCGCACGGTTTGCCCAGAAGGCGGGCGACCGTGTCACCAATCTCCCTTAGGCTCGACCCTCGAAGAACTATCTCGGTCAGCTGCTCTTCCAGGCTGGCGGCTTGCCGCAGTTGTTCGATTTGGGTGGCTACGGTGGACAGACTCGAGCGCAGCCGAGTGGTCAGCTGTGTCTGCCGGATCGCCGTGGCCCCCAGGTCCGCGAACGCGACAGCGAGTTCCTGGTCCGCGGCGCTGAATTCGACAGGGGTGTTTTCGCTGTCGAGGTAGACGACCCCGATGACTTCATCGTGAAGGACCATCGGAACACCGAGGACGGATTGAGCGTTCCATCGACGCATCGCGGATTTGATCGGGCGCGGGTCAGACAAGGTGTTCAAGAGGGCCACCGGTCGGCGAGTCGTGAGGATCTCCCGGGTGAAACTGTCCTGCATCGTGCCGCTGACCAGCTGTTTGACTTGGGCGTCGATATTGGTCGGGGCATGCGCCGCCCGACCATGCAGAAGCCCGGTCTCATTATCCACCAGATGAATGCTGCAACGGTCGGCGCCGGTCAATAGGGACAGCTTCTCGGCGATAACATGCAATACGACATCGAGATCGCGGCCCTCGGCCAGCGCCTCGGCCACCTCACGAAACGCGGTGCACGCCCGGATGTCGGCCTGGTACGAACCTGGTGCCGTGCCAGCTGGCTTACGTTTGTCAGGCAAGGGGGCTGCAGTGCTCACGCGAATCTCCGTTGATCTGGGTCATGCCTGGAGGCAACCCGTGATGTGAAACCTGCCACATGACCCATGTAGCGCCATGTTCGCGATGCGGAACCCTGATGTCAAATCTCCGCGTTGACTCATTCAAAATGCGCGCGTAGCGGGGGTCGTTGCCTCAACTGAGAATGCGCGCGTACGGTGCGCCTACCGTGCCCGACCCGGATCCGGCGGTAGGCCCGGACGATGGGGCTGTCGATGAGTCAACGCAAGGCC
>Ga0180218_1000768_pt1 | contig 24383 bp, 17 predicted proteins | sample eDN3rd37CKraftBY_FD_151334 | JGI IMG/M metagenome (GOLD analysis project Ga0180218, IMG submission 151334) | Enriched backyard soil microbial communities from Emeryville, California, USA - eDNA 3rd pass 37_C Kraft BY (version 2) (version 2) | ecosystem: Environmental > Terrestrial > Soil >...
GGCTCCGGCGCCGGCACATCCGGTCAGGCACAGGGCGAGGCTTGTGCCGATCAGCAGGGTCTTCGTTCGCATCGGTACCCCGTTCACATCGCGCCCCACCCTCGGATGTCGCGCCGAAGGGCGCGAAAGTCAAACCGTTCGTGGTCTGCAAGGGCGCCGAGACGGCAGAAGCGAGGGGCCAAAGGGCCAAAGAAAAGCCGGCGTTGCCGCCGGCTTGGAACTGCTTGTTGGCAATGGCAGCCGCCCTGCGGTGGCTGATGATCCGGGGTGGGGGGCAGGGCGGCGTCATCGCTCTTGTTTTGACGCCGTCCAGGCTTTCGATGCGAGGGTGCTTTCAACGCGCCTGCGCGACGGCGGCACCGTCGCGCGGCGGGCGGTTACTCCGCGGCCGGATAGCGGCGGCGCGCGGCGCGGCTTTGATCCAGCGCCTGACTGAAGTCATCCGCGACGATGAACAGGCCACGGCTGGTTTTCTTGAGCGCGCGACGAATGGCGCGAACGAGGTAGATCACAGTTGGAAGCATGACATTCTCCTTTTTCTTGTTGGGGCCATCTCATACGGGGTCTTCGCGACCGTTGTATGACCCTTTGGTGCTGCGATGGCTCCATTTTGAACCCAGACCAGAGTGCCTGGGCCGTCGCATTTTTGTGGCTATCGCTGCGTGCCGAACCGCAAGTGTTGCGGTGACGGATGCACGACAGCCTCGCTGGCTTAAGCGACGGCGCAAACGCGCTGTAACGGGCGGCGTTGTTCAGAGTGGATGCAGCGGGCGCTGCGGATCGGCAACGGAGCGCTGCGATCCAGACCTTCGTCTGTTCGTTCCACATATAGGGCTGCGTGCCCTCATTGCGACACGCGGCGGCCTAATGGGTCCCATGCAAGACAAGCATAATGTCGCACCGGCCCATGCTTCCGGTAAGGCCCACTGCGATAGGGGGCGTCCAAAGAAAAACCCCGCCGCAGCGGCGCTACGGCGGGGTGTGTGTGGTGTTGCGCGGAGAGCTTCTTAGCGCGCGGACTGCCGCATGCCGTTGCGCGGCCGCGGGGCCGGTTGCTGTTCGCTGACGCCGCCGCCGAACAGCCGCTCGAAGAACGACGGCCCGCTGAAGAAACCGCCGGCCGGCTGCGATCCGCCGAAGGTGCCCGGCGGCATCTTCACCGGCGCGGCGGAGCTGCCGCGCGGACGCTCAACGGCGATATCCGCCACCTTGCGGTCGGAGCCCTTCATGATGGCCAGCAGCCGCGCGTCGCGGCCGTAGACGTCGTCGCGGAGTTGCAGGTTGCCGGCATCGTCCACGAATGCCGTCTGGTAGGTCAGGTGCACCGGGATCGTGTGCGGGAAGTTGATGTTGATCTCCGAGCCGCCGAACATCTTGCGCAGCCGCTCAGCGGTGTAGTGCTCGTTCGGCAGCGCCAACCCCAGCAGCACCTCGCCGTATTTCAACGGATCCTCGACCCGCATGCAGCCGTGGCTGTAGGCGCGCTTGCTGTGGGCGAACAGATTCTTGTCCGGCGTGTCGTGCTGGTACACCAGGAACTTGTTGGGGAAGTTGAAGCGGATGCGGCCGAGCGCGTTGCGGTCGCCCGGCGGCTGATAGATGCGGATGGTGCCGTCGGGCCGCTGCTCGACCTTGAGCCCGATCCGCTCCATCGCCTGCGGGTCCTGCTGCAACGCCGGCAGGTACTCGTTCTGGATGATCGAAGGCGGAACGTTCCAGGTCGGGTTGACGGTGATGTACTTCATCTCCGCGCTGATCAGCGGCGTCGGCAGGTTCGGCTTGCCGACCACGATGTTGGTCTTCCAGACCTGCTTGCCGTCGTGCATGACGCGCAGCGTGTAGTCGGGGATGTTCACCATCACGTATGTCGTGCCGAGGTTGCGCGGCACCCAGCGCCAGCGCTCCATGTTGGCGACGATGGTGTCGATCACGTTGGTGCGGCTGTGGGCCGTGCCGCCATTGATGCGTTTGAGCGTGTTCGCGCCGAGAAGCCCGTCGGCCGTCAGGCCGGCCCCCTGCTGGAACGCCTTCACGGCGCCGGCCACCGCTTCGTCGTAGCGCCGGCTGTCGGGGTCCTGCGTCACCTTCAGCCGCTTGCGCAGCAGCGGCACGCGGTCGTCCTCCATCCCGAGGCGAAGAAGCTTGCCCTCCGGGACGCGGACAACGGCCTCTTCCTTCTCGTTGGCGTCGATCTTGGCGCGCGCCTCGGCAAGCTTGGCCTTGAGCGCCTTGTAGGCGGCGTGCGGTGGCTCGAAGCTGTCGAGGGCCGCAGCGGTGTCCTTGGTGTCGGCAAGCTTCGCCAGCACTTGCGCGGGTTCGGGCCGCGACAGGGTGTATTCGATGTCGGACGATACGCGGCTGTAATGCACGCGGCCGCCTTCGGCATGGCGCGCATAGGTCAGCACCGTGTCGGTGAGCCGCATTTCGGCTTCGGCCAGTGCTTCGGGGCCGGCCTTGAGGTCCGGGATCGGGTAGTCCGCGGGCTCCAGCCCGTCGGCGGCCACGCCGCCGAGATAGGCCGCGACCGCCTTGGCGCGCGCGTTCATCGCGCCGTCGGTCACCCACAGCGGTGCGAACTGGCGGGCTGCGTAAAATGCCTCGACCGCGGCACGTTCCTTCTTGCCGCCGAGGATGCGGTCGAACTTGCCGGTCTGGAACTGATCGCGGATGCGGTCGGCCAGCGCGGCGTCGGCCGAGGGCGGCGTCGCCGGCGTTGCCGCTGCCGCGGCGGCTGGTTGGGCAGGTTCGCTTGCGGCCGCGGCGGGGGTCGTCGCTGCGGGCTGCGCGGCGGTGGCTGCCGGCTGGATGGGCTCAGGCTGGGTGGGCTCAGGCTGGGTGGCGGCGGCCGGCTTGGCGGCCGCGGGCGTCGTCGCCGGAGCGGTAGCCGCCGGTTCGGGTTTCGATTGCGACTCGGTCGCCGGTGTTGCGGCGGCTGGCGCGGCATCATCCTTTGCGGCTGCGGGCGCGGCGGCGTTCTCGGGGACCGAAGCGGTGGTCGCGGGCGCCGGTTCGGCTGCCGCGAGAGCGGTCCCCACGCCGGCAGGGCCGAGGGCCAAGGCAAAAGCCACTGCTGTACCCGCCAGCAGGTCGTTGAACCGCGCGCTTCGCATTGATTTCTCCCGACGCCCGAATCGGATCGGGCCCACCATTTCACCCCGACGAGTTGAAATAACAGAATCGCGGCTTTTCCGATACCGGCTGACGCCGGTGCATGGCGCCGCCCGGGCCCGTTTTTGCCCATAAAATGGTGGCGTTGCCATCCGTTGTCGACAAAGTCGCGTGGTGTTGCGTCGCGGCACCACTTCCCGGCCACACGACCTTACCGTCCCCCGGCTACTGGACCGAGGGAATGACCTTGAGGGCCGGGAAGTACGTTCCGAGCAGGGTGGGCGGCCACGGCAGCGCCATGAACTGATCGAAGGCGATGTAAATGCCGAGGAGCAGCACCACCACGTAGGGGATGACCAGCTTCCAGCGTTCCGGCCCCTCCAGCCTCATGAACACCACCACGAAAATGGCGGCTGTCGGGATCAGCCCGATGACCGACATCGACGCCATGAAGGCGAGGAGGTAGCCGAAGAACCGCGCCGCCCGCTCGACGATGGTGCGCACCGGCAGGTGCCCGGTATCGGACTCCAGATCCATGTGGATCGTCTGTTCGACCTCCGCCTGCGCCTGATCGGCGAGGCTGCCCTCGTCGCCGTTCACCGGCTTGCGGCACATGTCGTTGAACAGGCTGATGCCCGCGGCCAAAAGCGCGATCAGACCGACGATCACGGGAACGAGCTTGGCCGCGAACGCCCACGGCATCGCCGCCGCCAGGCTCGCGACGATGATGGCGATGACGGCGACCGTGAACAGTTGCGACAGGCGGAAGGTCGGCGCCTGGAAATTCGTCAGCATCTTGACCGCGCCGCCCTGCCGCCGGACGTCCGCGAGGAACGGCCGGACCACGCCGAGGATGGCGATCGCGAACAGGATGGCGACGACCGGGCGCATCAGCCAGTCGTAGCCGTAGCGTTCGATCGAGATGAACATGTAACGCTCGATCGAATCGCCGAGCACAAGGCCCAGCACCAGCGGCGGCCGCGGCCACTTGAACTGCTTCATCAGCCAGCCGAACACGCCGAAGATGAGCAGGGCGAACAGGTCGCCCCAGCTTCGCGACGCCTCGAACGCGCCGATATAAACCACGCTCAGCACCGCCGGCAGGATCAGCGTGTAGCGCAGCGTGGCGAGCCGCGCGAATTGCGGGCTGAAGGCGTAGCAGGCGCCGGCGCCGAGAATATTGGCGAGCGCGACCGACCACACCATCGCGTAGGTGATGTCGAGGTTTTTGTGCAGCATGTCCGGGCCCGGCACGAGCCCGTGAATCAGGAACGCGCCGAGCAGGATCGCCATCGTGGCGCTGCCGGGAACGCCGAAGGCGACGGTCGGCACGAGCGCGCCGCCTTCCTTGGCGTTGTTGGAGCTTTCCGAAGCGATGACGCCGCGCACGTCGCCCTTGCCGAAGGTCTGCGCCGCGCCTTTCTCGGTCTTGAGCGCATGGCCGTAAGCCAGCCAATCGACCACCGAGGCGCTGATGCCGGGAATGGAGCCGATGCCGCCGCCGATCCAGGAACAGCGCAGGATCAGCCACCAGTTCTCGAAGCAGTCCTTCACGCCCTGCCACTGGCCTTTGTAGATGTTGCGGTTGTCGACGTCCTTGGAGATCGTGGTGCGGGCGATCAGGAGATCGCACAGCTCCGGCAGCGCGAACAGGCCGAGCAGCACCGGCGTGATCGGCAGGCCGTCCCACAGGTAAAGGCTGTCGAAGGTCCAGCGCAGCGTTCCCGTCTGCGGATCGGAGCCGATCATCGCGATCATGACGCCGAGACAGCCGGCCGCCATGCCGCGCAACGGCGCGCTGCCCGACAGCACCGCGACCATCGATATGCCCAAGACCGAGAAGGCGAGCAGCTCCGGCGATCCGAGATAGAGCATCACCGGGCGCAGGATCGGGATGGAGATGGCGAGCAGCATCGCGCCGAAGATGCCGCCCATCAGCGAGGACATGTAGGCGGCGGACAGCGCGCGGCCGGCCTCGCCCTTTTTCGCCATCGGGAATCCGTCAAGGACCGTTGCCGCGGAGGCGGCACCTCCGGGCACGCCGAATAGAATTGCGGGAATGGGATCGCCGGTGGCGGTGGTGGCGCCGAGGCCGAGCAACATGGCGAAGGCGGAGTAGGGATCCATGCCGAAGGTGAAGGGCAGCAGCATCGCGGTGCCCGCGAGGCCGCCGATACCGGGCACGATGCCCAGAACCAGCCCCATCACGCAGCCCAGCATGAGGAACATCAGGCGATGCGGTTCGATCAGCGCGACGAGGGCCTTCCCCGCCGCTGCCGCCATAAAGGCTGCTTCCGCTCCGACGCCGTCCATGACTCAGAGGCCTTCCCGGATTTTCGCGCGCACGACCGTCACTGTTTCGGCCTCGCGCTTAGAGCCTGCCGGGCCCGCTCCACGATCGGCTTGGGCGTCGCATAGAGGTCGGAGACGATTTTTTGCAGTTCGTCGCCGGCAATGGGATCGACGTCGAGATGCATCTTGTCGGCCTCGGACCGCAAATCCTTGTCGTTGAGCGCCTCCACGAACCCCCTGCGCAGCGCCGCGACGCGGTCGGCCGGGGTGCCGGGCGGCAGCACATAAGGACGACCGAACAGACCTTGGCTGAACACCAGTTCGATCACGCGGCGCTCGTCGTCGTTGTGCGCAAGTTCGGCCGCGCGCGGGACGCCCCGCTTGTTCAGGTCGGCGTGCCCCTTGTTGCTGAGCTGCACGAGCACCCGGATCTTGTCGTCCCTGAACCAGTCGGGGTGCAGAGCCTCGATGCCGGTCCAGCCGATGCCGCAGGCGCCCTGCACCTCGCCGCGTTCGAGCGCGATGGTGATCTCGCGGCTGCCGGGATAGCCGGTGACGATGCGGAATTTGGTGCCGAGTACGTTGTTAAGCAGCAGCGGCAGGTCGTAGGTCGTCGCGCCCGGATTGCTCGCGCCAACGATCAGCTCCTTCGAGAGCATGTCCTTGTAGGTCTTCACCGGCGCGTCGGTGCGCACATAGCAGACGTAGACGTCGCTGTTGGCGCTGCCGAGGTAAATCAGCTTGCTCGGGTCGTGCTGAACTTTGACGTCCCCGAGCAGCGGCAGGATGACGGCGCCCGGAAATATCGCGGCCATCGTGGTGCCGTCCTTGGGCGCGACCGAATAAACGTAACCTGCGGCGCGATTGGAACCGGCGCCGCTCATGTTCTGCACCACGACGGTCGGCTTGCCGGGAATTCTATTGCCGAACGGGCGTGCGAGCAGCCGCGCATAGGTGTCGTAGCCGCCGCCAGGCGACGAGCCGACAATCATCGCGATCTGCTTGCCTTTGAAGAACGACTCGACGGAGTCCTCCGCCGCCGCGCCGCCAATCGCACCGAACAGACAGATGGCGGCGACGGCGAACCGCTGCAGCCGATACGCGATCAACATGGACACCGTCCCGCTGTCCCTTGCCGGCGCGGTCACCCCTTCCCCCGGCGTGGCGAGGTTTTCAGGTGGTGGTGCCGCTGTCAACTCCGCGCCCACAGAACGATGAGCGCCGTGCGCCGCACTCCGGCCCATGATCTTCGGCTCACGACTTCGATCGTCGAACCTTAATGCTGAGACTTGCTTGCGAAGCCTTGGCCGAAGTTGCCGCTGCGCGCTAAGCTGCACGCGCCGCGACACGCGGACGCAGGCAGAACGGCTATCGAACAAAAGTGGTCGGTTGGCCGCAGCGAGTGGAAGATCGACGGCAGACAGGTGAAACGATGATTGAGTTCTATGGATTGACGAGCCCGAACGTCCAGAAAATCTTCATCATGCTCGAGGAAACCGGGCTGCCGTATCAGTTCAAGCCGGTCGATGTGTGGGCCGGCGCCAACCATGCCCCCGAGTTCGCCAAGCTCAATCCGAACCGCAAGATCCCGGTGATCGTCGATCGTGATGGGCCAGGCGGCAAGCCTTACACGGTGTTCGAATCCGGTGCGATCCTGATGTATCTCGCCGAAAAGGCCGGCAAGTTCCTGCCGCGGGATACGGCCAAGAAATACGATGTGATCCAGTGGTTGATGATCCAGGTCGCCAATATCGGGCCGGCCTTCGGCAATTTCACCCATTTCAATCTGTTCGCGCCCAAGCCTGGCAACGAATATTCGTTCAGCCGCTACAAGTCGGAGATGCTGCGGCTTTACGAGTTGCTGGAAACGCGCCTCGGCGAGACGAGGTATCTCGGCGGCGACGAGTACTCGATTGCCGATATCGCCACGTTCCCGTGGACACGGCAGCATGAGAGCCAGGGCGCCAGGATAAACGAGATGCCGAATTTCAAACGCTGGTTCGAGGAGTTGTCGGCGCGGCCGGCGATCAAGACGATGATCGCCAAGCAAAGCGAGATCAAATCCAGCCGCGAGACGGCGTCGGCCGACGACAAGGACCGTTTCTTCAACCGCGGCAAGTACGCGCGCGCCTAGGCGCAGCGTCGTCGCGCTCGGGGGGGCTTTATGATTTGCGCAATGCGGGCGGCATTCGTCTGCGCTGTCGGCATGTTGCTGGCGACGGACGCGGCGTCGGCACAGGGGCGCCCGCCGCCGCGGCTGACCGACCAGCAACTCGTGGTCAAGCTCCATGAGCTGACTCGCGCCAAGGGCGATTACAACAAGCGCGGCCTCAATCCGGAGTTCTGCCGCAGGCTCGGTGTGCGGCCGATCGGCAATTGCGAGGTCTTCGAGGCGGTTTTCTCACGCGACGGCAAGCCGGTGGTGGCCGTCTACAGCCTTGACGACGGCCGCAACGGCGCGGTCCGTGTCTTCATCACCAGCCATCTCAACGCAGATTATATCGAGGACTACAACGTCGATCTCGAAGGCAAGCTCGAGCGCGTTGTGCGCCGGCGCGGCGCCACGTCGTCGCGGGCGGAGGTCAAGGATGCCGGCGCGAATTTCGCGCGAGCGATGGATTTCCTTCGCGGGCGGGTGGACGAACTGGCTTCCTGGCCTGACGCAACTCTTAATGACGACGGATCGTGCCCGGCCAGCCAGGTGAAGCGCGTACCGCGCGATCCGCACCGCGCCGTTTGCGTGGACCGCAAGCGGCTGAGGTCGCAGTAGCAACCGATGACTGTCTACGCCGCCGTCGCTTCCGGCGCGGGCTGCTTGTATTCCTTCAGGCGCGGCATCACCTCGCGGGCGAACAGCGTCAGGTTCGCCACCGTGTCGTCGTGCGTCATGCGGCCGGCATGACCCATCATCAAGAGATTGCCCATGCCGCCGCAATATTCGACGAAATCCACGATCTGCCGGTAGACCGTATCCGGCGTGCCGCAGAACAGGATGCCGGCGTCGATCAGGTCCTGAACGCTTGCCGCGTACATGTTGACCGGCCGTCCGTCCTTCGTGTAGCCGCGCGGCATGCTCTCGCCGCGCAGCATGCGTGCATAGTCTCCGGCCGCGATAAAACCCGGCGGATTGCGGAACGGCAGATGCACGATAGCTGACGACGAGAAATATTCGGCCACCAGAGCGGCGCGGCGACGGGCTTCCGCCTCGTTGTCGCCAACGGCGACAAGGCCAAGATAGCCGAAGCGGTCGGCAGCCGCAGGTTTGCCCCACTTCGCGAGATAGCCGGCGCGGTAGGCGTCCTGGAGCGGCCGCGTGCCGTAGCCGCTGCCGAGCGTCGCCATCACGTAGCCCTTCTCGCCGAGCACGCGGGCATTCGTTTTGCTTCCGGTCGTGCTCCACACCGGCGGGTGCGGCTGCTGCACCGGCCGCGGCCAGATGTTGACCTGCCGGTAGTTGAAGTTTTCGCTCTCCCAGTTGAACGGTTCGTCGTGGCTGGTCATCGCCTTGATGATGAAGTCATGCGCTTCCCAGAAGCGGTCCATCACCCCGACGGGGTTCTGGTTCGAAGCCGGAAACTCGTAGGGCACGCCCTTGATGAAACCCATGTCGAGGCGGCCGCGCGAGATCACGTCGATATTGGACAGCTCTTCCGCGCAGCGCAGCGGGTCGGCGCGGTGGCCGATCGGGTAGCCCAGCACCAGGAGGCGCGCACGCTTGGTTTCGCGCGCGAGGATCGACAGTCCCACCACCGCTGTAGAAGACATGCAGGTCGCGGTTTGGTGGTGCTCGTTGAGCATGATGCTGTAGCCGAGTTCGTCGGCGAGCTTCCATTCGTCGTAATAGCGATGGAGCAGGTCGCCGGCGATCTTCGGATCGAGCAGGCGGTTGGGCAGGTTTACGCGCAGCGAGCCGTTGTGGTGGTCCCACGCCGGATAATAGGGCTGCTCGGTGAAGTAATAGACCTGCATGGCGGCGGACCCGGCGGACGTGGACATGGCGAAACTCCTCAGGCGCGCCGTGCGCGTGCTGCGGTCTGCAATGCGTCGCCGGCGAACGCCAGCGCCCGCCGGGCAAAGGCTTCCGGCTGCTCGACGTGCGGATAATGGCCTGCGCGTTCGATCGTCTCGAAAGCGGCGCCGGGAATGAGCGCGCAATAGGCCCGGCCGTAGGCTTCGCTCAGGATGCGGTCGGCGGTGCCCCAGAGGAACAAGGTCGGCAGCTTGATGCGGTGCAGCCGGCTCTTGAGCTTGGGATCGTGCATGTACGGCGACCAGCAGAACCGCGCCGTGGCCTCGCGGTTGCGCGCGGCGGCGAGCGAGGTTTCGGGCGGCAGGGTCTTGTAGTCGCGCTCGGCGATCTTCGGATCGAAATAGGCGAGCGCGTTCAGCTCGCTTGGCGTGATCGACCAGATATCGACGATGTCTCGGGTCTCGCGGTCCCCGATCTTGACGCCGACCGCGTTGGCCATCACCAGGCGCGACAGCCGTGCTGAGTTCTTGATCGCGATCTCGGCGGCGATCCAGCCACCGAGCCCGATGCCCACCACAAGCACGTCGGTGAGATCGAGCTGCTCGAGCAAGTCGAGATAGAAATACGACAGATCGTCGACCGTGCTCATACCGCTCGGCAGTTGCGAGGCGCCGAAGCCGGGATGCGACGGCGCAATCACGCGCCCGCCGCGCGCGAACTCGTTGAGCACCGGCGCAGCCGCTTCGATGCCGATATCGGGGTGTAGCAGGAGGATGGGGCGTCCCCGGCCACGGTCAACCATCTCGATGGTGATGCCATTCACCGCGACCGAGGTGGTTTCGCCCGTGCTCACCGGCATGTGCGCAGCCCTGTCGTTCCAACTCTGCTTTCCATTGCACGACCGGCATCGGTGTTTCAAGATCGCCGCGCATCGCGTGTTCAGTCGAAAGGAAAACGAAGGATGAATTCGGCCGAAAAGCTGGGCGAAATCGAAACGCGGCCCGGCGTGACCTATGCGACGCATGACAGCGTTGCGCTTGCGGGCGATCTCTATTTGCCGAAGGCGGACGGGCCTTGCCCGATCCTGGTCGGCGTGCACGGCGGCGGTTGGGTGCAGGGCGCGCGCACGGGATTCCGATATTGGGGACCCTATTTCGCCGCCCGCGGCATCGGCCTGTTTGCGGTCAGCTATCGGTTTGCCAAGGCCGGGCAGAAGACGTTTCCGCATGCGGTGCAAGATGTGCTCGCAGCGATCCAATACGTGCGGGGCAACGCCAAGACGCTCAACGTTGCCGCCGATCGCATCGGCGTGTTCGGTCATTCCGCCGGCGGCAACATCGGGGCGCTGGCGGCGCTGGCCGGCGGCAGCCCGTTGTTCGCCGGCGGTTATCCGCAAGATGCGCACGCCGGCGAAAGCACCGCGGTGAAGGTGTTCGCCGGCCTCTATGGCGTCTACGACCTCGCGCACATGTGGCAGACCTACCAGTTGCAAAGCCCGCGGCAGAACAACATCGAATTGTTCCTCGGCGCGTCGCTGCCGGAGAACCGGCAACTCTACTTCGACGCCTCGCCGATCAGCCATGCGACGCTGGCCAATAACAAGGTCGCGGTCCATCTGAGCGTGGGCACCGAGGACGACCTTGTCGACCGGCGCGCCAACACCGATGCCTTCGCGCTGGCGCTCAAGCAGGCGGGCTTCTTCGTGCGCACCACCATCGTGCAGGGCGCGCCGCATTACTTCGGCAGCGATCCCATCGACGAGCCGAACAGCTTCTCCGGCTTCCTGGCGCCGCGGTTGATGCGGTTCCTGGCGGAAAGGCTTTAGCCGGCCGGGGTAGAGGCCCGTGCGGGTCCGTTCGGATTATTTGCGCCCGACGAAATCGACCAGGGCGGACATGCCGCCATGCCCGTCGCCTTCCTCGATTGCCGCATCGTATTCCTCGATCTCGAGCGAGGAAAAATCGGCGAACGCCTCCTCCAGAAGCGCGCGCGTATAAAGATTCTCGACCTGCGAGGGTCCGCCGGTTTTGTATTCGAGTTGCTTGAGGCCGTAGCCCTCCATCAGCAAGAGCCCGCCGGGCTTCAGTGCGCGCTTGATGCCGTCGAACACGCGCGCCCGCAGGGCCGGCGCGCAAAACTGGATGAAGATCGCCACGACCACATCGAAAGCGTTGACCGGCCATTGCCAGGTTTCAAGGTCGGCCCGTTCGAGGCGGATGGTAACGCCGCGCTCCTTGGCAAGAGCCGCAGCCTTGACCAGCGCCGTGGGAGAGAAATCCATCGCCAGCACGTCGAGGCCGCATTCGGCGAGGAACACCCCGTTGCGGCCTTCGCCGTCCGCAATCGAGAGCGCCTTTTGTCCGGGCTTGAGCAGATGCGCGTGGCGCTTGAGGAAGGCATTGGGCTCGGTGCCGAACAGATAGCCCGGCGCGCCAAACCGTGTTTCCCAGCGCTCCCATTCCGACATCGCAACCTCGCCTTCGATCGGGGCGAAAGGATTGGTCCATGTCCTGACCGGCGGCAAGTATGAACCGACGTTAAGTTTGGCACGAACGCAGTGCGGGAGCGATTGGAGTACCCCTGAAGTATCCCAAAAAAAGTCGCGATCCGGGAGCCTTTCGCGCCCGTCCGCGACCTGGAGCAGGAGCCGGAAAGATGGCTGCTTTTTAATGAAGCGCTATATGCATATCTGCTATACGTCGACTGAAAGCTCCGTTTTTGCAGGAAGGGACTGAGGTTTTGGGTGATGCCTATTAATGACTTCCCGCAACGGCTTCGTGGGGTTTTCGGCCGGGCGCACGCGCTGATTGTTGTGGCTATCCTTGCAGTGGCGGCGGTCGTGATCGTTTTCATGACCCAGGACGGGCGTGATCCGAAAGCCGCGTCCAATGCCGACACCGAAGTGTCCAGCCAAGCCAAGCGCACCGCACGCTTCGTACCGACCGCGGCGCAATGGGCTTCGCTCGGAATAGAGGTGGTGAGGCCCCTCGTGTTCCGGTCCGAGCACATGACAGAGGGCCGGATTTCGATCAACGAGGATCAGGCGACGCCGATCTTTTCGCCCTATCCCGGCCGGGTGACGCGGCTGATGGCCAAGCCGGGCGATGTCGTGAAGGCCGGCGACCCGCTGTTCTACATTGAAGCCGCCGATATGGTGCAGGCGCAAAACGACTTCCTGGCGGCGCTGGCGGGCTTGAACAAGGCGCGGTCGCAGGTGGCGATTGCGGAAATCATCGAGAAGCAAAATCGCACGCTCTACGAAAGCAAGGCCGGCCCGCTGCGAGACTATCAGACCGCCGAGGCAAGTCTCGCCCAGGCGCGCGCCGACCAGCGCACCGCGGAAACCGCACTTGAGGCCGCGCGCAACCGCCTCAGCATTCTCGGTAAGACCGATGCGGAGATCGCGGCCTTCGAGAAGCAGGGCCGCATCAGCTCCGAGACGCCGATCTTCACGCCAATCGCCGGCACGGTGGTGCAGCGCAAGATCGGCCCCGGACAATATGTCAGCTACACCAGCATCGGCTCGGTCGATCCGGTTTACACGATCGGCGATCTCTCGACCGTATGGCTCGTGGCCTACGTCCGCGAAAGCGAGGCGCCGAAGATCAAGGCAGGGCAACAGATCGAGTTCAGCGTGCTGGCCTATCCGAATACGACCTTCAAGGCGACCGTCGACCACGTCGCGGCGTCGCTCGACCCGGCCATCCGCCGCCTGATGGTGCGCGCGACCATCGACAACGCGAGCGGCCGTTTCAAGCCGGAGATGTTTGCCTCCGTCACCATTTACACCGAAGAGGGGTCTGCCTCGATTGCAGTGCCGCGCGAGGCGGTGATCTACGAGGCTGATACCGCTCGCGTGTGGGTCGCGCGCAGTGACAAAACTCTCGAGCTGCGGCACATCAAGACCGGCATGACTCATGGCGGCCTGATCCAGGTGCTTCAAGGCTTGCAGCCGGGCGAGTCGGTGGTCACCAAGGGCAGCCTGTTCGTCGATCAGGCTGCCGCAACCTGATCGCGCTCATCGCGCTCATCGCGGTCGGGACCCGGCGATCTCATGGATACGCTCGTCGCATTCGCCCTTAAGCACCGCATCCTCATGGTCGTGGCGTTCGTCATGATGATGGCGGGCGGCATCGTGGCGTTCCACCAGCTCAATATCGAAGCCTATCCCGATCCCACGCCGCCGATGGTGGACGTGATCACGCAGAGCGAGGGGCTCTCGGCGGAGGAGATCGAGCGTTACATCACGATCCCGATCGAGGCTCAGACGTCCAATCTGAAGAACCTCAACACGATGCGGAGCGTTTCGCTCTATGGTCTTTCCGACATCAAGCTGCAGTTCACGTTCGACTATACCTATGAGGAGGCTCTGCAGCAGGTTCTAAACCGGCTGGCCCAGTTGCCGCCGCTGCCGAACGGCGCGCAGCCGCAAATCTCTCCTCTGAGTCCGATCGGAGAGGTCTTTCGCTACAAGCTGGTTGGTCCGCCCAATCACGATCTGATCGAGTTGAAGGCGTTGCAGGACTGGGTGCTGGAGCGGCGTTTCCGCGCCGTGCCGGGCGTCATCGACGTGATCGGCTGGGGCGGGAAAACCAAGACCTACGAGGTCCAGGTCGATTTCAACAAGCTTTTGGCCTATGGCCTGACCCTGCAACAGCTATTGCAGGTGCTCAACAACAGCAATCTCAACGTCGGCGGCAACACCATCGACATCGGCTCGCAGGCCGCCGTCGTGCGCGGCGTCGGCCTCATCAAGTCCATCGACGATCTCGCCAACACCATGATCTCCCAGAACGGCGGCAACCCGGTGCTGGTGAAGGACGTGGCTACGGTGGCGGTCAGCAACAAGCCGCGGCTTGGTATCGCCGGCAAGGACGACGATAACGACATCGTCGAGGGCATTGTGCTGATGCGGCGCGGCGAGCAAAGCTCGCCCACCATCGCCAGGGTGAAGGCCGAGGTCGAGCGCATCAACGCCGGCAACGTGCTGCCGCCCGGTGTGCGCATCGAGCGGATCTACGATCGCCAGGATCTCATCAAGATCACCACCGGCACCGTGCTGCATAACATGGTGATCGGCATCCTGCTGGTGTTCCTGCTGCAATGGCTGTTCCTCGGCAACCTGCGCAGCGCCTTCATCGTCGGTTTGACCATTCCGTTCGCGTTGTTCTTTGCCGTCGGCATCATGGTGTTGCGCGGAGAATCCGCCAACTTGCTGTCGGTCGGCGCGATCGACTTCGGCCTGATCGTTGATGCGACGGTCATCATGGTGGAGAGCATCTTCCGTCGGCTCGGTGCGCTCTCGCATTCAGGAGCGGATGGCGGAGCCACGCAGTTCGCGCTGCCGGAGGGGGCGAGCGGCAAGCTTGGCGCCATTTATCGTGCCGCCACCGATGTCAATCGCTCCATCCTGTTTGCCGCAGCGATCATCATTGCCGGCTTCCTGCCGCTGTTTACGCTGAGTGGCGTGGAGGGCCACATCTTCGGCCCGATGGCCAAGACCTACGCCTATGCTCTGCTCGGCGGCTTGCTGGCCACGTTCACCGTGACGCCGGCGCTCAGCGCCATCATCCTGCCGGATCATGTGCGCGAGACGGAGACGTGGCTGGTGCGCACGTTGCACCGGCTGTACGGGCCGGTACTGCACTTTGCCATCCATAACAAGGCGATCATCCTGGCCGGCGTGGCCGCATTGCTGGTGTTGACGGCAATCGCCGTTCGTTCGCTCGGGCTCGAGTTCCTGCCGAAGCTTGAGGAAGGCAACATGTGGGTTCGCGCCACCATGCCTTCGACGATCTCGCTCACCGAAGGCAACGGCTACGTGAACAAGATGCGCCGGTTGATCGGTTCCTTCCCGGAGGTTGAGACCGTTGTCTCGCAGCAGGGGCGTCCCGATGACGGGACCGACGCCGCCGGGCCGTTCAATGCGGAGTTTTTCGTTCCGCTCAAGCCCCAGGCCAAATGGCGGCCGGGGCTCGACAAGGAAGGCTTGACCGAGGAGATGCTGAAGCAGCTTCAGGCCGAGTTTCCGGGTGTCGAGTTCAATTTCTCGCAGTACCTGCAGGACAATGTCGCCGAAGCGGTTTCCGGCGTGAAGGGCGAGAACTCGATCAAGCTCTACGGCAACGACCTCGCAACGCTTTCGGAAACGGCGAACAGGATCAAGCAGGTGCTGGCCACGGTGCCCGGCATCGCCGATCTGGCGGTGTTCACCTCGCTCGGCCAGCCGACGCTGCAGATCGATATCGACCGCCAGCGCGCCGCGCGCTATGGGCTGACGCCGGGCGACATCAATTCCACCATTCACATCGCCATCGGCGGGGAATCCGCCGGCAACATCTACGAGCCGGGAAGCGACAAGTATTTTCCCATTGTGGTGCGGCTGGCGCCGCAGTTCCGGCAATCGGCCGAAGCCATCCAGAACATTCGCATCAGCGTCCAGGGGCCGGGCGGCACCATCGTCCAGATTCCGTTAAGCGAGGTCGCGACCGTTCATCTGGTGTCCGGCGCGTCTTACATCTACCGCGAGAAGCAGCAGCGTTATCTGCCGATCAAGTTCAGCGTCCGTGAGCGCGATCTCGGCAGCGCCATCCTGGAGGCTCAAACCAAGATCGCGCAGGAGGTCAGCCTGCCGCTCGGTTCGCGCCTCGAGTGGGTCGGCGAGTTCAGCAATCTGCAAGACGCCGTGGCGCGGCTGCAGGTCGTGGTGCCGATCAGTCTGGCCATGATCGGGCTTCTGCTGTGGATCAACTTCGGCTCGCTGCCGGATACGCTTCTGGCCATGAGCGTCATTCCGATGGCCGTGATCGGCGGTATCTTCGGCCTGTTCGTCATGCATATTCCGTTCAGCGTGTCGGCCGCCATCGGCTTTATCGCGCTGTTCGGTATTTCGACGATGGATGGGATTATCATCCTATCGCAATACAACCAGCTCATCGCCACGGGGCTGGACCGTCGCGCCGCTGTGTTGCGGGCCGGTGAATTGCAGATGCGGCCGGTGTTGATGACCTGCGTCATCGCCGGAGTCGGGCTCTTGCCGGCGATGTTATCCACGGGTATCGGATCGCAGGTGCAGAAGCCGCTGGCGACCGTGGTGGTTTGCGGCATGATGCTCGCCCCCTTCGTGATCCTCGTGACCTTGCCGGTGCTGATCGAGATGTTTTCACGCCGTTCTGCGCCCGGCTTGAAACACGATACGCTGGCTGAACCGGCGCATTGACGGGACGGGGGCCGCCGCCGATGCTGGGCGAGGGGGCCCGTTCACCGTCAATTTTCAGGCGTTCATGATTCGCAGCCTTATTGCCACTTGCCTGTCCCGGCGCCCGCTGGTCCTGATCGGATTTGCCGCGTTCCTCGGTATCGGCATCGCCGCGTTCCGCGCGATGAATATCGAGGCCTATCCCGACCCGGCGCCGCCGATCATCGAAATCATCGCGCAATATCCCGGCCAGTCGCCAGAGGAGGTTGAGCGTTACGTCACGGTGCCGATCGAGATCGCGGTGGCCAGCACGCCCGGCCTGAAGTTCATCCGCTCCAACTCCGTGTTTGCGCTCGGCTTCGTCCGCCTGCAGTTCGAGTATGGTCGCGACTATTACTTCGTGCTGCAGCAGGCGCTGAACCGGCTGAAGGAGGCGAATCTGCCCCCGCAGGTCCAGCCGGTGATATCGCCCGCGGGCACCATCAGCGAAATCTTCCGTTATCAGCTCGTCGGCCCGCCGGGCATGGACCTGATCCAGTTGCGCACGCTGCAGGACTGGGTGGTGGAGCGCCGCTTGCGGCTGGTGCCGGGCGTCTCAGACGTGCTCGTGCTCGGGGGCAAGACCAAGGAATTCCAGGCGGAGATCGACCTGAACCGGATGCGGGCCTTCGGCCTGACCTTGCCGCAGATCATGAACGCGATCTCGGCCAGCAATTCCAACGTTGGCGGCCGGACCATCAGCCTGGGCGAGCAATCGGTCAACGTCCGTGGGCTCGGCGTGCTGACGTCGCTGAAGGATATCGGCAACATCGTTCTGACGCAGCAGGGAGGGCTGCCGGTCCTTCTGTCGGACGTCGCCAAGGTGCAGGTCGGCTACCGCCCGCGGCTCGGCATGGCCGGCCGGGACGAGACGACCGACGTCGTGAACGGCATCGTCCTGATGCAGAAGTTCGAGCGCACGATGGAGGTGGTGACGCGCGTCCGCGCGGCCATACACACGCTCAACACCGACGGAACGCTGCCCAAGGGCGTGAAGATCGTGCCGTTCTACGACCGCGGCGACCTGGTCGCCATCACGGTGCGCACGGTGCTGCACAACATGATGTTCGGCATCTCGCTGATCTTCCTGATTCAGTGGCTGTTCCTGGGCAACCTGCGCTCGGCGATCATCGTGGCGGCGACCATACCGGGGGCGCTGTTCCTCGCGGTCATCATCACCGTGCTGCGCGGCGATTCGGCCAACCTCTTGTCGATCGGCGCCATCGACCTCGGCATCATCGTCGATGCCACCGTCATCATGGTGGAGAACATATTCCGCCATCTTGCCCACCAGACCCGGCGCGCCTTCGCCGATGGCGAATTGAGCCTCTCCGGCAAGCTCCAGCGTATCCTTGCGGCGGCCGTCGAGGTCGATCGGGCGATCTTCTTCTCGGTGATCATCACCATCGCCGCATTCCTGCCCCTGTTCACCATGCAGGGCGTGGAAGGGCAGATTTTTGGGCCCATGGCGCGTACCTACGCCTACGCCCTCACCGGCGCGGTGATCGCGACGTTCACGGTGACGCCGGTGCTGGCCTCGGTCCTGCTCCCGGAGAAGGTGGAGGAGATCGAGACGTTCCTGGTCCGCGGCATGCGCCGGGCGTATCAGGCTATCTTGCCGCTAGCCGTTCACAACGCGCGGATCGCGGCGACGATCGCGGCTGCATTCCTCATCGTTGTCGGTGTGCTCGGGGCACGGCTGGGCACCGAATTCCTGCCCAAGCTTGAGGAGGGCAATCTCTGGATCCGCGCCGTGATGCCGCCGACGATCACCCTCGAGGCCGGCGAGGACGTGGTCGCCAAGATTCGCCACGAGATCATGCAATTCGCGCCGGTGCAGACAGTGGCCTCCGAGCAGGGGCGCGGTGACGACGCCACCGATCCCGACGGCTCGTTCCTTGCGGAGTTCTTCGTTCCCCTGAAACCGAAGGAGCAATGGCCGGCCGGTTTGACCAAGGACAAGTTGGTCGAGGAAATGAACGCCAAGCTCGGTTCCGAGTTCATCGGCGTCGATTTCAACTTCTCGCAATATATTCAGGACAACATCGAGGAAGCCGTGTCCGGCGTGAAGGGAGAGAACTCGGTCAAGCTGTTCGGCCCGGACCTCGCCGAGCTGGAGAGGCTTTCAAAAGTCGTCAAGGCCGAATTGGCCAAGGTGCCGGGCGTGGTCAATCCGGCGGCCTTCAATCTTCTGGGCCAGCCCAATCTTGTCGTCCGCATCAATCGGGAGAAGGCCGCGCGTTACGGCTTCTCGGTGGATGACATCAATTCGGTCGTGGAAGCGGCCATCGGCGGCAAGGAGGTCACGCGCGTCTACGAAGGCGAAATGAACTCCGCGCTCACCGTGCGGCTTGCGGCTCGCTATCGCGACAACGTGGATGCGATCCGTTCCGTTCCCATCGCCTTGCCGAACAGCGATCCGAAGTCGCCGACCGCCTACATCGCGCTGGGCGACGTCGCCGAGGTGAAGCTCGAAACGGGCGCCGCCTACATCTATCGCGAGAACAGCCAGCGGTTCATTCCGCTGAAGTACAGCGTGCGCGAACGCGACCTTGGTTCGACGGTGGCCGACGCGCAGACCCGCATTGCCAAGAACGTGCCGTTGCCGCCCGGCTATCGCATGGAATGGGCGGGTGAGTTCGGTGCGCTGCAGGAGGCGAAGAAGCGGCTGGCGTTCATCGTGCCGCTCAGCCTCCTTTTGATCATGGCGCTGCTCTACAGCCTGTTCAATTCGGTACGTGACAGCCTGATCGCTCTCTCCGGGATTCCCTTCGCGGTTGCGGGCGGTATTCTTGGGCTTTACGTCGCGGGCCTGAACGCCAGCGTCTCGGCCGCGGTCGGCTTCATCTCCTTGTTCGGCGTTGCGGCGATGGATGGCATCCTGCTGGTGTCCTATATCCGCCGCGACATGGAGGAGGGCATGGGCGCGGCGACCGCGATCCTGCGGGCCGGCGAAGCGCGCATGCGCCAAGTGTTCATGACCGGCTTCTCGGCCTGCATTGGGCTGGTTCCCGCCGCGATCTCGACCGGTATCGGCTCGCAGGTTCAGCAGCCGCTGGCCTGCGTCATCGTCGGCGGCATGCTGCTGTCGCCGATCTGCAGCCTGTTGGTGATCCCGACGGTGGCACGGCTCACGATGCCGAATATCGAAGGGACCGCAGTCGGTGAGGCGCGGGCCGAACCGCACCCCACATAGACACCGCTCCGACAAGCGGACCGGTTCAACAAAAACGCCGGCGCGGATGGCGCCGGCGTTTGCATTTGTCCGACTGTTTCGGGCGGCCGGTCCCGTTACGGCTTCTTGAGGCCTAGTTCGTTCCACCGCGCCATCGCGGCGTCGAGGTCCTTCTGGTCCGGCCAGACGGTCGGCGGGAAACGTGCACCGCCCAGATCGGGATCGGGGTCGTAATCGAGGTTCATGGTGGCGTCGATGAGGACGCGGTTCCACTTGCCGGTGCCGAACAGCGCCGCGTTGCGGTCGCGCTTGCGGGTCGAGGGATCGAGGCCTGCGCCGAACGTGTCCGGCATGATCAGGATGTCGTTCTCGCCGGCGTTGACGCGATGCGCGATGGCCCAGTCCACTGCCGCGTAGTCGTGGATGTCGATGTCGTCGTCCACGACAGTGATGTGCTTGTAGCGCACATGGGCCGCCGACGAGCCCCAGATGGCGTTGGCCGCCTGCTTGGCGTGATTGCGGTACTGGGTCTTCATTCGGATCAAGAGGTTGATGCCAGTCTGCACCGGCGGGCACCAGACATCGGTGATGCCCGGAACGCCGGCGCGGTCGAGCACGTTCCACGCGGTGGAGGCGCGCATGATCGACGAGCAGATGCCGTTCTCCGAGAACGAGCCCGGCATCGAGCCTTCGATGCAGCCGTGCAGGATCGGATTGTTGCGGTGGGTGATGGCCGTCACACGGATGGTTGGCTTCGGGCTCTTGTCGCCGGCGACGTAGCCGGTGAACTCCGCGAACGGGCCCTCCATGTCGTAGTCCTTCGGGTCGAGCTGCAGATAACCCTCGATCACGATCTCGGCCGTGGCGGGAACATAGAGGTCTACCGTCTCACACTTGACGATATCGACCGGCGCGCCGCGGATTGCACCCATGATGTCGTATTCGCAGACGCCGCGCGGCACCGGCGAGCCCCCGGTAAAGGCCAGCGCCGGCTCCCAGCCGATGGCGACGGCGATCGGCATCTCCGACTTGCCGCCGTTCTGCCAGGCGGTGGCGTGGACGCCGACGTGCTGCGCGCGCCACATCAGGATCGGGATGCGATCCTTGGCCGACACCATGCCGCGGTAGACGCCGATGTTCATGACGTTGGTGTTGGGGTCTTTCGTCACCACGCCGCCGTAGGTGAGGATATAGCGGCCGCCATCGACCCGGTTCCACTGCGGCACCGGGAAATCGTAGAGGTTGATGTCCTTGCCCTTGAGGATGTTCTCCTTGCACGGGCCACCCTCGACAACGCGCGGCGGAACGCGGCCCTCCATGATGGTGCGGCCGATCTTGACCAGTTCGCGCGGATGGGCATCCGGCGATAGGCCCATCATCATGGCGACGCGGCGATAGCTGCCCAGGCCGTTGGTGAACACCGACGTGCAGCGGGAGTCGTTCTTGTTGTAGTCCTTGATGTTCTTGAAGATCAGCCCTGGGCCGGTGCCCGGCCCATTTGCAACGCGGGTGATGGTACCGAGCTCGACGTTCCAATCCACCTGCGCATCGATCTCGCGCAGTTCGCCGGCATCCTTCAGGGCCTTCATCCAGTTCCGCATGTCACCGTATGCGACAGGCTTACGTTCCGTGCTCATCGTGTCTCCTGTTTTGATTTCCGTCCCGCCGCCGTGACCGGCGAGGGGGTGGTGGCGACGCTCTATCGCGAAGGGCGTCCGCCGCCGGTCGACCCTGGCGTCCCGGCCTTTCCCGCAAGTGGGGCGGGTGAGGGCGGGACGGCGAAACGTTCCGCGGGCGGGGCGATCTCCGTAACGAGGTCGCGCACCAGCGGCTTGTTGGACAGCGGCGCCAGTGCCATCTCGCGCGGTTCGAGCCGCGCGGTGCAGGCATAGACTGTCTTGCCGTCCAGTTCCATCATGCATTCCTTGCAGGCGTTGGCATTGATGCAGGAAAAGCGGATGGCAAGGGAAGGGTCCTTGTGGGCGCGAATCCAGCGCAGTCCGTCGAGAACCGACTGGCCGTGCTCGAACGGCACGGTGTAAGCCTCCCAGCGGCCGTCGGCCTTGCTGCTGCCGCGCCAGATTTTTAGCGTCGCCGTCTCGGTCATTGGGCGGCGACCTGGGCGGGAGAGGCTGGCACCGAGGTCAGGGTGAGAGCGCCACCTGAGAGCCTTGCCATTTGGTTGAGCCGCCATTCCGGCAGCATGCCGGGGTGGTCCTGCCGCTGGTGCGCGCCGCGGCTTTCGGTCCGCGCCAGCGCCGAGACAGTGACCGCGCGGGCGACGAGCAGCATATTGCGCAGGTCGAACCAGTCCATCCGCACCATGTCGAAGCGGCCGGACGCGCCGAACGGTACGTCGCCGAGCGACGCCGAAAGCGCGTCGATCACACCGAGCGCCCGCGTTAGGCGATCCCGGTCGCGGAACGGGCCGACATCGGCGGCCATCGTCGCCTGCAAGCGTTCGATCATGGCGGCGGTGTTGGGGAAGTCCTTCGGCCCGTCGGAGGCAATCATATCCACCGCAGGCTGAGCCGCTGCCGGCTGCGCCACGGGCGCGCGTGTGGCCCTGGCCCGTGCGGCGGCGGTTCGCCCGGCCTGGCGGCCGAACACCAGGGCTTCGGTGATGGCGTTGCCCGACAGGCGGTTGGCGCCGTTGGCGCCGCCCACGGCTTCGCCTGCGACGAGCAAGCCCGGCACCTCCGTCTGCATTCGCACATCGGCTGCGACACCACCCATGTGGTAGTGCGCGATCGGTGCCACTTCGACCGGCATCTTGGTCAGGTCGATGCCGTTTGTGGCAAGGCGGTCGATGACCGGCCCGAACGCCTCGCGCAGTTTCGCCTCCGGGACATGCTGGAAGCTGAGATAGGCGCCGCCGTGTGGCGAGCCGCGGCCGGCTTCGACTTCCTGCAGGATGGCGTAGGTGGCGAGATCGCGCGTGATGATGTAGCGGCCGTCGTCCGCTACGCCGTAGCGATCGGTGAATTCCTGCATCTGCCCGTTGAGCAGGCGACCGCCGAGCTTGTAGCGGAACGGATCCCACATGATCGGGTCCATCCCGATCAGGCGCGGTGCGAGGTGGCCGATCGGGAAGAATTGCACGAATTCCATGTCGATCAGCGGCGCGCCGGCCCGCAGGCAGAGCGCGTAACCGTCGCCGCCCATGTTCACCGACGCGCTGTTGCGGCGATAGAGGCGCGTGAGCCCTCCGGTCGCGACGACGGTGGCCTTGGCCGAGATCACCACCGGGGCTCCGCTGCCAAGGTGCCAGGCGATAGCGCCTTCGACTTCGCCATTCGACTTCAACAGGTCCACCACGTAGAGATCACCGGCACGTTGAATGCCACTGGTCTTGTGCACGACGCTGCGCAGCGTCTTGGACACTGCGGGACCGGTGTTGAGGAAATCGACGTAGACGCAGCGCGGTCGGTCGTGGCCCGGAGCGAAGGCCTGGGTGATATGGCCGTCCTTGCGCGCCCAGCCGACGCCCCAGGAGTCCATTTCGCGGATACAGTCCGGGCCTTCCTCGCACAGAAGCTGCGATAGTGGCTCGTTGCACAGGCCGCGCCCGGCTGCCAGCGTGTCCTGGAGGTGATAGCTCCAATGGTCCGGCGTCTCGGCGCCAAGCGCCACCGCTACCGTCATCTGCGCCATCACCGTGGCGCCGCCGCGGCCGATCAGGCTGCGGTCGATCAGAAGGACGCTGCAGCCGGCACGCGCCGCCTCGATCGCCGCATACATCCCCGCCGCTCCCGAGCCGATCACCAGCACGTCGGTCTGGACTTGGATCGCCTCGGTCATTGTTGCTCCCGCTGCCATGTCGCCAGCGTAGGCCGCCGGCGGGAGAAGCACCAGTGCGCGGATGTCATCCCGTACGCGAGGGCAGTGCATGCGAGATGCGCCACCGGCCTCCGACGAGCGACCCGCCAACGGCTATGCCGGTGGTGGCTCGCGGACGACCGTTTCCAGACCGTCTTGCGGCCCAATGCGGTGGATCAGGCGGCAGCGGCTGCCTTCCGCTTGCGGGCAGCGAGCTTCACCGCGTCCAGCACCTCAGGATAGGTGGCGCAGCGGCACAGGTTGCCGGTGAGGTAGTGCTTGATCTGATCGTCCGTTGGGTCCGGGTGCTCGTCGAGAAGCTGCGTCACCATCATGATGAAGCCCGGCGTGCAGTAACCGCACTGGAATGCGCTGGCCTCGATGAAAGCCTCCTGGACCGGGCTCAGCTTGTCGCGCGTGTCGAGGCTCTCGATCGTCGTCACGTCGGCGCCGTCGATGAAGGTTGCCAGATAGAGGCAGCCTGACACGGCGCGGCCATTGACGATGACTGTGCAGCAGCCGCACAGACCCTGGCCGCACGTCTCGCGAGCGCCGATCAGACCAAACTGCGTCTGCAGCATCTCGATGAGATTGTGGTGCGGTTTCACCTCAGCGGTAACGGGCGCGCCGTTCAGGGTGAAGGTGATGGTTCGTGCCGCAATCATCTTATTCATCCTCCAGCGGCCGGCCCTGCTTGGCGCGGATCGCCCGGTACACAGTTTCCGCCTTGAGCGGCATTTCGGTGATGCGCACACCGACGGCATCGTCGATGGCGTTGGCGA
>Ga0180218_1000770_pt1 | contig 24363 bp, 21 predicted proteins | sample eDN3rd37CKraftBY_FD_151334 | JGI IMG/M metagenome (GOLD analysis project Ga0180218, IMG submission 151334) | Enriched backyard soil microbial communities from Emeryville, California, USA - eDNA 3rd pass 37_C Kraft BY (version 2) (version 2) | ecosystem: Environmental > Terrestrial > Soil >...
AGCGCAGCGTCTTCGCCGATATGGTAGGCAATGCCGAGCTGCGGCGCGCGGCGCAGCACGTTGACCGGCCCTGGCTGGCCGGGCGCGCGCAGCCATTGGCTCGCGAGGTGACACTGCCGCCCGCGCTCAGGGCCGATGTGCGCACTACGCTGGTGTTTCCCGGCGCGGCGCTCGACTTGCCGGCGATCGCCCAGCGCATCACGCTGGCCACCGGCATTCCTGTTCATGTCCGGCCCGACGCGCTGCTGCCGCAAGAACGCTTTACCCCGCGCCTGGCGGGCACCGCCGGCAACGCCGCGCCGGGGGTCGGCGCGGCGGCAACCATGCACCTGGCCGGGGAACCCGGCCCCTTGAGCAGCCTGCTTGACCGCATCGGGGCGGCCCTGGGCGTGCAGTGGCGCTATGCCGACCGCCGCATCGAGTTCTATCGAACCGAAACCCGCATGTTCAATGTCCGGGCGCTTACCCTGAATGCCGATGCCGAGGCGGCGCTGGGGTCGGGAACCGAGGCCACGGGCCATGGCTTTTCAAGCGCGTCCAAGACGCGCCTGACGGGCGGCAAGGCGTCCCTCATGGAAGTCGTGCGCCAGCGCATCGAGCCGTTTCTTTCGCAGGCGGGCGTAGTGGTGGCCGAGCCCGGCGCCAGCTCGACAGTCGTGGTCACCGATACACCCGACGTCCTGCAGCGCATCGCGCAATATCTTGACCACGAAAACCGTTCTCTTACACGGCGCGTGCGGCTCATCGTAGATGAAATCACACTGGCCACCCATGAGTCCGCCGAGGCGGGACTGGACTGGAACCTGATATTTTCCAGTGCCCGGGTTGCCGCGGCGGCATTCATGCCGGGGACCGGTCTGGAACAGGCCGGAGGTCTGGGCCTGGGCCTGAAGCAGGGGCCTTTCAGCGGTTCCGAGGTCATTGTCCAGGCGCTTGGACAGGCCGGGAAAATCGTCAGGCGCAGCAGCCTGCCGGTGCTCACATTGAATCGCAGGCCGGTTTCGCATGCGGTGCGCACCACCTTCTCGTATATCGATCAGGTCCAGACGACGGCGCTGCCCGACGGAGCTGGCGCCGCGCTGCCCACGGTATCGGTCAGCCAGCGCGAAGAAACGGTGGGCTCTTTGCTGACCCTCGTGCCCGATGCCCAGGAAGACGGCCAGATACTGCTTTCGGTGGCCTATGACAATACCGTGGCCCAGCCGCTCAAGTCGGTCACGTTCGGAGACAAGGCCCATCCGCTGCAATTGCAGCAAATCGCCATCGATGGCAACGGCACGGTGCAGCAAGTGGCGTTATGGCCCGGCCAGCCGCTGGTGATCTCGGGCTTTGAGCGGCGCCAGGAAGAGTCCGAGGCGCGCCGGCTCAATCCGGGCTTTCCCATGCTTCTTGGCGGCAGCGACCGTGCTTCGAGCCAGCATCTGACCACCATCATGGTTGTCACCGCACAACTCGAAGAAGGCTATTAGGGCATGCACCATATTCTGATCCGCTCCGTCCTTTCGGTCGACCTGGCCTTCGGCTTGCACTGGCTGCCCCTGATCAGCGGCCGGGCCTCGACCGCGGCACGGCGCATCGCCCGCCGGCACAATGCCACGCACATCGTTCTAGACGGCGATGCTCCGGCGTCCTTCGGCTATGGTTTTTTGCGCGCGCGGGCGACAGGCGGGCCGCGAACCGCTCATTCCGCAGCGCAGAACATGGCGCGGCTGCATCCTTCCGGAAGCGTGGCCGCCATTGTGCCCGTCGAACCCGAAGGCCACTGGCTGGTAGCCGTGCATGAAGGCGCGGTCATCGCAAGAACCGATGTCGTGTATCGCTTGCCCGGACAGGCTGAACAGGCCATGCACGAGCTGCGGCGGGCATACCCTCGACTCACTGTCCTGCATCCTGAAGGCGACGGCCTGACGCTCGAGGCCCTGGCGGCCGCGTCAGACGCGGGCACGGCATTGAAGAACACGGGCCATCGCCGCCGCCGGTGGCTGCTGGGCATGCTTGTGTTGGCCGCGACGGTTCTTGCATGGGTTGCGCTGAAGAACCCGGCGGATTCGGCGGTTGCGCGGCCGGGCTCTTTTGGCTTGGACGAGCACGAGATCCTGTTGCGATGGAGCAAGGCCTTCGCCTTGGCCGAGCAGGGCATTGCCATCCACGGCGTGGCGGCCACGCATGCCGTGCTGCGCCACTTGTACCAGGTTCCCGCCGCGATTGCGGGCTGGACGCTGCTGCGGGTCAATTGCAGCGCAAGCGCCAGCTCGTGGCGCTGCAATGCCGACTACGACCGCAAGCGACATGGCGCCGACAACCAGGGCCTGCTTGCGGCGGCGCCGCAAGACTGGCAGCTGGAGTTCCCCACGATAGACAGGGCGGGCGCCTCCTGGTCCTTCCGTACCGAGATTACGCCCATGGGGCGTGGCCACATCGATACCGCCGCCGACATTCGGCGCCACGTTCAAAGCGCCTGGCAGGGCATACGTCCGGCCTTCAGCCGTGTGGTGCTGGGTCCCGCGCGCCCGGTCGAGGTTCCGCCACCCCTGGATGACGCGGGCCGCCCCTTGCCGCGCCCCGCGGGCCTGCATGGCTATGCAAAAAGAACCGTCGATTTTGAAGGGCCGCTGCGCTCCATTAGCCTGTTGCTGCCTCATACCCGTTCCATTGCCTGGCGATCCATCACATTGGTCCTGGGCGACACCCCGCATCCCACGCTTGTGTCCAGCCGCTTGCGCGCCACGTTTCAAGGAGACCTTTATGAACTCTACGAAGCCGATAACTCCGCGAATGCCCCTTCTGCCGAGCAGGCTCACGTATCGGCCATGGACGAGGGCGGCAGTGCTGCTGGCCATGGCAGCGGGCTGCATGGGCCAGCCCCGGGCGAATGAGGTCGATCAACTGGCCTCCGACCAGATCTCGGTGCGCGAGCTGATGCGGCTTGAAACAGCCCAGGCCCTGCAGCGCCTGCGTGCCGCGGGCAAGCCCGCCATGGGCACCACCGCCTTGAGCACGGCCTTGCCGCTTGCCGCGCAGCCTTCGCCGGCCCGTCTCGTCGCGATCTACGGGGTGGGGGCCAAGCTCATGGCCGAGGTCCGGGTCGACGGCCAGACCTTGCTTTTCGTGCGCGGGCGCCCTGAAGCCGTGGGGCCTGGCAGGGCGCATGCCATGCGCCTTCTGGGCATCTCCGGCCGTTGCGTCGAGGTGTCGCTGCGGGGGCGGCAAGAATCCCTTTGCGCCGATCCGGCTGGCAGGCCCTAGCCATGCGAACCCCCTGGTCCAGGCTCATGCAGCCCCATCTGGCAGAAACCTCGGCGGCCCTGCCGCGTTTCGACAGCATCGACGCGCCGGTGTTCGAAGGACTCGACGACATACTGGCCATGCGGCCCGCCTTCCTGCGTTCGCTCAGCCTCGAGCTGGATGTCGAGGCGCTTGCCGCAAGGCTTTGCCCCATACTGCTCGAGGACGGCACGGTGGCCATACTGGCCCTGGCGGAACATGTCGGCGGCGATCAGGCCGACGCTCTTGCCCGCCATGCGGTCAGGCGGGGCTATCGACTGGCCCGGCAACAGCGTTATGTCCTGCCGGCTCCCCTGCTGCTTGCCATCGCGCGGGGCCAGGTCACTCCGGGAACCGCTGTGCACCGCAATGCACCCGACCCTTGTTCCGGAACGGCGCTTTCCGATGCCTTCCAGGACATGCTCGAATGGGGTGTACGCCATGGCGCAAGCGATCTGCACATCAACATCCACCTGCGCGAGGCCGAGTCCGAAGTCCGTTTCACGCTGTCGGGGCGCTACGTCGCGCCCGAGCGTTTCCAGCGCCTGCCCACCCGTACGCTCATGGACATGCTGGCGGTCGTATGGATGGAGGTCAAAAGCGGCAACGGGGCGGTGTTCGACCCTTCGGCCGAGCAGCAGGGCAGCCTCGTCAAAAGGGTGGACGGCCGCAGGGTGCTGCTGCGCTGGGCATCGCTGGCGGCCGAAAGGGGCCCCAGCGTATGCTTGCGCCTGCTTCACCGCGACGCGCTGGTCCAGATGCCTTCGCTGGCCAGCCTGGGCTACTTGCCGCATCAATGTTCGGCCATCGAGTCCGCCCTGGCCACGCAAGGCGGGGCCATCGTGTTTTCGGGCCTGGTGGGTTCGGGCAAGTCGACCAGCCTTGCCGCGATGATCGCGCGCGTGCCTTCCGACCGCAAGGTCATTACCCTGGAGGATCCGGTCGAGTACCTGATTCCCAATGCCGTGCAGAACAGCGTGGCGCGCGAGCTTCGGGAAACCGCCCACGACGATTACGGTTCAAAGCTGCGCACCTTGAAGCGCTCGGCCATGAACGACGTGCTGCTGGGCGAGGTGCGCGACCTTGAGTCGGGGCGCGCCTTCCTCGATCTGGTCGGTTCGGGAGTCAGCGTGTATACCACTACGCACGCCGCATCGGCCGCGCTGGTGGGCGACAGGCTGGCGTCCGACTTCATCGGCGTGCCGCGCGATTTCCTGGCCACCCCGGGCGTGCTCAAGCTGCTCGTGCATCAGGCGCTTTTGCCCGCGCTCTGTGCAGAGTGCGCCCTGGGCCTGGACGGTGTTGCCGAACTTGCCGAATCGCCCGCGGGAGCCACGTCGTGGCAATCGTGGCTGGACCTCCTGCAACGGCTCTATGGCGCTGACCCAGGGCAGCTGCGATGGCGCAATCCGACCGGATGTCCTGCGTGCCGGCAGGCCGGCACGCTGCAACTGGCGGGTTATCGCGGCCGCACCGTGGTGGCCGAGCATATCGAGCCGGCACAAGAGCTCGAGCTGCTGCATTGCATGCGCCGGGGTGACAGCCTCGCCTATCTTGGCAAGCCTCATGCGGCCTTTCCAGGCATGCATCGCCCGGAAGCATTCACCTCCATCCTGCACTGTGCGATGTACAAGGCGCTGTCGGGCGTGGTCGACATGCGCGACGTAGAGCGCGCCTTCGTGCCGTTGTCCAGGCAGGCGCGCCTGCAGTGCCTGGGGCAGGGCTCGGTTACAAGGATGCGGGCATGAGGCACTGGAGTTTTGCCGACGCCGCAGTCGCTCTGTTCAGCGCCCTGCTTGCCCGCCTGGACCGGCGGCTGTTCATGCCGGCGCGCGCCGACTACTACGAATTTCTTTCGGCCGTGATCAAGGGCGCCAAGGGCCGGCACACATTGCGCGACATCTTCGACCGCGATGCCCGCCGCTATGCGGGCACGGTGCGGGGCCGCTTGTCCAGCGCCTGGAGCCGCGGCTTTCCGGCGGCCGGAGGCGATCTTTACGCCACCTGGCTGGGCTGTTTTCCCGCCAGCGAACTGGCCATCATCCGCGTTGCGCAGTTGTCGGGCAACGAGACGCTGGTGCACACCCTGGCCGATCTGGCCCATGCGCTTCGACTGTCGAAACGGTCGCGGCACATCGTGTGGGTCACCGTATGGTCGGGCGTACTGTCCTTGTGCGTGCTGGCGGCCACCATCATGGCCGTGCCGCAGTTCACCGTGCCTCGCCTGGCACAACTGTTTGGAGCCCTGCCTTTCGACTATTTCGGCTATTGGACGCAGGCCCTGTTCGCTTTCGCAGCCCTGGTGCGGGCGGCTTGGGCGCCGGTCCTGGCGGCATTGCTCGCTGGCGTCGCCATGCTGTGCTGGTCCATCCCGAACCTGACCGGAGCCCTTCGCAATCTGCTCGACCAGGTGTCGATCTGGAAGATTCACCGATGTCTCGGCGCCTTGCGCTTCATGTCGGTGCTGACCGTGGTGCTGCAGCGGCAGGGGGCTTCTTCCACCCAGCTGCGTACGGCAGTGGCGCTGCTGTGCGCCGGCGCGTCGCCCTGGATGCGCGGGCATCTCGAGGGCATGCTAGATCGCATAGACCATGGCCTGGTTGGCGCTGAAACCTTCGACACCGGCCTGCTCGATCGTGACCTGTACTGGTATCTGCAGGACATGGCCGAGGCGCGGGGCTTGGTGGGCGCGCTGGTGCTGCTGCGCGATCGCCTCGATGGCAGGGTGCTGCCGCAGGTGGCAAGGCAGGCGCAGGTGCTGCGCTGGGCGCTGCTGGTCTGCTGCGTTGCGGGCATGCTGGCACTGGGGCTGTGGCATTACGTCGTCATCGACGAACTGCGCCGTTCGCTCATGATTTTCCACGCGAGCCAATGAGTGCGGCTCGCTTATTTTCAACGTTCCAAGGAGCTTTCCATGATCCACGCATTCTGCAACGCCGATCGCCAGCGAGGCTTTTCACTGGTCGAGGTCTCCATCGTCACGGCCATTGTGCTGCTGCTGGCCATCATAGGCATACCGGCCATAGGCAGCTACGTGGTCGAGAACAAAGTGCCCAAGGCGGGCGAGGAACTGGCCCGCTTCATCCTGCAGACCAAGGTCAATGCGCCCAACGGTACATCCTTGCCCTATGCCGCCATTGAAACCGCGCACTTTGCCTCTCTGGCACGCGACTCGAGCGTCTTCTCGGTCGTAGGCGCCGATGCCGCCGCCAGGGTATTGCACGGCTTGGGCTCTGAAGGCGAGGTTACGGTGCAGCCGGCGGACTCGGGCGCCGCATTCTCCATCGGGCTGTCGCGTGTCCATCATGCCGCGTGCCCGTCGCTGGCCTCCATCCTGCAGCGCGTATCCGATGTCATCACGCTGACGCCCGACGGCGGCGGAGCGGTCGTCGTCAAGGATGCCACCACGTCCTACAGCGCGCTAGCGGTCGAGACTCAATGCGTGCGCGGCGACGCCAACGACTTTCTCTTCACCGTCAGCTAAAGGCGTTTCCATGACGGCTGGTTCTGGCTGCCCGCCACGCGCAACGACTGCAGGAACGCGCTGTCAACAAGGCTTCGTCCTTATTGAACTGGCCGTCGTATTGCTGATCGCGACCCTGGCGGCCGTGTTCGCCGCGGACCGCCTGGCCCAGGGCGCCCGCGACGCCGTGGCCGAGGCCCATGCGGCCTGGATGTCGTCCTTGCGGTCGGCTGCGCAGCGATATGTCGAACTGCATGGGCTCGTCCTGGCCGAAGAGGGCGGCGCAGCCCGGGTGCAGGGTTTTGCCAATGCTTTCGAGCCCACGGTGGCCGAGCTCAAAGAGACCGGCTTTCTGTCGCCGGGCTTTCCCGCCCGCGGCGCTCGCGGCCTGGGCGGGCGGGTGCTGTTGATACGCAGCAGCGGCTGCCCGGCGGGCCTCTGCTCGATCGAAGCGCTGGTCTATAGCGATGGCGCTCTTGCTCGTGACGCCTCGGGCGGCCATGATTCCTCGATGGTGGCGCATTGGCTGAGTGTTTCCATGGGACGAGGCGGCGCGGTCATGCCTGACCGACCCCATGTGGTCAGTGGCGCCGCCTTTTCCTTTCCCAACCCGCCGGTCGCGGGCATGCAAGCCCTGCCTGTCGGCACCGTGGCGATGTCGGTTACCACCGAGCAGCTTGCGAGTCTTGCCTACCTCAGGGTAGAAGACCGGCGCGACCCCCGCTTTCAGGGCTCGGCAAGCATTGCGGGCGACCTGAGCACCGGCGCGGCATTGCAGGTGCACGAGCATATTCGTATCGCCAGCCAGGCTCGGGCGCAAACCCCTTGCGATACGGGGGGTGCGATCGTGCGCGAGCAGAACGGAGGCCTGCTGGTATGCCGCGAAGGGCTGTGGCGCTCGGCTGGAGGCAGTGGCGGCGGAGGCTATTCGATCAACAGCCTGGCGGGCTGCGTCGCGGCAGGCGCCAACCCCATCACCGGCAACTGCTCCTGCCCGGCCGAGCACATGGCGGTGCGTATCGCCGACAGTACGTCGGCCGTGCCTTCCGAGGGCCGCACGCGCGGGTATATATGCGTGGGATGAGCAGGCCGCCCGTGCCGGGGCGGTGAGGGGCAGGCGCGTGATTCATTCAGGGCTTGCTTTGGGGCGCCGTCCACGCCGCGATGGTGTCGCGTTCGGCCTGGGTCATTTGCGTAAGATTGCCCAGCGGCATGTAGTTGTTGGCCACCACCTGCTTGACGAGATCGGGATGGGCAAGAAGCCCTTGCTCGGTTTCAAGAACCATGCCGGCGGGAGGGGCGGGAAAGCCCGGCTGGGTGGGATGTGCGGCGTGGCATTGCACGCAGCGCGCATGCATAATCTGCATGACCTGCGCCGTGCTCACGGTTTCGCCCTGGGCGTCCTGGCCTGTGGGTGCCGGCGCTGGCCGGGGTGCCGCGAGAAAGCCGATGGCCACCAGCAGGGCGACGCCCACGACCGGATACGCCAGCTTGTTCTGCCCGCTATGGCGCAGCACGAAGTACTGTCGTATGGCCGCCCCTGAAAAGATGAACAGGCTCAGGATGATCCAGGCATAGGGCCCGCTGTAGGTGAACGAATAGTGGTTGCTGAGCATCAGCAGCACCACGGGCAGGGTGAAATAGGTGTTGTGCACCGAGCGCTGCTTGCCCCGCTTGCCATCCAGCGGGTTGGGTTCGCGCCCGGCCTTCAGGGCATCGACCATGCGATGTTGCCCCGGGATGATCCAGAAGAATACGTTGGCGCTCATGCAGGTGGCCATGACGGCGCCGGTGATGAGGAATGCGGCGCGGCCCGGGAAAATCATGCAGCTCAGGTAGGCCACAACCACCATCATGACGGCCACCGCGACGCTAAGCACGCCGTCGCGTTCCATATTGGGGCTTATGCGGCGGCACAGCTGATCGTAGACGATCCAGCCAAGCAACAGGAAGACGATGGCGAGCAGGCTGGCCTGCCAGCCCGACATCGATGCGGCCCACGCCCAGCTGCTGCCCGGGTTGACCAGGTAGAAACCCGGTTTCAGCAGGTACATGGCCGCGAACAGGGCGAAGCCCGACAGCCATGTCGTGTAGGCCTTCCAGAACGACCAATGCAGGTCGTCGGGCAGTTCGGCCGGATTGGTGAGGTACTTCTGGTTGTGGTAGAAGCCGCCGCCGTGCACGCCCCACATCTCGCCGAATACGCCCCGCCTTTTTCCCTCGGCCGATTGGGGCGGGCGCAGGCTGTTGTCGAGCATGACGAAGTAGATCGATTCGCCTATCCAGGCGATGGCGGCCACCACATGCAGCCAGCGCAGCAGCACATTGCCGTATTCCAACAGGTAAGCTTCCATGGGTGTCAATCCCTTTGCGCGGCGCGCCCCGATGCGGGCGGCACACCCGGCATCAGCTGCCGCGGTAAGTGGAGTAGGACCAGGGCGTGACGACGAGCGGCACGTGGTAGTTCTGCTGCGCGTCGGCCACGCCGAAGTTGATGGCGACCTGGTCGAGAAACGGGGGATCGGGCAGGACGGTGCCCTTGGCGGCGAAATACTTGCCCACCTGGAACACCAGTTCGTATCGGCCCGGCTGCAGGCCGTCGCCTTGAAGCAGTGGAGCGTCGCAGCGTCCGTCGGCATTGGTAAGCACTTGCGCCAGAAGCTGCTTTTCGGCGCCCTGGATGGCGTAAAGCTGTATGCCCACCCCGTTTGCCGGCGTGCCGTGCAGGGTGTCGAGTACATGCGTGGAAAGCTTTCCCATGGTGTCTCCGGTTGCCTGCTCGAGCTGCCAGGTTTTTATCGCAAGAGGGAATCTGGCCGAAAACCAGATTGTCAACAATTTATGTTGACGATTCTGTTTTACATGCCAATAATTGTCAATAGCGGTTTGCCCATATTCTTCGACGGAGTAAACATGCTTTGCCTTGACCAGCATGCCGAACGCGACAGCGAAATCGCGGCGCCCAGAGCCTCGTCCTTGTTGGAAGGCGGGCTTGGGGGCGGCGAGGCCGACCGCGTCTATGCCGATATTTTCGACGCCGTCATGGATCGCCGCCTGCTGCCCGGCGCCAAGCTTACCGAGGCCACGCTGTGCGAGGTCTTCGCCTGCTCGCGCGCAACTGTGCGGGCGGCTCTGGCCCAGCTGGCGCACGACAAGATCGTGGTGCTCCGGCCCAATAGGGGCGCCTTCGTGTGGCGGCCCAGCCAGGCCGAAATGCGCGATGTCTTCGAACTTCGCCGGGACATGGAATGTCTGTTGATCGACAAGCTCGTGACCCTGACCGACCTGGCCCGGCGCCTGCAGCCCCTGCGCGACATGGTGCGCCAAGAGCACCAGGCCTTTGAGTGCGGCGACCGCATCAGCTGGCTCAGGCTGTCCAACGCCTTTCATGTAAAGCTGGCGCAATTGGCCGGCAACGAGGTTCTGACCGAGCTCATGCACAGCCTGTGCTCGCGTACCACCCTGATCATCGCCTACCGCGACACCCCCGCGGCCAGCACCTGCTCGTATATCGAGCACGAGCGCATACTCGATCTCCTGGCGGTGGCCGACCGCGAGGGTGCCCGCGAAGCAATGTCACATCATCTGAGCGATTGCGAACAACGCATGCTGCAGGTTTCGTCGGGGCGTACCGACCCCTGGGCAGCCTTCAGCGTCAAGCCCGAGGAGCAACCATGAGCCAAGCCTACCCCCGCGATCTCGTCGGCTATGGACGCAACCCGCCGCTGGCCGACTGGCCCGGCCAGGCCCGGCTGGCGGTGCAGTTCGTGCTCAACTACGAAGAGGGCGGCGAAAGCTGCGTGTTGCACGGGGACGAGGCGTCCGAGCAATTTCTGTCCGAGATCATCGGCGCGGCGGCTTATCCCGATCGGCACCTGTCGATGGAGTCCATCTACGAATACGGTTCGCGGGCCGGTGTCTGGCGCATCTTGAAAGAGTTCGAGCGCCGCGGGCTGCCGCTTACCGTCTTCGGCATCGGCATGGCGCTGGAGCGCAATGCCGAAGTCGCGCAGGCGCTGGTCGAGCTGGGCCACGAAATCGCGGCCCACGGCTATCGCTGGATCCATTATCAAAGCGTGCCTCCCGAGGTCGAGCAGGCGCACATGCGCCAGTGCGTGCAGGCCATCCAGGCGGTTACCGGCAGTGCGCCGTCGGGCTGGTACACGGGGCGCGACAGCCCGAATACCCGCCGGCTGGTGGTCGAGCATGGCGGCTTTCTGTACGACTCCGACTACTACGGCGACGACCTGCCGTTCTGGTGCGAGGTGGGCGTGTCAGACGGCTCGGTCAGGCCGCACCTGGTCGTGCCCTATACCCTTGATTGCAACGACATGCGCTTTGCCACCGCGCAGGGGTTCAACACCGGCGATCACTTCTGTTCCTATCTCAAAGACGCCTTCGACGTGCTGTACGCCGAGGGCGAGCATACGCCCAAGATGATGTCGATCGGCCTGCATTGCCGGCTGGTGGGCCGGCCGGGGCGTTTTGCCGGCCTGCAGCGCTTTCTTGATTACATCCAGCAGCGCGAGCGGGTGTGGATATGCCGCCGCGTCGACATTGCGCGCCATTGGGCCCAGCGCCACCCCTACCGGGGCGAGGCGGCAAGGACAATCGCATGAACATCACGCTTGCCGAGCTCAATGCCTTGCCCGTCGGGCGTTTCATAAGCCTGCTGGGGGGCGTCTTCGAGCACTCTCCGTGGGTGGCCGAGCAGGTCGCATCCCTGCGTCCCTTCGACAGTGTCGATGACCTGCATCGGGCCATGGTCGAGCGCGTTGCCGCCGCGGGGCCTCAGGCGCAAATGGAGCTCATCCGGGCCCACCCCGAGCTTGCCGGAAAGGCCGCCGTCCGCGGCGAACTCACGCCCGAGTCCACCTCCGAGCAGCAGGGCGCCGGCCTCGATCGCTGCACGCCCGACGAGTACAGCAGGCTTACCGCGCTGAACCAGGCCTATCGCGAGAAATTCGGATTTCCCTTCATTCTGGCGGTGCGCGGCCACGACAGGCAAAGCGTCATCCGTGAATTCAGGCGGCGGCTGGCATTGTCGCCGCCTGAAGAAACCGCCGAATGCCTTGAGCAAATCTACAAGATCGGGCGGTTTCGCCTCGATGACCTGGTCCGCAAGCCCGGTACCTGAGCTTGCCTCTTCTTTTTCTGGAGTGATGTCCCATGGCCGCCCCCAATTTGCCTGTTGGCACAGTAATCAACGCAGCACCCGTCACCGAGCCGCCGGTTTTCGCCGTGCGCCATGCCAACCTGGCTTCGGCCGATTTCGGCGCGCGCGTCGTGTCGTGCTCCGACGATTTCTTTGGTGAAGCCGACCGCATGCTGCAGTCGTCCGAATCGGTGTTCATCGTGGGCAAGTTCGATGACCACGGCAAGTGGGTCGACGGCTGGGAAACAAAGCGGCGTCGCCAGGGCGGACATGACCACGCGGTTGTGCGGCTAGGCCTGCCGGGCGTCGTCAAGGGGCTGGACATCGACACCAGCCATTTCACCGGCAACTATCCGCCGGCGGCGTCGGTGCAGGCCTGCTATTGCGCTGGTGGTGCCGACCCCGGCGCGGACGCCGACTGGGTCGAGCTTCTTCCCGCCACCTCTCTGTCGGGCGGCTCCCACCATTTCCTGCCCATCAGCGACGAACGTCCCTTTACGCATCTGCGCCTGAACATCTATCCGGACGGTGGTGTGGCCCGCTTCCGGGCCTATGGCCAGCCCTTGTGCGACTGGGCTGCAAAAGACCCGGACGCCCTGCACGAGGTCTCGGCGCTGGCCGCCGGCGGCCGCATCGTCAGCTACAGCGACGCCCACTTCGGCGTGCCTTTCCGCATGGTCATGCCGGGCCGCGGCGTGAACATGGGCGACGGCTGGGAGACCCGGCGGCGCCGCGACCCGGGCTACGACTGGTGCATCGTTGAACTGGGCCACGCCGCCGTGGTCGAAAAGATAGAAGTCGATACGGCGCATTTCAAGGGCAATTATCCCGACCGCGTCTCCATACAGGCGGCGCGGGTCGAGCAGGGCACAGACCAGTCCATCACCACCCAGGCCATGTTCTGGCCCGAGCTTCTGGGCGAGCAAAAAACCGAGATGGACAAGCAGCATTTTTATTCGGGCGATCAGATCCGTGCATTGGGCCCGATCACCCATGTCCGGCTCAATATGTTTCCCGATGGCGGCGTCAGCCGGCTGAGGATATGGGGGCGGCTGGCCCGATAGGGCGGCGGCGCTCAAGGAGAGATCATGGCCATACTCAAGCTCGAACGACTGGACAAGGAAGCCTTCGCACCCTTCGGCGATGTAATCGAGATGGGCGGACGGCCCTGGTTTCCGATCAACGGCGGGACCACCCGGCGATATCACGACCTGGGGCGTATCCAGCTCGGGGGCGACGACGGCCAGGCCGGCATCAGCATGGCGCGGGGCGATGCGTTCCAGCTTCCGTTGCGCATTGCCATGCTCGAACGCCATAGCCTGGGCAGCCAGGCCTGGATTCCCTGCAGCCAGACACCGTTCATCGCCGTGGTGGCGCCCGACGGCGCGGGCGACAGGCCGGACGAAGCCGCCATCCGCGCTTTCTACGTGGGCCCCGGCCAGGGCGTGAACTACCACCGGGGAACCTGGCACCATCCATTGATGGCGCTGGGCCGCCAGGGCGACTTCATCGTCATCGACCGCATCGGCGATGCGCCCGATTGCGACGAATACGTCCTGCACGAAGTACGCAGCATAGACGGCAGCTTCCGCAACCAGGCCGACGCCGTGGCGCTGCCGCCGGCAGGGGGCTGAAGGCCGCCGCCCGGGGTTCCCGGCCCGCCTTGCGCACACCGCGGGGCATGTTCGGAGCCCGGCTTATATTTAGGTATATAGTGTCCTTGCAGGGGCACGCATTACAAGAGCGGGCGAGGCAAAGGCCTTTGCCGTCGCCGGCCATGGAGACAACATGAACGTTCGAGGCGTCATCCGTTTTTACCTGAACGGCGTGCTTCACGAAGTTACGCCGCATTCGCCCACCCAGACCGTGCTTCAGTACCTGCGTGAAGACCGCAGGCTCACAGGCACCAAAGAGGGCTGCGGCGAAGGCGACTGCGGCGCGTGCACTGTTACGCAGGCCAGCCTGCAGGCTGACGGCCGCCTGGTTTTCCAGGCGATCAATGCCTGTATCCGCTTCTTGCCCACACTTGATGGCAAGGCGATGTGGACGGTCGAAGCACTGGAAGAAGGCGATTCGCTGCATCCGGTGCAACAGGCGATGGTCGATCATCACGGCTCGCAATGCGGCTTTTGCACGCCCGGCTTCGTCATGTCGATGTACACCATGTACCAGAACGGCCATACGCGTCCGGCCCGCCACGAGGTGTTCGACCACCTGTCGGGTAATTTGTGCCGCTGCACGGGCTACCGGCCCATTATCGATGCGGCCTGCGGCATGGATGCCTACCCGCCGGCCAGGCTCGACCACGAGGCGGTGCGCGGCCAGTTGCAGGGCTTGCGCGATACAAATGCGGGCATGCTGGCGATCGAGGCCCCGGGGCAATCTTATTTTGCGCCGACCACAACCGACGAGCTGGCCGAGCTTTACCTGCAACACCCCGACGCCATCTTGCTGGCCGGCGGAACCGACGTCGGCCTTTGGGTCACCAAGCAGCTCAAGACCCTGCCCGCCGTCATCTATCTGGGCGATATTGCCGAGCTGAACCGAATCGAAAAAACAAATGGGGCTTTGCGCATAGCCGCGGCGGTTTCGCTCAACGATGGCTACGAGGCCGTTGTCCAAGAGTATCCCGAGGCACACGAACTATGGAAGCGCTTTGCCTCCATGCCCATACGCAATTCGGGCACCCTGGTGGGCAACCTTGCCAATGGTTCGCCCATTGGCGACAGCGCGCCCCTGCTCATCGCCATCGGGTCCACCGTCATCCTGCGCAGGGGGGCGAGCCGCCGCGAGCTGCCGCTGGAAGATCTGTATCTCGACTACCGCAAGCAGGCTCGCGAGCCGGGCGAATTCGTAGAAGCCGTGGTCGTGCCCCGGCGCAATCCGCAATGCCGGGTGGCCACCTACAAGCTTTCCAAGCGCTTCGACCAGGACATCTCGGCCGTTTGCAGCGCCTACGCCCTGACTGTCGAACAAGGCAGGGTGGCTTCGCTGCGCATCGCCCATGGCGGCATGGCCGCTACGTCCAGGCGGGCACGCCACGCCGAAGAGGCCCTGCTGGGGAATGAATGGAGCGAAGCAAGCGTCGCGCTGGCAATGCAGGCGCTCGACCGCGATTACCAGCCCCTGACCGACATGCGGGCCTCGGACGACTACCGCCGAAAATCGGCTCGCAACCTGTTGTATCGCTTCTATCTTGAAAGCACCGGTCAGGCCGATGCGCGCATCCTGATGAAGGGGGTGTCATGAACAAGCCATATCAGACCGTCGGAAGGCCGCTGGCGCATGAAAGCGCTCGGCTGCATGTCACGGGCCAGGCGCAGTACACCGACGACGTGCCCGAGCAGCAAGGCACGCTTCACGCGGCGCTGGGCCTTTCGCCCCGTGCCCACGCCGCCATTGTTTCCATGGACCTGTCCAGGGTGCGGGCGGCGCCCGGCGTCGTGGAGGTCGTCTGTCTCGACGACGTGCCGGGCGAAAAATACCTGGGCGCCTACATCCACGATGAACCGGTCTTTGCCGATGGCCATGTCCAGTACGTCGGCCAGCCCCTGTTTGCGGTAGCCGCCATTTCGCACGACGCGGCGCGGCGGGCCGCCCAGCTGGCGCAGGTGCAATACCAGGAACTTGAACCGGTGCTTTCGGCCGACGATGGCGCCCGGCGCGAGTCTTATGTGCTGCCTCCGGTGCGCATCGCGCGCGGCGATGTGCCGGCCAAGCTGGAACACGGGCGGCATCGCCACCAGGGGCGACTGTATTGCGGCGGCCAGGAGCAGTTCTACCTCGAGGGCCAGATCGCCTACGCCCAGCCCGGCGAAAACGGCGAAATTCTGGTGCTCAGCTCCACCCAGCATCCCACCGAGATGCAGAGCATGATCGCCCATATGCTGGGACGGCCCCTGCATGCGGTCAGGGTGCAGTGCCGCCGCATGGGAGGCGGTTTCGGCGGCAAAGAAAGCCAGTCATGGCCTTTCGCCACGGCCGCGGCCCTGCTGGCGTGGCGCACGGGGCGGCCCATCAAGCTGCGCGCCGACCGCGACGACGATTTCATGGTGACCGGCAAGCGGCACGACTTCTCTGCCGGTTATGACGTTTCTTATGACGACCAGGGCGTGATCGAAGCCGTGTCCTTCGAGCAGCGGCTGCGCTGCGGCTATTCGGCCGACCTGTCGGGCGCGGTTGCCGACCGCCAGGTGTTCCACACCGACAATGCCTACTACCTGCCGGCCTTCGACATTCTTTCGCTGCGGGTCAAGACCAACACGCAATCCAACACGGCATTCAGGGGCTTTGGGGGGCCGCAGGGCATATTGTGCATCGAGTATGTGCTTGACGACATCGCCCGGCGCCTGGGGCTCGATGCGCTCGATGTGCGCAAGCGCAATTTCTACGGCGTCGACGAGCGCAATGTCACACCCTACGATACGGTGCTTGAAGATAATGTCCTGCAGCCATTGGTCGACCAGCTCGAGGCCTCTTGCGATTATCGCCGCCGCCGAGACGAAATCCAGCGTTTCAACGCCGCAAGCAAGGTGCTTAAAAAAGGCCTTGCGCTGGTGCCCGTCAAGTTCGGCATCTCGTTCACGGCCACCCATCTGAACCAGGCGGGGGCGCTCGTCCATGTCTACACCGACGGTTCCATCCTGGTCAATCATGGCGGCACCGAGATGGGACAAGGGCTCAATACCAAGGTGGCGCAGATCGTCGCCGAAGAATTCGGCGTCGACATCGGCCAGGTGCGGGCCTCGGGCACCGACACCGCCAAGGTGGCCAACACGTCGGCCACGGCGGCATCCACCGGCACCGACCTGAACGGCAAGGCGGCGCAAGACGCCTGCCGCAAGATCAAGTCGGTCCTGGCCGCTTTCGCGGCCGACCAGTATGGCTGCGACGAGCAGCACATTCGCTTCGAGGGCGGCCAGGTATGTTGCGGCGACCGCGCCGTGCCGTTTCGCGAGTTCGTGCAAAAGGCTTATATGGCACGTGTTTCGCTGTGGTCGTCGGGCTTCTACAAGACGCCCAAGATCCACTACGACATGAAGACGTTGACCGGCCGGCCCTTTTACTACTTCGTCTATGCGGCCGCCTGCTCCGAGGTCGTCATCGACACCCTTACCGGCGAGAACCGCCTGCTGCGCACCGACATACTCTACGACGCCGGGCGTCCGATCAACCCCGCGGTCGACCTGGGCCAGATAGAAGGGGGCTTCATACAGGGCGCAGGCTGGCTCACCTCTGAAGAGCTGTGGTGGGACGAGCAGGGCGCACTGAAAACGCATGCGCCCTCTACGTACAAGATTCCCTCGGTGTCCGATTGTCCCGAGCAGTTCAATGTCGCGTTCTTTGACAACGGCAATGCCGAGAACAATATCTATCAGTCCAAGGCCATGGGCGAGCCGCCCCTGCCACTGGCCATTTCGGTCTTCCTGGCCATACGCGACGCCATCGCCTCGGTGGCCGAGCCGCGCGCCGACATTCCGCTCGATGCGCCGGCTACCGCCGAACGTATCCTGCGGACGCTGGACCGGGTCGCGCCCAATCGCTTTTCTCCGGCTGCAATGCCTGGCGAGGCGGTCGATTTGCCCGCCGAGACCGTCGAGCTTTCGGCCGGGCCAGGCAGCGGAACAGGGCAATGAACACCCAGCTTGCGCCGTCTGCACTGACCGTCCATGGCCAGTGGCTGGCAGCCGCCCGTTCCCGCCTTCGGCAGGGCGAGCCCTTGGTGCTGATCACTGTCGCACGGGCTCTTGGATCTACCCCGCGTGATGCGGGCACGCGCATGTGGGTCGACGCCGACGGGGCTCATGCCACCATAGGCGGCGGGCATCTTGAACTCCAGGCCATCGAGGCCGCTCGCGCCATGTTGGCCGACGCCGGCGCGCCTTCGACACAGGTGCGCCACTATGCCTTGGGGCCCAGCCTGGGCCAGTGCTGCGGCGGCGCCGTATGGCTGGCGTTCGAGCGCCTGGAACTGCAAGACCTTGCCTGGTGCGATGCGCTGCATCAAGTGCTTGAACGCGGAGCCGCGGGGCGCCGCATGCGCCGCTTTTCCGCAGGGCAGGCCCCGGGCGGCGGGGCTCATGCACCCGAGGTACGCGTCGAAGCGGTGGACAGCCTGGCCGTGGCCCAGCCCGACGCCCGGTGGCATGAAGAAGACGAACTGCTGGTCGATCTTACCCCGGCCGCCGCGCCCCTCGTCGTGGTGTGCGGCGCGGGGCACGTGGGCAAGGCCATCGTGCGCGTCCTGGCCGAGCTTCCGGTTCGCGTGGCCTGGCTCGACCCGCGCGAAGACGAGTGGCCGGCCCATCTTCCGGACAATGTCCAATGCCTGAGCGGCGATGCCGACGATGTGCCCGATTTTCCGGATGACGCCTGCTGGCTGGTGCTGACGCACAGCCATGCGCTCGATCTGGAAATCGTCGAACGTGTGCTGCAGCACAAATCGTTTCGCTATCTGGGCCTTATCGGCTCGGACACCAAGCGCGCCAAATTCAGAGCGCGGCTGCTGCGCAAGTTTCCATCCCGGCTTGTCGACCGGGTGGTTTGCCCGATAGGCATCGTCGAAACCTCCAGCAAGCTGCCGGGCGTCATCGCGGTATCGGTAGCAGCCCAGATCGTGGGCCTGCTCGAGCACGCCGCCATGGCGCTCGAAGAGGCGGACGCCTAAGGGCTCAACCCCGCCGATTACCTTGTGCGCAACACCCTCTATAATGATTGGTTACCTACCTTAATTTGCGCGCGTTTTTCCCTGATGAAAACCACCGAAATCCGTCAAAAATTCCTTTCGTTTTTCGAATCGAAGGGCCATGCCGTCGTGCCGTCTTCGCCCCTGATTCCGGCCAACGACCCTACCTTGCTGTTCACCAATGCAGGCATGGTGCAATTCAAGGACGTATTCACGGGCAAAGAAACGCGCCCCTATCATCGTGCGGTCAGTTCGCAGCGCTGCGTTCGGGCCGGCGGCAAGCACAACGACCTCGAGAACGTGGGCTACACGGCCCGGCACCACACGTTCTTCGAGATGCTGGGCAACTTCAGCTTTGGCGATTACTTCAAGCACGAGGCCATTGCCTACGCCTGGGAACTTCTTACCAAGGTCTATGGCCTGCCCGCCGATAAGCTGTGGGTCACGGTCTACTACGAAGACGACGAGGCCTACGACATCTGGCTGAACGAAATCAAGGTGCCCGCCGAGCGCATCATCCGCATCGGCGACAACAAGGGCGCGCGCTATGCGTCCGACAACTTCTGGCAAATGGCCGACACCGGCCCTTGCGGCCCCTGCTCTGAAATCTTCTACGACCACGGCCCCGGCATCTGGGGCGGCCCTCCGGGCTCGCCCGAAGAAGACGGCGACCGCTATATCGAGATCTGGAACCTGGTGTTCATGCAGTTCGAGCGCGATGCGGCGGGTAATATGCTGCCCCTGCCCAAGCCCTGCGTCGACACCGGCATGGGCCTGGAGCGCATCGCTGCCGTGCTGCAGCATGTGCATTCCAACTACGAAATCGACCTCTTCCAGGCGCTGATCGCCGCGGCGGGCCGCGAAACGGGCTGCGCCGACCTGGCCGACAACTCCTTGAAGGTCATCGCCGACCACATCCGCGCCTGCAGCTTCCTGGTCGTCGATGGCGTCATTCCCAGCAACGAGGGCCGCGGCTATGTGTTGCGGCGCATTGTGCGCCGGGCCCTGCGGCATGGCCACAAGCTGGGCCAGCCCAAGCCTTTCTTCCATCGCCTGGTGGGCGATCTGGTGGCGCAAATGGGCGACGCCTACCCCGAACTGGCCGCCAACCAGGCGCGGGTCGAGCAGGTGCTGCGCCAGGAAGAAGAGCGTTTCAGCGAAACCCTCGAAAACGGCATGAAGATACTCGAGGCCGCCCTGGGCGGCCTGGGCAAGGGCGATCGCCTTGACGGCCAGACCCTGTTCACGCTGTACGACACCTATGGCTTTCCGGTGGATCTTACCGCCGACATTTGCCGCGAACGAGGCGTCGAGGTCGACCACGAAGGCTTCGAGGCGGCCATGGCACGCCAGCGCGAACAGGCGCGCGCGGCAGGCAAGTTCAAGGCGGCCGAAGGGCTCATCTACCAGGGGGTCGAAACCCGCTTCGAGGGCTACGAGCACCTGCAGGGGCAGGGCACGGTCACGGCCCTGTATGTCGACGGCGTATCGGTCGACCGCATCGAAGAAGGCGCCCAGGCCGTAGTGGTGCTGGACGCCACGCCCTTTTATGCCGAATCGGGCGGCCAGGTGGGCGACGCCGGCCTGTTGCAGGCGGGCCCGGCGCGTTTTCAGGTGTCCGACACGCAAAAGATTCAAAGCAATGTCTTCGGCCATCATGGCCAGCTTTCGGGCGGCGCCCTGGCCGTGGGCCAGGCCGTGCAGGCCCAGGTCGACGTCCAGCGCCGCGCCAGCACGGTGCGCAACCATTCGGCCACCCACCTCATGCACAAGGCGCTGCGCCAGGTGCTGGGCGAGCATGTGCAGCAGCGCGGCTCGCTGGTCGACCCCGACAAGACCCGTTTCGACTTCGCCCACGACGCTCCGCTCAGCCCAGCGCAGATCAGGCAGGTCGAGCAGATCGTCAACGACGAAGTCCTGCAGAATCGTGATGTCCAGGCAGCCTACATGTCGTATGACGAAGCCGTGGGCGGCGGCGCGGTGGCGCTGTTCGGTGAAAAATACGGCGACGTCGTTCGTGTGCTCGACATCGGCTTTTCCCGCGAACTCTGTGGCGGAACCCACGTGGCGCGCACCGGCGACATCGGCCTGTTCAAGGTGGTGTCGGAAGGGGGCGTGGCCGCCGGCGTGCGCCGCATCGAGGCGGTTACCGGCGACAACGCCCTGCATTGGGTGCAAGATACCCAGGCCGTGTTGCAGCAGGCGGCAGCCTTGCTCAAGGCCCAGCCGGCCGACCTGGGCGATCGTATCCAGCAACTGCAGGGCCAGCTAAAAAGCCTGGAGCGCGACCTCGATCAGGCCAAGAGCAAGCTGGCCGCCTCTGCGGGCAACGACCTGGCGGGCCAGGCGGTTGCCCTGACCGGCGAGGCCCGGCTTCTGGTTGCCAATATCGCCGGCGCCGATCCCAAGGCGCTGCGGGGCATGGCCGATCAGCTCAAGGCCAAGCTCAAGTCGGCGGTGGTGCTGCTGGCCACCGAGGCCGAGGGCAAGATCAGCCTGGTGGCGGGCGTCACCTCCGACCTTACCGGCAAGGTCAAGGCCGGCGATCTGGTCGGCATGGTGGCCGGCCAAGTGGGCGGCAAGGGCGGCGGCCGCCCAGACATGGCCATGGGTGGTGGTTCCGATTCGGCAGCCTTGCCGGGCGCCATGGCGCAGGTGAACGACTGGGTCCTGGCCAGGCTTCAGGGGTAGCGATATGTCCGACACAGGCGAAACGCCTCAATTCGATCTCGAGGTGGATGCAACGGGCCTGAAGTGCCCATTGCCCATCTTGCGCGCCAAGAAGGCGCTGGCGCAGTTGCAAAGCGGCCAGGTACTGAAGGTGATCACCACCGACCCTCATGCCGTGCGCGATTTTCAGGCTTTTTCCAAGCAGACTGGCAACGGCCTGCTGGCCCAGCTCGAAGGCGCCGGCAACGTCACTCATTTTCTTTCCCGCCGCTGAATCGGCAGCCGCACATGCCGGCGCCGTCCCGCATGGGCCCAAGCGCTGGTTTCGCGGCCAAATTCCGGGAGGCTGGTCGCTGCGCCCAGGAGGCTCGCTCAAGAGGGCCTTCTTTCGCGAACAACCTTGTTTTTGAGGATTCTTACTTTTCAGTTTGCCCAGCAAGCCTGAAAGATGCTAGAATCTATTGTTTTTCACCTCATTTTCAAAGGATTACCTATGGTGGTGATTCGCTTAGCCCGTGGCGGCTCGAAGAAGCGTCCGTTTTACAATGTAGTGGCAGCCGATTCACGCAATCGCCGTGATGGCCGCTTTATCGAGCGCCTGGGGTTTTACAACCCCGTAGCCAACGAAGGCCAGGAAAACCTGCGCCTGGCTCTGGACCGCGTCGAGTACTGGACCAGCAACGGCGCCCAGCTGTCGCCTGCCGTTACGCGTCTGGTTAAAGAATTCTCCGCCAAAGCGGCTGCTTGATCGCAGCAGGCCAGGTCGGACGAAGTCGGCATGACCGACACGCAATCCGGTGATGCACCGCACGATCTGATCGAGCTGGGGCGTATTGTTTCGGCGTATGGCGTGCAAGGCTGGGTCAAGATCCAGCCGCATTCGTCCCAGGCCGAGGTATTGCTGCAGTCGAAAGACTGGTGGTTGAAGGCGCCCGTTCCGCTTGCCGGCGGGGCGGGCGCTTTTGCGCCTGCGCGTCCTGCCGGGGTGCAGGCTGCACGCGCCCACGGCTCGACCGTGGTGGCGCGGCTTGGTGTTGCCCCCGATCGCAATGCGGCCGAAGCCCTCAAGGGCCATACGGTCTGGGTGTCGCGCTCTGAATTTCCGCCTGAACAAGAAGACGAATACTATTGGGTCGACCTTATAGGCTGCCTGCTGTATGGGCAGAAAGAAGGCGAGCCCGAGCTCATCGGGCAGGTCGTCGACGTTTCCGACAATGGCGCCCACGCCGTGCTGCACGTGGCCCGCGGGCAGATCGGCGCCAGCGGCGAAATCAGCTTGCTGCAAAACCAGAAAGGCCGCCATATCGAAATATTGGTGCCTTTCGTAAGCGCGCACGTGCATACTGTCGACATCGCCGCCAAACGGCTTGAAAGCGATTGGCCGGCCGACTTCTAGCCGCCATGCGCTTCGACGTCATTTCCCTGTTCCCCGAGCTGTTCTCCGCCGTGCGAGACCATGGCGTCACCGGCCGCGCGCACAAGCAGGGGCTGTGGTCGCTGCGGGTCTGGAATCCCCGAGACTTCACCCACGATGTGCATCGCACTGTGGACGACCGGCCCTATGGGGGCGGGCCCGGCATGGTGATGATGGCGCAGCCTCTTGAAGAGGCCGTGCAGGCGGCTCAGGCCGACCGTGCTGCCTGGGTGAATCGCGTCGCCCAACAAGATTGCGGCACCGAAACAGACCGTGCCGGCCGCGCGGCCTACACCGCCCAGCCCTCCGGCGGAGGCGCACCGGTATGGCTCATGAGCCCCACGGGCCGCCGTTTCGACCAGCGCATGGCGCAGGAGCTGTCGGAAGGGCAGGGGGTGGTACTGATCTGCGGCCGCTACGAAGGGGTGGACCAGCGCTTCATCGAGCGCTGCGTCACCCACGAGGTTTCGATGGGCGACTTCGTGTTGTCGGGGGGCGAGATTCCGGCCCTGGCCATCATGGACAGCGCCGTGCGTCTGTTGCCGGGGGCGCTGAACGACCGCGAGTCGGCGCAGCAGGATTCTTTCCACGATACGCTCACGGGCCTGCTCGACAGCCCGCATTACACGCGGCCCGAGGTCTACCAGGGTGAATCGGTGCCGGCCGAATTGCTGTCGGGCCACCATGCGAACATCGCGCTATGGCGCCGCCGGCAGTCGCTGGCCCTGACCCAGGCCCGCCGGCCCGACCTCATCGAGGCGGCCCGCAAGGCGGGGCGGCTCAGCAAGGCCGATGAGGTGTTTCTGGCTTCGCTCAAGCCTTAGAAGGTTTCCCTCGTTGGCTCACTGAGGCCATTCCATCTGGGCGGCAATGAACGTGTTCTTAAGAGCTGGCAGCGTCAGGAAGGTCTTCATGCGGGCGGTCGGGCGGTCCGGCTTTGCCGGACTACCCGCGTCTACCTCGTACGCGTGGGCGGCGAAAGAACTCGCCCTCAGCGCTATGCGCTTCGGAGCTCAGACAGGCTTTCGCCGACTGCCCCCACGCTGCCTTCGGTAGCCCGCGGCGCCCTCCGACGCCCGCCTGAAGACCTTCCTGCCGCTGTCAGCTTGCATCGGGGTAGATTGCTGCATTATCTCAGTAGATTCCTTCGCCGCGCCCTGGGCGCGTTGCTAGCCCAGCCGCTGCATCTGCTCGCGCACCTTCTGCAGCGTTTCGCCGAACTGCGCGACGCGGGCCTTTTCCTGTTCGACCACTTGCGCCGGCGCCCGCTGCAGGAAGCTTTCGTTCGACAGCTTGGCCTGCGCCTTGGTGATTTCTTTTTCGAGCCGCTCGATCTCTTTGCCCAGGCGGGCGCGTTCAGCCCCGACATCGATCTCGACGTGCAGCATGAGTTGCGTCGCGCCCACGACCTGCACCGGCGCGCCCAGGTCGGGCAGCGCTGATACGACCTCGACGCTTTCCAGCTTGGCCAGCGCCGCCAGATAGGGACTGTTGGCTGTCAGCACCTGTGCATCGCCCAGGGCGATGAGCGGCACCCGCTGGGCGGGCGAGAGATTCATTTCGCCGCGTAGCGCGCGCACCGCCTCGACCTGTGCTTTGAGCTCGGCCGCTTGCGCCTCGGCCTCCGCGTCGATCAGGGCGGGGTTGGAGACCGGATAAGGCTGCACGCAGATGCTGGTTTCAACTTCGGCCTTGCGTTTGCCTGCCACGAC
>Ga0180218_1000771_pt1 | contig 24347 bp, 19 predicted proteins | sample eDN3rd37CKraftBY_FD_151334 | JGI IMG/M metagenome (GOLD analysis project Ga0180218, IMG submission 151334) | Enriched backyard soil microbial communities from Emeryville, California, USA - eDNA 3rd pass 37_C Kraft BY (version 2) (version 2) | ecosystem: Environmental > Terrestrial > Soil >...
GTCGGGCTGCTCGGGCACGCCGCCTGGGACGTCTACCACCACCGCACCGGTCGCGTCGTCCTCCGCTCGCTCGCTGAGTTCTGTGGCGTGCTCGACGTGATCCTCGCCGTCGCGCTCGCGGTGCTCGTGCTGGCCGCATGAGCGGTGCGAGCTAGAGGTCGAGGTCGACCTCGCGGCGCACGTCGCGGTCGGGCTCGAGCACGAAGAACCGCGACACGACGGCGTGGTAGACGCGCAGCTCGGCGGGCGCGACGACGCGGTCGACGGTCCAGGGGCCCAGGCCCTCGGCGCGCGAGCGGCGGTCGAAGATCGCGAGGCAGCGGTCGCGGTCCGCGTCCGGCACCTCGCCCGCGGTGGCCTCGGCGTACACGGCGCGCGGGCGGCCGTCGACGGGCACCGGCGTCTCGAAGACCACGATGCCGACGGCCGAGCGCGACGCCACGTTGGCCGAGTGCCGCGTGCCGAGGCGGGAGACCCACACGAGCTCCCGGCCCTCGCGGGCGAACCAGACCGGTGTGGGCCACGGGTTCCCGTCGTCGTCCGCGGTGGCCAGGACCAGGTATCGGCCGCCGTCGAGGACCTGCCGCGCGAGCGCGGCGTCGTCCGTCGTGCTGCCGGAGCGGGTCGTCATCGCGGGCCTCCTGGCGTCGTGGCGGTGGTGTGCTCCGCCCTGTGTACACCAGGGCCTCGAAGCCGGCACCTGCCTGCGGCCCTTGCGGCCGACCGTCCCGTCCGCCACTATGAACATGTCATATGTCTGATCATTGGGGATCTCACATGCATGCTGGCAGGACGTTCAGGGGACTGGCCGCGGTGGCCGCGGCCGCCGCGATGGCGGCGACGACGACCGGAGGTGCGGTCGCGGCGCCGCTCGCCTCGGCGGCGGGCCGGGGGCTCGTCGTCTACGTGGCGCCGGACGGCGACGACGCCGCGGCGGGGACGAAGGACGCGCCGCTGCGCACGATCGAGGCCGGGCGCGACGCGCTCGCCGGCCGCACAAGCGAGGCCCGGCCGGGCAGGGTCGAGATCCGTGGCGGCGAGTACGTGCTCGACGACGCGATCGACCTCGGGGGCGCCGCGAATTCCTGGGTCACGTACGAGGCGTACGGCGACGAGGACGTCCGCATCACCGGGGCGCACGAGCTGCCGGCGGACGGTTGGCAGCGGCTTTCCGAGCTCACCACCGACGAGCTCGCCGACCCGGCGCTGTCGTCGAACGCCCGCCTCGACACACCGGAGCTGCGCGACGGCGTGTGGGTCTACGACCTGGGGGCCGCCGGCGTCGACCCGGGCACCCTCTACAAGAACGGGTTCAACTGGCTGCCGCAGCCGTTCGCCCCCGAGCTCGTGGTGGACGGCGAGACCCAGACGCTCGCCGAGTACCCGAACGGCGACGGGTGCACCGGCGCCGACGACGCGTGCTACCTGTACGGCAACGGGGCGAAGTGGAAGGTCGACGGGCAGGGCGACCTGACCCAGCCGGACCTGGTGGACCGGTTCGGCGAGGAGAACGACTGGGCGACCAGCGGCACGACGCCGCGGGCACAGTTCGAGGACAAGAAGCAGCAGCTCGACGACCCGGCCCAGCGTGACACCTGGTCGCAGGACGAGATGCGGGCGATGACGCCGCCGCTGTACGAGGTGGGCGGGCGCCTGCTCGACGGCGACCGCTACCAGCGGTGGGCGCCCGAGGCCGTGCCGACGATCGAGGACCGCGGCACGCGCGGGTTCGGGGAGTACTCCGACGTCCCGGTCCAGGCGGACCCGGCGTGGATCGACGGCATCGACAACACCCGCTACGAGACCGAGGGCTGGCTGTCGGGCTACCTCGGCAACAACTACGCGAACGACATGGTGCGGATGCTGTCGTGGAGCGGCACCACGATGTACGCGAAGTACCCGTCGATGTACTGGCCGCGCGACGACTACACGAAGGTCAAGGCGGTGAACGTGCTGTCCGAGCTGGACGCCGAGGGGGAGTACTACATCGACCGCTACGACGACAACGACGTCCTGTACTTCAAGCCCGCGGGCGACGCCGTCGACGGCAAGCAGATCACCCTGCGCGCCTTCGACGACAACCTGTTCCGCCTCGAGGGCACGACCGGCGTCACGATCCGCGGGCTGAGCCTGTCCGATTCGCTGGTCAGCGGCGTCCAGCTGCTCGACGCCGAGAAGACGCTGATCGACGGTGTGGAGGTCTCCAACGTCAGCATGGACGCCGTCCGGATCGGCGAGACCACGGAGTCGATCACCGCGCTGCCCGACTACGAGACCGTGCGCGGCGGTCACGACAACGTGGTGCGGAACTCGTACCTCCACGACCTGGGCGGGGGCGGCGTGCTGCTCGGCGGCGGCGACCGTCGCACCCTCGAGCGCGGGAACAATGTGGCCCGGAACAACGAGATCGCCCGCTTCTCCCAGCTCGCGACGTACACGCCGGCGGGGTACCTCTACGGGGTCGGGAACTCGTTCGAGAAGAACGACGTCCACGACGCCCCGCACATGGCCGTGCAGATCATGGGCAACGACATGAAGGTCAATGGCAACTACTTCGCCGACCTCGTGACGAACGCCGGCGACCAGGGCGTGGTGTACACCGGGCGCGACTACACGTACCTGGGAAACGAGGTGGCGTACAACCTCTTCGAGCGGATCGGCGGCTCGAACGACGCCTTCTACATGGACGACGGCGTCTCCGGCATGCGGTTCCACCACAACGTGGTGAAGGACGCGCACTCCGGCGTGTTCTTCCAGTCCGGGCACAGCAACACGGCTACGGACAACGTGTTCGTCGACGTCGACCGCACCGGGCACGACCAGCTGTACCACCGCAACGGCGAGCGCGGGCTGCCCGTCGCGAACGGCTGGGTGGTGCAGAGCCGCTTCAACGCGTTCCTCGACGTGCGCGAGGGGGAGAAGTACAGCGCCACCCCGGAGAACGTCGCCCGCTGGCACGCCCACTACACGGACGGGAAGGCGCGGTACTCCGACGGCACGAAGATCCTGTTCCCCGAGATCGACGACTGGTACGTACCCCGCGTCACCGCGACCGGCGTGGACTGCCGAGCGGCGGACTACGGCGTCGCCGAGGGCTGCGACCGCGCGACCGTCTGGGAGGACCCGGACTCGCTGTACGTGCCGGCGCGCAACGTCCTCGACCGGTCAGTGATCATCGGGGGCGGCGAGTACGAGTTCGGGCAGAGCTCGTTCGCCGACCCCGACGCCACCTACCGCCTGGACACGTGGAGCGACCGGATCAACACGAACCTCAGCAAGCCCGGTTCGGTCGAGGCCGCGGGTCTCGACCTGGCGACGCTGAAGTTCTCGCCGCGCGGCGAGGTGGCGCAGACGCTCGGCCGCGACTGGGTCGCGACCTGGAACCGGCTCGTCACGCTCGACGGCGTCGGGCGCCCGGGTCAGGATGTCAGGGAGGCGAGCACGTCGCGGTAGTGGCAGTTCTCCATGACTCCGAGCACGTTGCCGAACGGGTCGACCACGGCCGCGGTGACGAACCCGGGGCCGCGTTCGATCGGCTCTTGGTAGGCGACGGCGCCGAGCTCGAGCAGCCGTGTGAAGGTGCCGCGGACGTCGTCGACCGCCCAGTAGGCGACGGCGCCCGCGGCGCCGTCGGGCTGCGGGGGAGCGAAGAGCCGGTCCATGATCCCCAGCTCGTGCTGGTAGTCGCCGATGCGGAACTCCGCGTAGGCGAGCGCCCCGCCGGCCTCGCGCGCGAAGTAGGCGTCGGTGCCCAGCACCTCGGCGTACCAGTCGCGGGCGGCGGCGACGTCGTCGGCCAGGTAGGTGATGGTGGTCAGTCCGCGCAGCATGTCGGCTCCCGGTGCTCGGTGTGTGGGTCGGTGGGACAGTCGGTGCGATCGAGGCCTGCTGACCTCGTGAGCACCACTCTTCCGTCCAAAGTGCTCACCTGCTGATCACTTTTGGTGGCAGTCTCGGAGCATGCGCGCCGACCGCCTCATCCAGGTGCTGCTGCACCTCCAGTCGCGTCCCCGCGTGACGGCGGCGGAGCTCGCCGACGCGCTCGAGGTCTCGGTCGCGACCGCCCGCCGGGACCTGGAGGCGCTGTCGGCCGCGGGCGTGCCGGTCTACCCGCAGGCGGGCCGCGGCGGCGGGTGGTCGCTGCTCGGCGGCTCGCGCACGGACCTCAGCGGCCTCACGGCGCCCGAGGCGCGGGCCCTGTTCCTGCTCGCCGGGCCGGGCGCGTCGTCGTCCGACCACGCCCGGGCGGCGCTGCGCAAGCTCGTGCGTGCGCTGCCCACCACCTTCCGGGCCGAGGCGGAGGCGGCCGCCGCGGCCGTGGTCGTGGACCGGGAGGGCTGGAGCGCCGCGGGGCGCGCCCGTCCGCCGGAGGTGGACGCGCTGCAGCGCGCCGTCGTCGAGCGACGCCGCGTGCGGATCGATTACACCGGCGCGACCGGGCGGTCCTCGCGCCGCGTCCTCGATCCGTGGGGTCTCGTCGACAAGGACGGCGCCTGGTACCTGATCGCCGGCACGGAGCGCGGACCGCGCACCTTCCGCGTCGATCGCATCGGTGCGCTGGACGTCACCGACGAGCCCGCCGTCGTGCCCGACGACGTCGACCTGCGGGCCGAGTGGGACCGCGTCGTCGGCGAGGTCGAGGTGAAACGGTCCGCGACGTGGGCCACCGTGCGGGTGGCGCCCGAGCACGTCCGCGTGCTGCGCGACCAGTTCGGGCGGCACACGGTCGTCGTCGACGACGGTGACCCCGCGGGCGGGCCCGAAGGTCGCTCGACGGTGCGCGTCGCCGCGCCCACGCCGCTCGACGTCGCGCGGCACCTGGCCGGCTGGGGCGCCCAGGCGGACGTCGTCGGCCCGCCGGAGGTGCGGGCGGAGCTCGCCCGCCTCGGGGCGGAGCTGGTGGCGGCGCACGGCAGGACGACGGCCGGTGCCCGGCCGTGACGGGTGGCCACGACCGGGCTCCGGGGCGCTACGGCGTCACAGGCAGACGTGCGAGCTGCCCTCCCGCACGGTGGTGCGCAGGGTGGTGCCGGGTCGCGGCGTCACCTCCAGGCGCGCGGTCCCGGTGGCGTTGACGTCGAAGCACGCGCCGTCGCGGGTGAGCGCGAAGTCGCGCACGACGACGCGCCCCCCGGTCGACCGGAACACGGTCCGCCCGTCCCGCTCCAGCGCGGTGGCGCTCCGGCTCACCGTCGCGGCCCAGGTGTGCCCGCCCACGCGCACGTCGTCCACGGTGTTGCGGCCGGGCAGGGCGTGCGAGCCGAAGGTGACCGATCCGGGCCGCCCCCAGGCGTCCTCGGCGACGAGCTCGTGCACCGCCATCAGAGGCATCACGTTGGACCACGTGTAGTAGCGCCACGCGCTGTCCACCGCCGAGGCGTTGACGACCTGGCCGGGCTCGGGGTCGAAGTACTCGGGGAAGAACCCGTTCTCGTCCCAGCTGTCCAGGTACATGCTGGTGCTCTTCGTCGCCAGCTCGCCGGCGGCCTCGTCGAGCCCGTACCGCTTGAGGCCGTCGTAGACGGTGGCGTTCATCGGCGGCCAGACGGCGCCGCGCCACTGCTCGCAGGTGTTCTCCTCGCCCCAGCCCACGTAGTACGTGTACTGCGGGGACGACGTCGCGGAGACGTCGCCGTTGGCACAGTACTCCGCGTCGTCGCGGCTGATGCTCGGGATCGCGTACTCGCCCCAGAACTGCTCCGGGTCGAGCAGGTTCTCCTGGACGGTCCGCTCCGCGCGCTCGGGCGTGGCCAGACCCCCGAACAGCGGGTAGAAGATCGTCGGCGTGACGACGTTCCCCCAGGTGCCGTCGAGGTTGCGGTCGAGGTACATGCCGCGCTCGTCGTCCCAGAGGGTGTCGTTCGCGGCCTCCTTGGTGCGAGCCAGGACGGCGGCGAACCGGCGGGCGTCCTCGGGGCGGTCCAGCGCGGTGGCCAGCTCGGTCAGAGAGTCGGCCATCAGCGCGTAATAGGAGGTCAGCGCGACGTCGGTGAGGTCGGTGTTGTCGCGCTCGTCGCCGCTGCCGCCCTCCTTGGCGATGCGGTCGGCGGCGAGGTAGACGGGCAGGTCGTCGAGGCCGAGGTGGTTGCCCACCTTGCTGGGGTCGCCGTCGTAGGGCGCCTCGAGCAGGCCGTCGTCGTTCACGTCCCACTCGGGCAGCTTGTCGAAGAAATCCACGAGCGCGGGGTACGCCTGCTCCACGAGGTCGCGGTCGCCCGTGGCGTCGTAGATCCGCTTGACTGCGTAGGCGTGCATCGGGCCGGCGTGCAGCTGGTCGTAGCGCGGCCCTCCCGAGGCGAACAGCACGCGCTCGTGCTGGCGGGCCAGGTCCGGGTCGACGGTGAGCGCGGTGATCGCGTCCCACGCGGAGTCCCAGCCGGTGAAGATCGAGTCGTTCTCCGACCCGCCACGGCCCCAGCCCCACACGAGGAAGCTCTGCCGCGACTGCTCGTCGTAGTTCGCGTTGAGCGCCATGGCGCTGCGCATCGCGGTCGCCGCCCGCCCAGCCGGCCCGCTGCCGCTGAGCGTGCCGTCGTCGGCCTCCGCCCGGGCCCGCGCGAGGGTGCGGAGGATGCTGCCGTCCGTGGCACGGGTCGCCGGGGGCTCGTCCGCCACGCTCGTGGTGAACGTGACCGTCTCGCCCTCCTCGAGGTCGTACCGCAGCGCGGCCGCGGCGTCGCCGGCGGCGCCCTCCTCGCCCTCCATCGCGGCGACCAGGTCGTCCTCGGACGCGTAGGCCGCGGCGTCGTCGGGCGCCTGTGTCGGGAGCAGGGCGAAGTGCCCGACCTCCGCGGGGTCGTCGAGGCCGGCGCCGGTGGCGCGGACGCCGCCGTCGGCGACCTCGTAGGAGTTCTCCTCGTCCCACGGCGGCGCGGCCTCGAGGAAGACGGTCGCGTCGGCGTCGCGCGCGGTGACCGACCCGACGAGGGTGTTCGGCGCCGTCCGCGCGAACCGCAGGACGATCGTCTGCTTGTCGCGCTGCGTCTGGTCGTAGCGCGCCTGCAGGGTGGGCAGCTGCTCGCGGGCATCCGTCACCTGCTGCTCGGACCACTCGTCAGGGTGGGCGAGGATCTCGCGCAGCCCGCCCAGGCGGTCGGGGGTGATCGTGCGGTCGTCGCTGCTGATCTCCACCTCGTAGTAGGAACCGTCGACCGTCACGGGGCCGACGTGGGCGACGTTGTTCAGCAGGCCCTGGTTCTCCCGGACGAGCTTCCCGGCGGCGGTGAGCAGGTCGACGCGGAGGGCGAAGCGGCTCTCGCCCTCGCCGACGAGCAGCGCGCCGTTGTCGTCCCGCTCGACGTACCCGGGCAGGGCGAAGGGGCGCTGGAGCCCGACGTCGGCGTCGGGGGGTCCGTCTGCGCCGGTCGCGCCCCCGGCGGGGACGGCGGCGGTCGCGAGCAGCGCGGCCGCAGCGCCGAGGACGACGGGCGCGCGGAGCAGGGCTCGGGTGGGAGGGCGGTCGGTCATGGCTGCTCCTGGTCAGTGGGCGCTCACATGCGGGGCAAAGTGTGCGGCCGTGCCCGCCGCGAGGTGGGCACGGCCGCGGTGGGGTCAGTCGACGGGGTACGGGAAGTCGTCGGTGACGCCGATCTGGTCGTACTGCATCTGGGAGGCGTCGAAGCCGTCTTCCCAGTTGCCGTTGGTGACCTCGTTGCACTGGTAGGACTGGTAGGACTGGTCGGTGGTCTTGCCGATCTCGATGTTGGAGAACGTGAAGCCGCAGCCGCCTGCGTCCATGTGGATGCCGCGGGTGCCGCTGTCGGGCATGGCGCCGGCGGGGTCGGGGATGACGTCGCCGATGACCATCTGGTCGACGGTGTTCTGGATCGGGTGCGGCTCCTGGTTCTCGACGCCGTAGGTGTAGAAGGCGCCCATGTCGCCGGAGTCGAGGCCGACCTCGTCGATGCGGATGTACTTGAAGGTGTTGTTGTCGGTGTACTGGTCGCCGTCGACAACCTCGGGCCGGGACTCGAGGCTGATGCCGTAGCGGGCCGAGTGCTTGACGTTGACGTGCTCCACGACGTTGTCGCCGGTGTCCATGAGCTCGATGCCGGCGGCGTCACCCGGGACCAGCTCGCCCACGTGGTCGATGTACAGGTTGCGGAAGGTGTGGCCGTGGGAGAGGTCGCCCTCACCGGGCCAGCCGCCCTCGACCTTGACGCCGTCGGCGCCCAGGTTCTGCAGGAGCGAGTTCTCGACCGTGAGGCCGTCGTTGGCGAACAGGGCGTAGACGCCCGTGAACCCGGTGTCGCGGATGTGCATGCCGGTGAGGGTGATGTTGCTCGTGTTCTCGATCGTGATGGCGCCGAAGCGGTTGCGGGGCATCTCGATCTGCCGGTCGTACTGGGGGTACTTGTGGGGGTCGCCGGAGTCGCCCGCACTGACCCAGCCCGCGCGGTACCAGTCGACGAAGTCGGAGTACTGCACGCCGATCCCGTCGAACGTGATGTCATGCGCCCGCTTCTCGGCGTCGGCGCCCTTGACGTCGATGACGCGGTCCACGGTGGGCTTCATGATCGTGACGTCGGCGATGTCGCCGCGCGGCTTGTAGTACAAGTCGCCGGAGTCGCGGTCGATGTAGTACTCGCCGGCCTTGTCCAGGAGCGGCAGCGCGTTCTGGATGAAGTAGCGGGAGCCGCTGCGCGAGTTCATGAGCGCGTACCGCGGCCAGTACTTGAAGGTCGTGAAGTTCTTGCGGTAGTCGGCGCCGCCGATCGGGATGGTGTCGGTGAACCAGCTCCAGGAGCCGCCCGACCACACGGTGAGCTGGGCGTCCTTCAGCGGGTTGCTCTCCGGGGTGTCGTCCCAGGCGGGGTCCCAGTCGCCCTCCTTCCAGTAGAGCCACTCGCGGACGCCCTCCTTCTCCGGCTCGCCCAGCACGGAGAAGAGGTAGGGCGCCTGGGTGTCCTCCGACGTCCGGTTGGGGTGCCGGGCGAGCTCCGAGCGCTCGCCGTCCTCGAACAGCGTGTAGAACTGGTCGCCCGGGTCCACCTGGGTCTTGTAGATGCCGTCCTGGTAGGGCTCCCAGCCGGTCACGGGCTCGGCGCCGACCAGGTTGGCCTTGCCCGGGCCGTCGGCCGACCGGTAGATCACCTGGTGACCGCGGCTGCCCGAGTCCTTCTCGGTGAACTCGATCGTGTCGGTGACGGGGTAGTCGCCCGCGGCGAGGTTGACGGTGATGTCGCACCGCATCTTGGTGGCGTGGTTGAGCCCCAGGTCCTGGATGTGCTGGCGGGCCTTGTCGACGGTGGCCCACGGGTGCGCCTCGGTGCCGTCGCCCGCGGCGTCGTCGCCGTCGGGGGCGACGAAGAACTGCGGGCACTCGTCGATCCCTGCGGTGAGCGCCGCGCGGGGGTCGAAGGCCGTGGCCCCGATCCCGGCGGCGGCGACCGCGCTGAGCGCGACGACCGCGGCCGTGCCTGTCCTGATCCATCGTCTGGACATCGGTGTCCTCTTCTCGTGAGTGGTGCGGGTGTGTGGCTGGTGGATGGGTGGCTCAGGCCGTCGGCTGCACGACGTAGGTGGCGCCGCGGCGCGTCTCGAACACGGCGAGGCCCTCCTCGGGGCGCTCGACGGCGACGGCGCCGTCCGGCCCGACGACGCGCACGGGCCCGTCGGTGCGCAGACGGACGGTGCGGCCGAGAAGCGAGCGCAGGCGCGCGTTCTCGAGCCGGCCCGCGGACCACGTCATCGTGATCTCGAACCCCCCGCGGGTGCGCAGGCCGCGCACGCGGCCCTCGGGCCAGGCCTCGGGGAGGCACGGCAGCAGCCAGACCTCGCCGGAATGGGACTGCAGGAGCATCTCGTTGATCGCCGACGTGCCGCCGAAGTTGCCGTCGATCTGGAACGGCGGGTGCAGGTCGAACAGGTTGGGCGCCGTCCGGCCGGGGGAGAGCAGCTGCGTGAGGTGCGCGTACGCGCCGTCGCGCTGCAGGAGGCGGGCGCGGATATTCATCTTCCAGGCCAGGGACCAGCCGGCGGTCACGGCCGGGCCGCGCAGCTCGAGCGAGCGGTCCGCCGCGGCCGCGAGCTCCGGCGTCCGGCGCGGCGTGATCTGGTCGCTCGGGAAGACGCCCCACAGGTGGGAGACGTGGCGGCTGGTTTCGGTGGCCGCGTCCTCCCAGTCCACCAGCCACTCCTGGAGCTGACCGAGGTAGCCGACCTGGTTCGGGGGCAGCTTGTCGCGCGCGGCGAGGGCGGCCACGGCGGTCTCGCGGTCGAGGCCGAGCTCCCGGGAGGCCTTGTCGAACGCGGTGAACAGATCCCGCAGGATCTGGCAGTCCATCGTCGGTCCGGCGCAGAGGCTGACGCCCTCGTCGTCGTCCTCGTGGTGCTTCAGCTCAGGGGAGTGGGACGGGCTCGTGACCAGGTAGCCGGTCGCGTCGTCGACGACGAGCGTGTCGAGGAAGAACTCGACCGCGCCGCGGAGCACCGGGAAGTACTCCCGCAGGGTGTCGAGGTCCCCCGTGTACTCGTAGTGCTCCCAGAAGAGCAGCGAGAGCCACGCGCCGCCGGTGGGCCACACCCCGTAGAAGGCGTGGTCGACGGGGGCGGTCCCGCGCCACAGGTCGGTGTTGTGGTGGGCCACCCAGCCCCGGGCGCCCCACATCTTCTGCGCCGTCCGCGCTCCCGACTCCGCGAGCTCCTCGATCATCGCGAACAGGGGCCGCCAGCACTCCGCGAGGTTCGACGGGCCGGCGGGCCAGTAGTTCATCTCGCAGTTGATGTTGAGCGTGTACTTCGACTGCCAGGCGGGCAGCATCTCCGCGTTCCAGAGCCCCTGCAGGTTGGCCGGCTGGCCCGGCGTCCGTGAGCTCGAGATCAGCAGGTAGCGGCCGAACTGGTAGTACAGCGCGGCGAGCTGCGGGTCGCCGCCGACGCGGAACGCCGCCACCCGCTCGTCGGTCGGCAGGTCCGCCGACGCCGAGGTGCCGAGGTCCAGGTCGACCCGCCCGAACAGCTCCTGGTGGTCGCGCACGTGCGCGCGGCGCAGGACGCCGAAGCCCTGGTTGCTCGCTCGCTCGAGGGGCGGCCCCGCCTGCTCGAGGGGGTCGCCGCCCACGTCGAGATAGCTGCGATGGCTGGTGCCGATCGTGACGAGCAGCGTGACGGCGTCGGCGCCGCGGACCCGCAGCGATGACTCGTCGCACACCACGGAGCCGCCCTCGGCGACGGCGCGCGCCAGGACGACGAACCGCACCTCGCCCTCGAGCCCTTCGGCGTCCCCGGACCGGCCCTCGAGGGCGAGCGTCCGCCCGTCGTGCGCCAGGGTCGTCGTCTCCTGGAGCGAGGAGAACGACGCGTCGACCGAGACGGCGCCCGGGGTGTCCGCGCGCAGCCGCACGACGATCGCCTGGTCGGCGTGGCTGACGAACACCTCCCGCGTGTGCCGCACGCCGTCGGCGACGAACGTCGTGGTGGACACGGCGGTGGTGAGGTCGAGCGACCGGCGGTACTCCGCGACGTCGTCGGTCAGGCCCGGGAACGCCAGGTGCAGGTCGCCGACGGGCTGGTACTGCATCTGCTCGGTGGGGCGGCCCATGAAGCGCGCGTCGGCGAGCCGCTGGGCGTCGGCCCAGCGCTCCTCGGTCAGCAGCCGCCGGATCTCGGGGAGTGCCTCGGCGCCCGCGGGGTCGGCGTAGTCGTGCGGGCCGCCGGCCCAGACCGTGTCCTCGTTGAGCATCAGGGTCTCGGCGGCGACGCCGCCGAAGACCATGGCGCCGAGCCGGCCGTTGCCGACCGCGAGCGCCTCCAGCCACGCGGCCGCGGGCCGGTCGTACCAGAGCTCCAGGGGGTTGGGCCCGGCGTCGTCCGTGGCCGTGTCCATGGTGGCGGCCTCGGCCGTGCCGGCGCGGGCTCCGCCGGCCAGCACGACCGCTCCGGCCGCCGCGGCGCCGGTCGATCTCAGCAGGTCTCGTCGGGTGAACGAGGTCATCGCATCCACATCCCTCTCGTCGTCCGTCTCGTCGTCGAGGCCACGAAAGGTCGAACGGCTGCCCGTGCGGTCGGGCGTCGTCGCCTTCGGTACCGGAACTGCAGGGTGTCGCTGGGGTACTGCCGCGGATGGTGGAGGCCAGGGCAGCCCTGCCCCGCCGTCCTCGCGTCCCGACGTGCTCAGGGACGCGGTGCCACGATGGATCGAATGTAGTACATCACATGTAGTACAAGTCAACCGATCGAGAAAGGGCCCGGCGCTCCGAGCGGCAGCGGTGGCGTCCGGAGGGCCGGGCCTCGGGCCGTGCTATTCCTGGGGGCGGCGGCGCGCCCAGGACGACGTGATGTGGTCGCGCATCGCGGCCTCGGCACCGTCCGCGTCGCCGGCGACGAGGGCTTCGAGGATCCGGGTGTGACCCTCGTGCGTGGAGCGGACGTCGTCGACGCTGGGGCTGCCGCTGTACTGCGGCGAGTGCAGCGCCTTGCCCTGGACGCTGGAGACGATCGCGCGGCCGAACGCGTCGCGCGAGGCGCGGTGGATCAGCTCGTGGAACTCGAGGTCGACGCGCGCGTACGCGGTCGGATCATCGATCAGGTCCGCGAGCTCGTCGAGCTTGCCCGCGAGCGCGGCGCGCTGCTCGGCGTCGAGCAGGCCCGCCGCGCGCCGCGCCATCGCGCACTCCAGGGTGGTGCGGATCTCGATGAGGTTGTCGAGGTAGACGAGCCGGTCCTCGCGCTGGAAGAGCGCGTCCAGGACCAGTGGGTCGAGCAGGCTCCACTGGTCCTGGTCGAGCACGATCGTGCCCCACCCCTGGCGCGACGCGACGAGGCCCTTCTCCACGAGGGCGGTGGTGGCCTCGCGGATCACGGTGCGGCTGACCTCGTACTGCTCGCAGAGGGCGCCCGCTGGGGGGAGCGCGCTGCCCGGGGGATACTCGCCGACGACGATCGCCGTGACGAGGCTCTTCACCACCGCGGCGGCGAGCGGCGGGCGGTGTCGCTGGGGGCGGGGCACCGCTCCGGCGGTCGAGGGCGTCGTTGTCATGTCGTCCGGGCTCCGTTCTGCGTCGCGGCCTGCGCTGACGGCCACCCCGAGCGTAGCGGAGGGTTGCACACTCATCACTCGTATCATAAGTTATGAGTCAGCCGACTGGCTCGACGAGGCGCTGGCACCCCGCCGCTGCACCTCCCACGGCCCGGCCTCGAGACTCGCGCCGACGGCGGCGCGCGCGGAGTAGGAGCAGCGGATGCGCATCACGGGATACCGGACCCTCACCACCGTCCACCGATGGGGGCGGCCGGTGGGCGACGTCAACGGCGTCGTCGCGGACGGGGTGACCGAGGTGCCGGTCGTGCTCCTCGAGACGGACGCCGGCGTCACCGGTGTCGGGCTCGGGGCGAGCGGTGACCTCGACCTCGTCTTCGGCGCCCTCGAGGGGCAGGACCCGCGCGCGGTGACCGCGCTCTACGACCGGATGCTCGCGTTCGTCTTCAAGTCCGGTCACGCCGGCAGCACGTTCGGCACGATCGGCGCCTTCGACATGGCGCTCTGGGACCTCAAGGCCAAGCTCGCGGACGAGCCGCTGTGGCGCACCCTCGGCGCGGCCGACCGCTTCGTGCCCGGCTACGCGTCCGGGCTGGAGTACGCGCTGCCCGACGACGCGCTCGTCGAGCTCTACGAGCCCTGGGCCGAGCGCGGCTTCACCGGCGCCAAGGTCAAGGGCGGCCTGGACGTCGACCGCGACGTCAAGCGCCTCGCGATCGTCCGCGACGTCCTGCGCGAGAACACCGACCACCCCGACCTCATGTACGACGTGAACGAGGCGTGGGGCCGCCACCAGGCGGTCCGGTTCGCCCGCCGGGTGGAGGACCAGGTCGACATCATGTGGATCGAGGAGCCGGTGCGCCGGTGGGACGTCGCGGGGCACCGGGCCGTCGCCTCGGAGCTGCGCGCCGCCGTCGCCACGGGGGAGAACCTCACCGGCCTGGAGCAGTACGGGCCGCTCCTCGACCGCGACGCCGTGGGCGTCGTGCAGGCGGGCAGCGTCTGGGGCATCACCCACTTCCTGCGGGTCTCCGTGCTGGCGCTCGGGCGGGACCTGCCCGTCAGCCCCGTGGGCTACAACGCCAACCCCGTCGCGCACGCGTCCGCCGCCGTGCCCAACCACCTGGTCACCGAGGTGCAGGACCTGACGTGGCCCGTAGGGCTCCGCGTGGACCAGGAGATCCAGGACGGCGGGATCGTGCTGGGCGACGCGCCCGGACTCGGCATCGAGGTCGACGAGGAGCTCATCGCCACCAATCGCGAGTCCGGCACCTGGGCCGTGCCGTCGGGCCCCCACGTGCGACCCGTCGACGCCGGCCTGCGCCTCGCGCGCCGCCGCGCGGGTGAGCAGACGTGAGCGCCTCCCCGCGGGCGGCGGGCCGGCTCCGCGCCGTCCTGGCCTTCGACCCGCCCGGGCTCGTGGAGCGGATCTTCGGGGCGGATGGCCTCGAGCGCCTGGGCGCCGTCGTCGACCTCGACCCGGAGGTGATCGTCGAGGACGCGTCGGAGGCCGCGCGCGACAGGCTCGCCGCGGCCGAGCTGCTGGTCGCCGGCTGGGGCGCGCCGCGCTTGCCGACGGATCTCCTGCCGCGGCTGCGTGCCGTCGCCTACGCGGGAGGCGTCGCGCGCGCGTGCCTCGCCGACCCGGCGGCACTCGCGGCGCGCGGGGTGACGGCGTCGAACGCCCGGGCCGCCAACGCCGTACCGGTCGCCGAGTATGCGCTGGCGATGATCCTGCTCGCGAACAAGAAGGCGCACGCCGCCGAGCGGGCCTACCGCGAGCGCCGTGCGGCCCCGGGCGCCGAGCGGTTGCTCACCGGCACGGGCAACTACCGCCGCACCGTCGGGATAGTCGGGGCCTCGCAGGTGGGACGCCGCGTCGTCGAGCTGCTGTGGCCGTTCGACCTCGACGTGCTGCTGTACTCCCCGGAGCTGTCGCCGGGCCCGGTGCCCGGCCTGCCTGGTGCCCGCGCCGTCGGTCTCGACGAGGTCGCGGCACGCAGCGACGTCCTGTCGCTGCACCAACCGCTCACCCCCGGGACGGCGGGGCAGATCGACGCCCGGGTGCTCGGCCTGATGCCCGACGGTGCCACGCTGATCAACACCGCTCGCGGCGGCGTGGTCGACGGCGGCGCGCTGCTCGCCGAGCTGCGCACGGGCCGGATCGACGCGGTGCTCGACGTCACCGACCCCGAGCCGCCCCCGGAGAACAGCGAGCTGTGGAGCCTGCCGAACGTGGTGCTCACCCCGCACCTCGCCGGTTCCACGGGGACCGAGCTGCGCCGGATCGGCGACTCGGTCGTGGCGGAGGTCGAGCGGTTCGCCCGTGGGCTGCCGTTCGCACACCCGGAGGAGCTGGTGGCGTCATGACGGCGGTGCGCGAGGATGCCACCCGCAGCAACGAGGCAGGAGGACGCATGGCCGCAGGACAGGCAGGACCCGACGTCGCGGCGCTCGCGCGCTGGATGCGCACGTGGGTGGGCGACGAGGGGCAGATCCGCGGGTTCCACAACCACAGCGTGTGGGGCACCAACCCGGCGACGTTCGTCGACTTCACCAGCGGCCACCAGGCGTTCTCCGCCCCGGCCACCGCGGCGTTCGGCGAGGTCCTCGCGAGGTACCCCGACGACCGCGGGCTCGACCTCTGGCGCCGGATGATGCTGTTCCAGGCGCGGACGGTGCAGGACGACGGGCAGTTCCGCCACATCGGGTTCCAGGTGGGGGAGTCGGCCACCGCGGGCCTGATCCACAACATGGTGGGCTGCCTCGGCCTGTTGGAGGGGTTGCGGCACGCCGGGCACCTGCTGCCCGGCGAGGAGCGGGCCGAGGTGCTCGCGGCCGTCCGGCGCGACCTCGACGCGTGCCGCGTCTACGGCGGCGGCCGGCCGACCCCCGACGGCACCGTGAACCAGGAGTACGCGCGCGTCTGGGCGAAGCTGCGGTACGAGGAGCTGAGCGGCGACGACGTGTACGCCGTCGAGCTCGAGGACGACCTCGACGCGCTGGTGCGCCTCAGCCACGTGCGCGGCGTGCCCGACGACGGGTCGGTGGGCGTCTTCCGCCAGCCGACCGACCGTGAGGGCGGCGGCATCCTCGAGCCCGCCGAGTACTACGGGCTCATGGTGGTGCCGCTCGTGCTGGGCGCGCGCCGGTTCGGCCGGCCGGACCTCCTCGACGAGGCGGTCGCGATCTGCCGGCACGTCGCGCGGTCCGCGTGGACCGATGACGCAGGGTGCACGCGTTTCCATCGCTACTGGTACGTGCAGGGCGGCACGCGCCTGCTCTCGACCACGCCGATGCTCGTCGCGGGCATGGGGCTGAGCCTGTACGGCATCGAGGAGGTGCTCGCCGACGTCGACGTGCCCGAGCTGGGCGAGTTCCGCGACGCGTGCCTGCGCACCTACGCGCACTACCAGTCGCCCGCCGGCCCGTTCGTGTCGGCCACGGGCTGGCACCACGAGGCCGACGTCGCGCCGAGCACGGCCTGGCACGCGCACGACCTGCTCTTCCTGGCCCGCCACGCGCTGGCCCGGGGCGACGTCGACGCGTCGTTCTGGGACGAGGTGTTCGCGGATCGCGACCGGCAGGCGGTGATCGTCTCCGACCGGGCGTTCTGGGCCGAGGACGGCGTGCACTGGTGCATCCTCAGCCCGTACACGGCCGGGGACCTCAGCATCTTCGGGCGCAAGGACCGCGACACGTTCGCGCGCTCCTTCTTCGCCTGGACGGACAAGGAGCCGCTGCCGGCGGAGCTCGAGTACCCCGACGCGCCGGCGTTCTTCGTCGCGGACGAGGGGATCTTCCGGATCGACGACTCGGACCGGCCCACGGACGTGACCGCGGTCGGCCCCGTCCGGTTCCGAGGTCGGCTCGACTAGGGACTGGTGGCGCGCCACCTCTCACATGTAGCATGTATGACAAGTGGCCCTCGTGCTCGAGGTCCACGCACCCACCCAGGGAGACAACGATGTCAGCAAGGTTTCGGCGCGGGGCGATCGGCGCCTCCGCGCTCGGGCTCGTACCCGTCCTCGCCCTCACGGCCTGTAGCTCCGACGACGGCGGCGGCAGCTCGGGCGTCGGCGACCAGGTGCGGATGCTCGTGAACATCACCGACAACCTCACGCAGGCGAAGTGGGACGAGCTCGTCGCCCCCTTCGAGGAGGAGACGGGGATCGACGTCAAGATCGAGGGGCCGAGCGGCCAGTCGGTCGCCGAGACGTTCCCGACGCAGCTCGCGGCGGGCACGGCGCCCGACGTCATCCAGTCGATCTTCCCCACCGAGGACACGGCGCCCGAGATCCTCGACCTGTCGGACTACGACTGGGCGCAGGGCACCCCGATGGCCGACCTGTACTCCACGGACGGCGCCATCAACGTGGTGGGCGTGGGCATGCAGGCGCAGTCGCTGCTCTTCTACAACAAGGACCTCTTCGAGAAGGCCGGCATCAGCGAGCCCCCCGCCACGTGGGAGGAGATGGACGCCGCCCTGAAGGCCCTGCAGGACGAGGGCGTGAAGAAGCCGATCGGGTTCGCGTCCGAGTGGGCCACCGGCGTCCAGGTGCAGGAGATCTGGCACCCGCAGCAGAACCTCACCACCCCGGGATGGCAGCAGGCCGTGGCCGGCGGGTCCTCGACCCTCGGCGACCAGTTCCAGCCGATGTTCGAGCACGTGGCCGACTGGATCGACGCCGGCTACACCACGGCCGACGACGTGGCCACGGACAGCGGCACCCAGGAGGCGAACTTCATCGCCGGCGACGTCGGGATCTACCCCATGGGCTCCTGGTTCACCACGACGCTCGCCGGGTCGCCGCCCGAGTTCGAGGTCGGGATCTTCGCGCCACCGGTCGACGACGCCGCCGACCAGCCCGCGCCGATGGGCGCCACGATGGCGTTCCCGTACATGGTCTGGAACGGGACGCAGGCGAAGGACGCCGCCACGCAGCTGGTGGAGTACCTCGTGACGGACGAGGACGCGATCGCCGCCCAGGCAGAGATGGACAACTTCAACCGCGAGGGCCTGGACACGAGCGCGAACCCGTACGCGGGCCAGGTCCAGGAGCTGCTCGACGCGGCGCCGTCGTTCGTCGTGCCCGGCAACCAGACGGTGGGCGACTTCGCCCTCCCGGTCGCCGGGTTCAACGAGAAGTTCACCGAGGTCGCGCAGGGGCTGTGGCAGGGCACGTTGCCCGCGGACGCCGCCGGCCAGCTCACGGCGTGGTACGACGCGGAGGCAGCGGGCTGACATGGCTCGAGCGAGGACGGCACGCGTGCTGGGAAGACGGGGCGCGCTGGGCCGGGGCCTGATGACGGTCCCGGCGGCGCTGATCTACATCGGCCTCATGGTGGTGCCGGTCGGGTACGCCGTCTACTACTCGTTCACCGAGTACAACGGCATCCCGAGCCAGACGCCGGAGTGGGTCGGGCTGAAGAACTACACGCGGATCTTCACCGACCCGACGGGCGACATGCACTCGTCGCTCTGGGTCACCGGGATCATCGCGGTGGTGGGGGCGTTCGCCGTCAACGCGATCGCGCTGGGGCTGGCGCTGCTGCTGCGGCGGACCACGCCGTTCACCGCGTTCGCGCGGGCCGTGATGTTCTACCCGCACGTGCTGTCCGCGCTCATCGTGGGCTTCCTGTGGCAGGCGATCCTCGGCCCGCAGGGCGCCGTGAACAACCTGCTCACCGGGTCCGGCCGGTCGGCCCTGCCGTTCCTATCGGACCCGGGCTGGGCGCTCGCGACGATGATCGCCGTCATCGTGTGGGCCCAGCTCGGCGTCCAGCTCGTGCTGTACCTCGCGGGCCTGCAGGCCGTGCCGGCGGACCTCCAGGAGGCGGCGACGCTCGACGGCGCCGGCCGCGTGCAGGTGTTCCAGCACGTCACGTGGCCGGCGCTCGCGCCCACCGTGACGGTGACGATCGTGACGTCGGTGCTGTCGCTGCTCAAGGTCTACGAGGTGGTGCTCGGCCTGACCAACGGCGGCCCCGGGGACGCCACGCAGACCTGGGCCTACGAGATCCTCGCCGTGTCCTTCGCCAACAACAAGGTGGGCCTGGCGTGCGCGCAGGCGATGCTGCTCATCGTCGTCGCCGGGATCCTGTCGTTCACGATCATCGCGCTGCGCAGGCGCGCCGAAGAGGGAGCGGAGGCGCTGTCATGAGCCTGACCGCCAGCCGGTCGGCGCGGTCGCGCACGACCCTGCGGAACGTGGCCGTCGCCGTCCTGTCGCTCGCGATGCTGGTGCCGCTGTACATCGTCGTCGTCAACGCGTTCAAGCCGCAGCAGGAGATCCTGCTGTCGCCGCTCGGGTTCGACCCGGCCACGGCCACGACCCAGTTCCTGCAGGACGCGTGGACCAACCCCAACTTCCCGGTGGTCTCGGGCTACGCGGTGACGCTGTTCCTCGTGGTGGCGTGCAACGTCGTCGCGATCGGGGCGTCCATCCCGACGGCCTACGTCATCGCCCGCACGCCTACGGTGCTGTTCCGGTTCCTGCTGATGTTCTTCGTCGCGGGCATGTTCATCCCGGCGCAGATCATCCTGGTGCCCGCGATCTTCGTGCTGAAGGCGCTGCACCTCATGGGGACGCTGCCGGGCCTGGTGCTCTTCATGTCGTCGACGATGATCCCGTTCACCCTGTTCATCTTCACCGGGTACATCCGCATGCTGCCGAGGTCCCTCGACGAGGCGGCGGCCATCGACGGCGCGAGCCAGCAGCGCGTGCTGTGGCGGATCGTGTTCCCGCTCATGAAGCCGATCGTCGCGACGGCGTTCATCCTCAACGCGCTGAGCGCGTGGAACGACTTCGTCAGCCCGCAGCTCATCCTCGGGCCCGGGTCGTCGTTCCGGACCATCACCACCGGCGTGTACGCGGCCGTGTCCTCGTACACCACCAACTACGAGATCGTCTTCCCCACCCTGCTGCTGGCGGTGGTGCCGATCCTGCTCATCTTCGTCGTCATGCAGCGGCACGTCATGAGCGGCCTGTCCGCCGGCGCGGTCAAGGGCTGACCCGAGCACCCCACCCGTCCCTCACCCTCCAGGAGGACCGCATGACAATCGACTTCACCGACCCGGCGCAGGTCGCCCGGGCGATCCAGTACACCAACGTGAACCCCGACCTCACGCGCGACGGCGTGACGAAGCACCTGGAGACGTGCGCGGCGTACGGCTTCGACGCCGCGATGATCGCGCCCTACTGGGTGCCGCTGGCGAAGGACGTGCTTGCGGGCACCGGCGTCAAGGTCGCCTCGACGCTGAACTTCCCGATGGCGAACGACACCCCCGAGATGCGGCTCGCGGCGCTGCGGGCGCTCGTCGCCACGGGGGTGGACGAGTTCGACTTCCCGCCGCACCCGGGCCTGCTGCTCGGCGGCGACGAGGACCTCTACGCCCGCGACATCGAGGACGTCGTCCGGCTCGCGCACGCCGAGGGCGTGGCCGTGAAGGTGATGCTCGAGTTCGGCTTCCTGTCCACCGACGACCTCAAGGTCCGCGCCACGCGGATCGCGTACGAGGCCGGCGTCGACTGGGTGAAGCAGTCCTCGGGCTGGGGCAAGGGCGGCCTGGAGGCCACCGAGCACGACGTCCGCCTGCTCGCCGAGAACGTCGAGCCGCCCTGCCGGGTGAAGGTCTCCGGCAAGGTCAACTCGCTGGAGAAGATGCAGCGCCTGTTCGAGGCGGGCGCCGAGCTGGTGGGCACCAGCTCCGGCCCGGCGATCGTCGACGGTCTCGTCGGCGACCCGGACGCCTACTGACCGGACCGGACGCGCGGCAGACCGCACGACGAAGCGACACGAAGGGGAGCGATGAGGCTCACGGTGGTGGGGAGCTACGCCAAGGCTCTCGTGATGACGGTCGACCGGCTGCCCGAGGCGGGGGAGACCCTGCTCGGGCGCGAGTACCGCGAGACGTACGGCGGCAAGGGCTCCGACATGGCCGTCCAGGCCGCCCGGCTCGGCGCCGACGTCGTGTACGTCGGGGCGGTGGGCGACGACGCGCACGGCGCGGAGTTCCGCGCCCTCATGGCAGCAGAGGGGGTCGACGACTCGCGCGTGACGGTCGACCCGACCGCGCCGACGGGCGTCGGGTTCATCGTCAAGGACACCGCCGGGCGCAACCTCATCGTCGTGGACAAGGGCGCCAACGACCGGCTCCTGCCGGAGGTCCTGGACCGCTCGGCCGACGCGCTGCGCGGGGCGGACGTCGTCCTCGCCCAGCTCGAGATCCCGCTGGGCTCCGCGCTGCACGCGCTCGCCGCCGCGCGGGAGGCCGGCGTCACGACCGTGCTCAACCCGGCGCCCGCCGTCGACCTGCGCGGGGCGGACCTCTCGGCCGTGGACGTGCTGACGCCGAACGAGCACGAGGCCCGGGTCGCGCTGGGCCTGCCGCCCGGCGACCCCGCGCCCGTCGAGGAGCTCGCCCGGCGGCTGCTCGCGCTCGGGCCGCGCTCCGTCGTCGTCACGCGCGGCGAGGACGGGGCGCTCGTGGCCGACGCCGCGGGCGCGACGCCGGTGGCGACCGCGGCGGTCGACGTCGTCGACTCCAACGGGGCGGGCGACAGCTTCAACGCGGCGCTCGCCGTCGCGCTCGGGGAGGGGTGCGACCTGCGGGACGCGGCCGCCTTCGCCGGCGTCGTGGCGGCGCTCTGCTGCGAGCACTGGGAGACGGTGCCGTCCTACCGGACGCGCGCCGAGGTCGAGGACTTCCTCGCCACCACGAGAGCCACGACGAAGGAGAGGGCATGAGAAGCGGACGGGTCCTGCACCCCGGGCTGGCCGGGGCGCTCGCGACGCTGGGGCACACCGACGTCGTGCTGGTGACCGACGCCGGGTTCCCCATCCCGCGGGACGCGCACCGCGTCGACCTCGCGCTGACGCGCGGGCACCTCGACGTGCAGACGATCCTGCGGGTGCTGCTGGAGGAGATCTTCGTCGAGGAGGTGCACATGGCCGGCGAGGTGCGGACGCACCACCCTCGCCTCTATGGCGACGTGCAGGACCTCTTCACCGGTTCGGGCGCTACGTTCCGCGGCACCACCCACGGGGACCTCATCGAGCACTGGGCGCCGCGGGCCAAGGTCGTGGTGCGCTCCGGGTCGTTCGAACCGTGGGCGAACTTCGCGCTCGTCGCGTCGACCGCGCCGTTCGAGTGGTTCGCCGACGACGACGTGACGATCCTGCCGGAGTACGTCGAGCGGCGGCGCCTGATCGCCGAGGGCGTGCGACCCGAGCTCGGGTAGCACGCCCCCGGCGTCGACCGGAGTCAGGCGTCCGCGAGCGCCGCCAGCCAGTCGGACCAGTAGGCCTTCCAGGACTCCGCCGCGGCCTCGGAGCCGAGCCGCTCGTGCGTCACGGTGAGCCGCAGCCGGGTGCCGGCCGGGTCCAGCGAGAACATCGCGACGCCGTGCTCGCCGTCGTCGTCGGACACCCCGAACCGCGGGCTCTTCACGCCCGGCCGAGACCGCGGCGCAAGGGTGAGGCCGGGCACGAGGTCGGCGCGGGCGGCGTCGTCGTCGAGCAGGGCGCGCAGCTCCGCCGGGTCGACGTCGAGCAGCCGCGAGCGGCTCACCGAGAACGTGCCGTCCGGCCGCTGGCCGGGCACGCGCAGGCCGGTGATCCGCTCGTAGCCGACCGTGACGGACTGCGCCCACCAGCCGGGCACGCCGTGCTCGCCCGCGACCCAGGCGGCGATGGCGGTGTGGCCGGCGTCGCGGCCGGGCCCCGTGTCGACGAGCGCGACCCACTCGTCCCAGCCGTGGCCGGTGTTCTCGCGGATCGCCTCCTCGGAGACGTCGGGCTCCGAGACCCAGGCGCCCGGCGCGCCGGGCGGGGTGGTGGCTCCGGCGAGGAGGGTGCGGCGCGCGGCGCCGTACTTCTCGCCGGTGGCGGCCATGCGCGCGCGGACGCGCTTCTTGAACGACTCCTGCGTGGTCATGAGGACTCCTGCGTGCTCGCTCGGTGCGCCACCCGCGGCTCGCGCCCGCCGGCAGGCACCGGTGAACACGGTGTCCTGACCGCGTCGAGCACTCGAGGTCCCCTCTGCCCCCACCGCTCGCGCGGTCCCGGCGGCGCGAGCGCCGGTCCGGGGGTCGGGCGGGACGCGCCGCCCTGCCGACCAGCATAGGGTCCGGGGCCGCCGCCCGCCCGGGACGGCGTCAGGAGGTCGGGGCGACCAGGGCGCGCAGCTCGTCGCGGGGCAGGTTCGCGCCGAACGCCGGGGTGCCGGGTTGCAGCCGCGCGCCCGCGGCCAACGGCCCGGCGACGACCGGGTCGAAGCCGAGCCGGTCGACGAGGTCGGCGACCTGTCGCACGTCGTCGGCGTCGTCCCCGGCGACGGCGATCGCCCGGCGCCCCGGGTCCCCGGCGGGCCGCGCCCCGCCGTCGAGGTCGTGGTACCCCATGTGGTTGAACGCCTTGACGACCCGCGACGCGGCCAGGAAGTCCTGCACGAGCTCGCTCGTCGACGTCTCGGGGTCGCTGAGGTCGGCCCGGTGCCCGTCCACCTCCCACCAGTAGTTCATGGCGTCGACGACGAGCGTGCCGGCCAGCGCGTCCGCCGGCACGGTGCGGTACCGGCCCAGCGGCAGGGCGAGGACGACGACGTCGGACTTGGCCGCGGCCTCCTCGGCCGTGACGGCCTGCGCGCCCGGGGCGAGCACCTCGACGGTGAGCGCGATCCTCGCCGGGTCCCCGGAGCCCGCGACGAGCACGCGGTACCCGGCCGCCACGGCGAGGCGCGCCAGCACCGTGCCGACCTTGCCCGCCCCGAGGATGCCGATCGTGGCGGGCGCGCCGGGCGCCGGGGCGGTCATGCGGCGTCACCGTCCTGGGTGGTGGCGTGCTCGGCGACGAGCTCGCGCACCCGCGGCACCACCTGCGTGCCGTAGAGCTCCACGTTGCGCAGGCGGGCCTCGGCGGGCTGCGCGCCGGTGGTGTAGATCATGTCGAAGCGCCCCACGCCGAGCGTGGTGACCGCGGACGCGATCTTGCGGGCCACGGTCTCCGGCGACCCGATGTACAGCGAGCCGTGCGCCACCTCGGCGTCGTACTCCTCGCGGCGGATCGCCGGCCACCCGCGGGAGGCGCCGATGCGGTCGCGCTGCAGCTTGTAGTGCGGCCAGAAGATCTCGACGGCCTCCTCGTCGGTGTCGGCCACGAACCCGGGGGAGTGCATGCCCACCGGGTGCGTCGTCGTGCCGAGCTGCGCGGTGGCGCGCCGGTACAGGTCGACGTACGGCGCGAACCGCGCGGGCTCGCCGCCGATGATCGCGAGCATGAGCGGCAGGCCGTAGTGCGCGGCGCGGACGACGGACTGCGGCGAGCCGCCCACGCCCACCCACGTCGACAGGTGGCCGGACTCGGT
>Ga0180218_1000772_pt1 | contig 24311 bp, 22 predicted proteins | sample eDN3rd37CKraftBY_FD_151334 | JGI IMG/M metagenome (GOLD analysis project Ga0180218, IMG submission 151334) | Enriched backyard soil microbial communities from Emeryville, California, USA - eDNA 3rd pass 37_C Kraft BY (version 2) (version 2) | ecosystem: Environmental > Terrestrial > Soil >...
CGCGTCTTCTTTGCCGAAGAGCCCGCCACGCCCGGCGACGAGCTGGGGCGCGTGGTGGCGCGAGTCATCGATCCCGAGTGGCTCAGCGTGGTCACCGCCGAGAGCGCCCGCATCGAGACCCAAGAGAACGGCGACCGCTTCCTCGTCCTGAGCGAAGGGCACCGCTACGACCTGAAGGAAAAGACGTCCGAGTTTCGCCTGTTCGATTTCGACAAGTACGGCTTCCGCCTTGAAAGCCGCGCCGAGGTCACCTCGCCGCAGGCGATGCGCGAACTGGCCGAGCGCCAGATCAAGGCCAGGCCCACCGAGCAGCTGTTTCGCGACGGCAACAACACGGCCTGGTCGCAGGTCATGTGGCGGCTGGCCCTGCCCCTGGCCGCCCTGAATCTGGCCTTGCTGGCCATTCCGCTGGGGGCGGTGAACCCGCGCCTGGGACGCTCCGGAGACCTTCTCATGGCCGGCCTGATCGGCTTGCTGTACATGAACCTCATCAACCTCTCGCGGGGATGGATAGGCAGCGGCCAGCTTGATTTTGGGCTGGGCGTGTGGCTGGTTCACGGGGTGTTCGCCGGCCTGATGGTCTTCATGTTGTGGCGCAAGCTGCGCATCAAGGCGCCGCGCGAGGCGCGCAGGCGACCTGCCCGGACGGCATGAGCGCGGCCGCTTGCGCCGCGCTCGCAGGGGCTGGTCCCGGCGTTCCCGCATATATGTATATATAAAAAAATAATTTGGAATTGTTTCTATATTACTTATAATGGGTTGGTCCCAATCGGCCTGACCATTATGAACCTGCAACAATTCCGTTTTGTGCGCGAAACCATACGCCGCAATTTCAACCTTACCGAAGCGGCGCGGGCGTTGTTCACGTCGCAGCCCGGCGTCTCCAAGTCCATTATCGAATTCGAGGACGAACTGGGCGTCAAGATATTCGAACGCCACGGCAAGCGCATAAAGGGGTTGACCAAGCCGGGCGCCGTCGTGGCGCAGGTCATCGAGCGCATCATGCGCGAGGTGGACAATCTCAAGAAGGTCAGCGACGAGTTCGCCCATCGGGACGAGGGCGGCGTGGTCATCGGCTGCACCCATGCCCAGGCACGCTATATATTGCCGCGCGTCATACCCGCGTTTCGCGAGCGCTTTCCCAAGGTAAGGGTATCGCTGGCCGAAGGCAATCCGCCCACGCTCGCGCAGATGGTGCTGCACGAACAGGCAGACCTTGCCATTGCCACCGAATCTCTTTCCCGCACGCCCGGGTTGGCGACGCTGCCCGTTTATTCGTGGGAACACGTGATCGTGATACGGCCCGACCATCCTCTGGCCGAACTGACCTCCAGCGAGGCCAGAGAGCTGTCGCTCGCCAAGCTGGCCGAGTATCCCATCATTACCTACGACAGGCAGTTCTCGGGCCGCTGCACCATCGACGAGGTCTTTGCTTCCAGCGGCATCACGCCCGACATCGTGCTCGAGGCCATCGACGCCGACATCATAAAAACCTATGTGGACGTGGGGCTGGGCGTGGGCATCATTGCCGGCATGGCTTTCGATCCGCGCCGCGACAAGGGCATGGTGGGCATTCCCGCGGGCCATCTGTTCGGCACCCATACCACGCGGGTCGCGATCAAGTCGGGGGTTTTCCTGCGCGACTACGTCTACGTGCTGCTTGAAATGCTCTCGCCTGAATTGAACCGCGACGTCGTGCAAGAGGCGCTCGATTCCGAGCCGCTGCGCCAGGTCGTCAACGGCTGATTCCTCTCTGTTTGGCCGTTTCCCGTCGCGCTTGGCCTGGCGGCGCGGCATGAAGGGGAGCCGTCCTCCGCTTCCCCGTATGTAGTCTCTCCTTTATTCCATATCGTTCATCCCCCGGTCCGTCCTGCGTTCTGCCAGCTTGCAGTGTCTGGCTTACCGGACCTGGACCTGGACCTGGACCTGGACCTGGTAGGCGCAGGGCAGGGGACCGAGAGCAGCCTTCGAGGAGAATGTAAGAGGGCGGTAGGAGGCCCCTGGGTAAACCCTGATTCAAAATAAGAATGATTCTTATTGACTAATTAGATAGGAATGATTATCGTTACCACAACATCGACCAACGGAGATCTTCATGACAGAACTCGTCAAGGCAGTAGTGGTGGGAGCAGACCGCTTGGGCAATATTCCCGAATTGCTCAAGGGGCACAACATTGCTATCAGGCACCACATCAGCGGGCGCGATCCTGCCCATCAGAAGAAAACCCTGCAGCTTCCCTCGGGCACCGATCTATTGATCCTGCTTACCGACTTCCTGGGTCACAACGTGATGAAGACTTTCCGCGCCGCGGCCCAGCGCTCGGGGGTAAAGGTGCTGGTATGCAGGCGCTCGGTGTGCTGCATGAAGCGGGCGCTGACCCAGGGCGGCTATTGCGAGGCGTGTCCGGCCGAGGTGGAAAGCCGTTCAAGCAATAAAAAGGCCTTGAGATTTGCGGCCTGACGGGCAGCCAGGAATGCTTGGGTAAGCGGCCGAAAAGGCCGAAGAGACGTCGAAAGGGTGGCTTGGGCCACCCTTTTTTATTTGCTGGCGGTGTTCGTTGCCACCAGGCGGCGCGCGCCGTTGTAGCGCTTTTTCCAGTAGGCAATGTTCATGTCTTCGATGCGTACCACCGCGCCGGTGCGGGGGGCGTGCACGAACTTGTGGTCGCCCAGGTAGATGCCTACATGCGAGAAGCGAGAGCCCCGGGTGTTGAAGAACACCAGGTCGCCCCGCTTGAGTTCGGAACGCTTGACCGAAATGCCCTGGCGGGCGATGTCGGCCGATCGGCGCGGAAGCTTCAGGCCCAGGGATTTTTCCGCCGCATAGCTGACCAGGCCGCTGCAGTCGAAACCAGTGTTGGGGGATTCGCCGCCGTACTTGTACTTGACGCCCAGGAACCCCAGCGCGGTGCCGACCAGTGTTGGGGTACGGGGTTCTGAATAGGCGCCGCCGGCCAGGGCGCGATTGAAGTCTCGGCTTGCCAGGTAGGCACCCAGCGGGTCGGACTTGGTCTTGGAAAGATAGCTGTCGCGGATGAAGAGATGGGCGCTGTTTTCGGCTTGCTGCTGCGCATTCTGGTTGGCGGCGCATCCGGTCAGGGCAAGGGCGGAGGCCAACAGCAGGATCTTTCCGGCACGCCATAGACTTCGAGGGATGAGCGTCGGAATCGATGGAGTGTAATGTGGCGGCATGGGCGTTTGGGCTATTCGGCTGAAAAAAATACGTACACGTCTGGCGCGGCTAAAAGCCGGCCTTGCCTGCTGTGGCACGCAGTGGGCAAAAGAACGGGGAACGCGCAGAAATCAAGCGCCTGGAAAAAACTGCCCCGAGTTTAACCAAATCCACTCAAGGGGTAAAGCAAGGTTACAAAAATCGCGCCCGCTTTCAGGGCGGGCGGCCAGGGCAAGTATGGCATCATGTCGAGCGCAAGTATGTCGTATGCATTCACCCATGAGGAGACTCCATGAACACCAAGAAAACGCTCGCACGTGCTGATGTACAGGCCATTCTCGACGCCGCCGAGCGGCATGCGCGGGACAACTCCTGGGCCGTCACCATTGCCGTCGTCGACGACGGCGGCCATGCCCTTGGGCTAATCCGCCTAGATGGTGCGGCGCCCATGTCGGCCAAGATCGCCCAGGCCAAGGCCCACACGGCCGCGGTCAGCAGGCGCGAAACCAAGGCGTTCGAAGACATGATCAATCAAGGGCGCAACGCTTTCCTGTCGGCGCCGGGCATTGAAGGGCTGATGGAGGGCGGCGTACCCGTCATCGCCGACGGCCAGGTGGTGGGCGCAGTGGGCGTATCGGGTGTCAAGTCCCCGGACGACGCCGCCATTGCGCGTGCCGGAGCCGCCGCCGTCGCATCATGAGCGGCCCGGCCCGGCCCGAGCCGGCCCAGGCCGACGAGCCCGGTGATTCAGAAGGCCGTGCCGGGCTGTTCCGCAGCGCCCTGAAACCGGGCGTACGCCGGCGCGAAGTCTGGGCATGGGCCATGTACGACTTCGCCAACTCGGGCTATACGACGGTCGTCATCACGACTGTCTTCAGCACCTACTTCGTCAGCGTGGTGGCGGCCGGCAGGTCATGGGCGACCCTGGCCTTCACATTGGCCCTGTCCCTCTCTTATCTGGCCATCATGCTCAGCATGCCGGCCCTGGGTGCGCGCGCGGATGCGCGCGCCGGCAAGCGGCGGCTGCTGTTCACCAGCACGGTGGGCTGCGTGGCCGCGACGGCGCTGCTGGCGCTGGTCGGGCCCAACGACATCGCGCTGGCCCTGGTGCTGCTGGCCCTGTCCAATTACTGCTACTGCGTGGGCGAATCCGTGGTGGCCGCCTTCCTGCCTGAAATGGCCCGCCCCAATGCGCTGGGACGCGTATCGGGCTGGGGCTGGGGCTTTGGTTATTTTGGCGGCATGCTCACCCTGGGGCTGTCTCTCGCGCTGGTGGGCTGGGCTTCGAGCCGGGGCGCGGAAGCCCATCAGTACGTGCCTTATGTCATGCTGCTGACAGCGTTCGTGTTTTCGATATCGGCGATACCTTCCTTCGTGTTTCTGCGTGAACGCAGCGCCCCCAGCAACCGGCCGGCGCTTGGATGGCTGAAGCGGCTGGCGACGGCGTGGTACGAAACCGGCGAGCACTTCCGCGATTTTCGCCTGCTGCTGATATGCGGGGCCTTCTATCATGCGGGCATCTCCGTGGTGGTGACGCTTGCCGCCGTGTACGCCAACCAGGCCATGGGCTTCACCATGGCCCAGACCATGGTGCTGGTCTTTACGGTAAACATTGCCGCCGCCGCCGGAGCGCTGAGCTTCGGGCATTTCCAGGACAAAGTGGGGCACAAGCGGGCCTTGACAATCACCTTGTGGGGCTGGATCGTCATGGTGCTGGTGGCCTATTCGGCCGTGCAGGTCTGGGTGTTCTGGATCGCCGCGACACTGGCCGGCCTTTGCATGGGCACCAGCCAAAGCGCCGGCCGCGCCATGGTGGGCGGCCTGGCTCCCAGCCGCAGGCTGGCCGAGTTCTATTCCCTCTGGACTTTCGCCACCCAGCTGGCCGCCGTGGTGGGGCCGCTGTGCTATGGCCTTGTCACGTGGCTTACCGACGGCAACCACCGGCTTGCCCTGCTTATTACCGGCTTGTTCTTTGTAGCGGGCCTTGTGGTGCTTACCCGCCTTGATTTTGCGCGGGGTGCCCGTGTGCGCGATACTGTATCGGTGTAAGCGCCCTGTCAGAGTGAACGGTTATTAAGTACATGGGGACAACAACCAATACAGGAGTCAAGAATCATGTCTAGTGCGATCGAATCAGTCCTGGTCGAGAAACGCGTGTTTCCTCCGCCCAAGGCGCTTGTCGAGCAGGCCAATATATCGGGCATGGACGCGTACAAGGCCTTGTGCGCCGAAGCCGAGAAATCTCCCGACGAGTTCTGGGGGCGGCTTGCGCGCGAGAACCTGGTCTGGAGCACACCCTTCTCGCAGGTACTGGACAGTTCCGATGCACCGTTCTACAAGTGGTTTCCGGACGGCGAGCTGAACGTGTCGGCCAACTGCCTGGACAAGCACCTGAACACGCCCAGGGCCGACAAAACGGCCATTATTTTCGAGTCCGACGACGGCAAGGTCGCCAAGGTAAGCTACCGCGAGCTGCACGCGCGCGTATGCCGGTTTGCCAACGGCATCAAGTCGCTGGGCTATAAAGCCGGCGAACGGGCCATCATCTACCTGCCCATGTCCATCGAGGCTGTCGTGGCCATGCAGGCCTGCGCGCGTCTGGGCATTATTCATTCAGTGGTGTTCGGCGGCTTTTCGGCCAAGAGCCTGAACGAGCGCATCGTCGACGTCGGAGCCTCGCTGGTGATCACGGCCGACGAGCAGATGCGGGGCGGGCGCAGCATACCGCTCAAGCCCGCCGTGGACGAGGGCCTGGGCATGGGCGGGTGCGAAGCCGTGCGCAACGTCATCGTGTATCGCCGCACTGGCGGCGCCATCGACTGGACTGAAGGCCGAGACCTCTGGATGCACGACGTGTGCGCCGATCAGCCCGACACCTGCGAACCGGCGCCCGTCAACGCCGAACATCCGCTCTTCATTCTGTACACATCGGGGTCCACGGGCAAGCCCAAGGGTGTCCAGCACGCTTCGGGCGGCTTCCTGCTGTGGGCGCTGCTTACCACTCAATGGACTTTCGACGCCAAGGACAGCGACGTTTATTGGTGCACGGCCGACGTCGGCTGGGTTACCGGTCATACCTACATCACCTATGGCCCGCTGGCCGCGGGCCTGACCCAGATCGTGTTCGAGGGCGTGCCCACCTATCCGGACGCGGGCCGCTTCTGGGACATGATCCAGCGCCACAAGATCACCGTGTTCTATACGGCGCCCACGGCCATCCGTTCACTGACCAAGGCGGCCGAAAGCAACGCCGACGTTCATCCGCGCCGCTACGACCTGAGCAGCCTGCGCATCATCGGGTCGGTCGGCGAGCCGATCAACCCCGAGGCCTGGATGTGGTACTACACCAATGTGGGCGGTGAGCGCTGCCCGGTGCTCGACACCTGGTGGCAAACCGAAACCGGTGCCCACATGATCACGCCCCTGCCGGGCGTCACGCCGCTCAAGCCCGGTTCGTGCACGCTGCCGCTGCCCGGCATTGCGGCGGCCATCGTCGACGAGGCGGGCAACGACGTTCCCCCGGGCACGGGCGGCTTCCTGGCGGTCAAGCGGCCCTGGCCCGGCATGATCCGCGCCGTGTGGGGCGACCCCGAGCGTTTCAAGAGCAGCTATTTCCCACCCGAGCTCAAGGGCTATTATCTGGCCGGCGACGGGGCCCAGCGCGATACCGACGGCTACTTCTGGATCATGGGCCGCGTAGACGACGTGTTGAATGTGTCGGGGCACCGCCTGGGCACCATGGAGGTCGAGTCGGCGCTGGTGTCGCATCCCATGGTGGCCGAGGCTGCCGTGGTGGGCCGTCCCGACAGCACCACCGGCGAGGCCGTGGTGGCCTTCGTGGTGCTCAATCGCGACCTGCCGCAGGGCGACGAGGCGGCGGCCATCGCCAAGCAGCTGCGCGACTGGGTGGCGCAAGAGATCGGTCCCATCGCCAAGCCCCGCGACATCCGCTTTGGCGAGAACCTGCCCAAGACGCGCTCGGGCAAGATCATGCGCCGCCTGCTGCGCGTGGTCGCCAAGGGCGAAGAGGTTACCCAGGACGTGTCCACGCTCGAGAATCCCGCGATTCTGAACCAGTTGTCGCAATCGGTGTAATGCGCGGATAGGGCTCCAGGCCGGGCCGCATGGCCCCCGCCTGGAGTTCGATCTTATCGGCTCGCTGGGGCGACGCGCCGCCCGGCGCGAAAAACCGGGTCTTCAGCCCGAGAGGGCCTGTCTTGCGGCGGGACGGTGAGACAGGACGTTCAGCAGTTTTCCTGTAGGGTCGGTCAGGTAGAAGCGCCGCACCCCCCAAGGCTCGTCGGTCAGCTCGTATACGATCTCAAGACCCAGGCGCTTGGCGCGCTGATACACATCGTCGACATCATCGACCTCGATGGAAAGGTCCGGCACGGGCGTGCCGGAACCGCCTTCGGCGGCGATGCCGATCTGTGTCAGGGCCTGTCCACCCGAGGCCAGGGTGACGAGCCAGCCATGGTCCATGACAGGATGCAGGTCGAACAGCGTTTCGTAGAAACGCCGTACTTCGGCTATCGACGATGTGCCGATGTTGGATACGATGCGCCGTACCGCCATGGCGGCCTCCTGTGCGACCGTGGCCTTACATTCCGCTATAGACGGGGCCTTCGCCACCCTGCGGCGCCACCCACACGATGTTCTGGGTGGGATCCTTGATGTCGCAGGTCTTGCAGTGCACGCAGTTCTGCGCGTTGATCTGCAGGCGGTCATCGCCGCCGTCGTCCTTGACGAATTCATAGACGCCCGCGGGGCAGTAGCGCGCTTCGGGACCGCCATACTTGGCCAGGTTCACGGCCACCGGCACCGAGGCGTCTTTGAGCGTCAGGTGGACGGGCTCGTTCTCGTCGTGGTTGGTGTTGGAAATGAATACCGAGCTAAGGCGATCGAAGGTCAGCTTGCCGTCGGGCTTGGGGTATTCGATGCGCGCGCATTCAGAGGCCGGCTGCAGACAGGCGTGGTCGGGCTTGCTGTGGCGGATGGTCCAGGGCATCTTGCCCTTGAACAGCCACTGCTCGATGCCGGTCATCAGGGTGCCTATCGTGCGGCCCTTCTTGAACCATTGCTTGAAGTTGCGCGATTTGTTCAGCTCGGCATGCAGCCACGATTTCTCGAAGGCCTGGGGGAAGGCGGTGAGTTCATCATGGCTGCGCTCGGCGGTTAGGGCCTCGAAGGCTGCCTCGGCGGCCAGCGAACCGCTCTTGATGGCCGCGTGGCTGCCCTTGATGCGCGAGGCATTGAGGAAGCCGGCTTCGCAGCCGATCATGGCGCCGCCCGGAAACACCAGCTTGGGCAGTGAAAGAAGGCCTCCGGCCGTGAGAGAGCGGGCGCCATAGGCGATGCGCTTGCCGCCCTCGAAGGTGGGGCGGATGGCCGGGTGGGTTTTGTAGCGCTGGAATTCCTCGAACGGCGACAGCCAGGGGTTGGCGTAGTCGAGGCCGACCACAAGGCCCACCACTACCAGATTGTCGGCCAGGTGGTACAGGAAGGAGCCGCCGTAGGTGTCGGAATCGAGCGGCCAGCCCGAGGTATGCAGCACCAGGCCGGGTTGCGACTGGGCTGGGTCGACCTCCCACATTTCTTTGATGCCTATGGCGTAGCTTTGCGGATCGCGGCCTTCATCGAGCTTGTAGCGCGAGATCAGCTGGCGTCCGAGCTGGCCGCGCGAGCCTTCGGCAAAAAGCGTGTAGCGGGCATGCAGCTCCATGCCGGGCTGGTAATTGGGCGTGTGCGAACCGTCGCGGGCCACGCCCATGTCGCCGGTGGCCACACCCTTGACGGCGCCGCCGTCGGTGTACAGGACCTCGGCGGCGGCAAAGCCGGGAAAGATCTCGACGCCCAGGGCTTCGGCCTGTTCGCCCAGCCAGCGCGTGACATCGCCCAGGCGCACCACGTAGTTGCCGTGGTTCTGGAAGCATTCGGGCAGCAGCCAGTTGGGCGTCTGGCGCGCGCCCTTGTCGGTAAGGAACAGGAACTTGTCTTCAGTAACGGGCACGTTCAGCGGCGCGCCTTTTTCCTTCCAGTCGGGGATGAGCTCGGTAAGCGCCCGGGGGTCCATGACCGCGCCCGACAGGATGTGGGCGCCGACTTCGGCCCCTTTTTCGAGCACACAGACGCTGATCTCGCTTTGCCGCTGGGCGGCCAGCTGTTTGAGGCGGATGGCGCTTGCCAGCCCCGCGGGCCCGGCTCCGACGATGACGACGTCGTATTCCATTGATTCGCGCTCGGCCATGAGTATGGATCTCCCGTATCGATGTATTGTCTGCGGCGGCAACGTCCGGCGCGCCTCGTGCCGCGGTTTTTATGATTGTATAGAAATGGTTCAAGCCGATTGTATTGCAGACCGGGCGCGCGTTGGGCCGGCGGGCGCCGGCTTTGAAACGGCATGCTTGCCGTTATACTTAACTTTCCTATATTTTTGTCGCCTTACCGACGCCGCCATGTTGCAAGACGCCGCCTCCGCCATACCCCGCATAGGCCATATATTCGAATGCGTGATCCCGGTCCGCTGGGGCGACCAGGACGCCTTGCACCACGTCAACAATACCGTTTACTTTCGCTACAGCGAAGAAGCCCGCGCGCTGCTGTACATGCAGGCGGGCTTTCCCGTGCCGGGCGAGCGCGAGGCCGTGCTGGCCCACGCGTCCTGCGATTTCCTCAAGCCGCTCATGTATCCGGCCACTGTGGTGGTCAGGCTCGAGTTCAAGAGGCTGGGGCGCTCCAGCATGGAATACGACTTCATCATCGAGCGCCAGGACGAACCCGGCGTCGTCTATGCGCGCGGCAAGAACATCACCGTCAACACCGATGCCCGCACCGGCAAGTCGTGCGCCTGGTCTGAACCAGAACTCGCGGGATACGCGCGTTGTTTCGTTGCTCCCGGGGGCCAGCTTCGGGAACCATGATTTTTTGAACTGCCCAGTACCCGTGCAAGTTCACTTGTGCGAACCGGGCGAATTTTTTGGGATGGAGTAATGGATAAAGTCTATGCAAGCGCCGCAGAAGCGTTGAAAGGCATTGTAGCCGACGGGCAGACCATTGCCGTAGGAGGCTTTGGCTTGTGCGGTATTCCCGAGGCGCTGATCGCGGCGCTGCGCGATTCCGGCGTTCAGGGCCTGACCTGCATCAGCAACAATGCGGGCGTCGATGGCCTGGGGCTGGGACAGCTTCTTGTCACGCGGCAGATCAAGAAAATGATCTCTTCCTACGTGGGTGAGAACAAAGAGTTCGAGCGCCAGTACCTGGCCGGAGAGCTCGAGCTCGAATTCACGCCCCAGGGCACGCTGGCCGAGAAGCTGCGTGCGGGCGGGGCGGGCATTCCCGCATTCTTTACGCGCACCGGGGTGGGCACCATCGTGGCCGACGGCAAAGAAGTGCGCGAGTTCGACGGCGAACAGTTCGTGCTGGAGCGCTCACTGGTACCCGATGTGTCCCTGGTCAAGGCCTATATCGCCGACCGCAGCGGCAACCTGATCTTTCGCAAGACAGCCCGCAACTTCAATCCCAACGTCGCCATGGCGGGCAAGATCACCGTGGTCGAGGTCGAGAAGCTGGTCGACGTCGGCCAGCTCGAACCCGATTCAGTGCATCTGCCCGGCATCTACGCGCACCGCATAGTGCTGAACGAGAACCCCGAGAAACACATCGAGCACCGCACTGTGCGCAACGCTTAAGGAGACGACGAAAATGGCTTGGAATCGAGACGAAATGGCGGCGCGCGCGGCGCGCGAGCTGCAAGACGGTTTCTACGTGAACCTGGGCATAGGCATGCCCACCCTGGTGGCCAACCATGTGCCGCCGGGCGTCGAAGTATGGCTGCAGTCCGAAAACGGCCTGCTGGGCATCGGCCCGTTCCCCGCTGAACAGGAAATCGACGCCGACCTCATCAATGCGGGCAAGCAGACGGTGACCACGCTGCCCGGCTCTTCCTTCTTTTCGTCGGCGGATTCGTTCGCGATGATACGCGGCGGCAAGATCAACCTTGCCATCCTGGGGGCAATGCAGGTGTCCGAAAAAGGCGACTTGGCCAACTGGATGATCCCGGGCAAGATGATCAAGGGCATGGGCGGCGCCATGGACCTCGTCGCCGGCGTGGGCCGCGTCGTCATCCTGATGGACCACGTGGCCCGCAAGAAAGACGGCACCGAAGACTTCAAGCTTCTGCCCGAGTGCACCCTGCCGCTTACCGGCGTGGGCGTGGTCGACCTCATCATCACCGACCTGGGCGTGATGGAGGTCGGCGACGATGGGCTGAAGCTGATCGAGCTTGCGCCGGGCGTTACAGTCGAAGAGATCCAGTCCAAGACGAAGGCTAGGCTGGACGTCTCGGCGGTCGGCTAAAGGGCTTGCCCGCGCCGGGTACGCGGCGCGGCCTTTCCGCAGCGCCTGTCGCCGATGGCGGGCGCTGTTTTCATTTGCATCGAGGCATTGTTCATCATGGTTTCCTCCGTTCACGCCGATCGCATCGATTTATTGCGCCGGGCAATGGCCGGGCGCAAGGTCGACGCCTGCATCGTGCTGTCGTCCGATCCGCACCTGTCGGAATATCTTCCCGATCATTGGCAGGCGCGCGCATGGCTGAGCGGCTTCGAAGGGTCGGCCGGCACTTTGCTGGTAACCGCCGCATTCGCCGGCATATGGACCGACTCCCGCTACTGGGAGCAGGCGGCCGGTGACCTGGCGGGCACGGGAATCGAAACCATGAGGGCCGGCGCCGACGGCGTACCCGGCATGCTTGACTGGCTGTGCCAGCATCTGGACGAGGGTTCGCGGGTGGCCGTGCACGGCCTGACGCTCAGCGTGCAAATGCATCAGGAATGGCTGGGCACCCTGCAGGCCAGGCGCATCGAGCTACTGACGGAGCTTGACCTGCCCGGCGACATCTGGCCCGACAGGCCCGCCTTGCCCGCAGCGCCCCTGTACGAGCACCAGCCCCCCTTCGCCTGCCGCAGCCGCGCCGAGAACCTGGCCGCCGTGCGCCAGGCCATGCAGCGCGAAGGCGCGCGCTGGCACTGGATATCGTCGCTGGACGACATCGCATGGCTGCTCAACCTGCGCGGCAGCGATGTCTCTTACAACCCCGTTTTCCTGGCTCATGCGCTGTTGGGCCAGGACGAAGTCCGGCTGTTCGTCGACGAGTCGCGCGTCGATGCCGCCTTGCGCCAGAGGCTTCAGCACGACGGCGTCCGCCTGCTTTCCTACGAAGACGCGGGCCAGGCGCTGGCCGGATTGCCGGCCGGGGAAAAAGTGCTGATCGATCCGGCGCGCACCACGGTGGGCATCACCGGGCAGGCCGGGGCCGAGCTGATCCACGCGCTGAACCCGTCGCAACTGCTCAAGTCGCGCAAGAACGATGCCGAGATCGACCACGTGCGCCGCGCCATGGAGCAGGACGGCGCGGCTTTGTGCGAGTTCTTCGCATGGTTCGAATCCGCATTGGGCACCGAACGCATCACCGAACTGACCATCGACGAAAAAATCACCCAGGCGCGTGCCCGGCGCGAACATTTCGTGTCTCCCAGTTTTTCAACCATCGCGGCGTACCGTGCCAACGGCGCCATGCCGCATTACCACGCCACGCCCCAATCGCATGCGGTCATCGAGGGCGATGGCCTGCTGCTCATCGATTCGGGCGGGCAGTACCTGGGCGGCACCACCGACATCACCCGGGTAGTGCCCGTGGGCAACGTCGATGCCGAGCAAAAGCGCGACTACACCCTGGTGCTCAAGGGCATGATCTCCCTCTCGCAGGCGGTGTTTCCGGTGGGCGTCGCCGGCTCGGTGCTGGATGCCTTCGCACGCCAGCCCATCTGGCAGGCCCTGGCTGATTTCGGGCACGGCACGGGACATGGCGTGGGCTATTTTCTGAACGTGCACGAAGGCCCGCAGTCGATTTCCTTCAGGGCGCCGTCCCGGCCCTCCTCGGGCATGCAAGAGGGCATGATCACCTCGAACGAACCTGGCCTGTACCGGCCCGGCAAGTGGGGCATACGCATCGAGAACCTGGTGGCCAACCGGCCGGCGGGCACTTCCGAGTTCGGCCGCTTCCTGCAGTTCGAGACCCTTACCCTGTGCCCAATCGACACGCGCTGCGTGCTGCCCGAATTGCTGACCGAGGGCGAACGCAACTGGCTCAACGCCTATCACGCCCATGTGCGTGAGCGGCTCGAGCCCCTGGTCGAGGGCGCCGCGCTGGCCTGGCTCGAAGAGCGTACCCAGGCGCTCTGAAACGGCGCTGCCGCGGCCGGGCGGGCGTGGGCCGTGCGCGATGCCGTGCCGGCGTCGCGGCGGATGCGGCCTGCCATGGCGCATCGCTGTAAGGCGCCCGGAAGAAGAATTGGCATATTTGCCCGCAAGGGCGGCGAGACAGCGTCTGCTCTCGGCTATAATTCCAATTTCCCGCTCATGCCCGGCCACCCCGGGCGCCAATTACGATGACCAAATATGTATTTGTCACGGGTGGGGTAGTGTCCTCCCTAGGAAAGGGCATTGCTGCTGCTTCTCTCGCCGCGATCCTCGAGTCTCGCGGCCTGCGCGTCACCATGTTGAAGCTCGATCCGTATATCAACGTCGATCCGGGCACCATGAGCCCCTTTCAGCATGGCGAAGTCTTCGTCACTGAAGACGGCGCCGAAACCGACCTCGATCTGGGCCATTACGAGCGCTTCATCTCGGCCCGGATGCGCAAGTTCAACAATTTCACCACCGGCCAGATCTACGAGTCCGTACTGCGCAAAGAGCGCCGCGGCGATTATCTGGGCAAGACGGTCCAGGTCATTCCGCACATCACCAATGAAATCCAGGAGTTCATCGCGCGCGGCGCCAAGGCCGCCTGGAACGGTGAAACCGACGTCGCCATCGTCGAGATAGGCGGCACGGTTGGCGACATCGAGTCCCTGCCTTTCCTCGAGGCGGCACGCCAGATGAGCCTGCGCCTGGGACGCAACAACGCGGCCTTCGTGCACCTTACCCTGGTGCCCTTCATTGCCTCGGCCGGCGAGCTCAAGACCAAGCCCACGCAGCACTCGGTGCAAAAGCTGCGCGAGATCGGCATCTATCCCAATGCATTGCTGTGCCGGGCAGATCGCCCGGTGCCCGACGACGAGCGCGCCAAGATCTCGCTGTTCTCGAACGTGCCGCTGGATGCCGTCATCTCCGTGTGGGACGCCGACTCCATCTATCAGATTCCTTCCATGCTGCACAAGCAGGGCCTCGACAACCTGGTGTGCGATGCGCTGGCCCTGTCGCCTCCGCCCGCCGACCTTACCGTCTGGGACCGCCTGGTCGATGTCATCGAGCATCCCCGCAACCAGGTGCGCATCGGCATGGTCGGCAAGTACGTCGATCTTACCGAGTCGTACAAGTCGCTTACCGAGGCGCTGGTGCATGCGGGCATTCATACGCATTCCCACGTCAGCATCGAGTACATCGACTCTGAAAGCATCGAGTCCGACGGCACCGAGTGCCTGGCCCATCTCGATGCCATCCTGGTACCGGGGGGGTTCGGCAAGCGGGGCACCGAAGGCAAGATCGCCGCGATCCGCTACGCGCGCGAAAACGGCGTGCCCTATCTGGGCATCTGCCTGGGCATGCAGCTGGCCGTCATTGAATTCGCACGCAACGTGGCCGGCCTGCAAGACGCCAACAGCACCGAGTTCAATCCTTCCACCCCGCATCCCGTGGTGGCCCTGATTACCGAATGGCAAGACCGCGAGGGCCAGATCGAGCGGCGCGACGCCGCATCCGACCTGGGGGGCACCATGCGCAAGGGTGCGCAGCGCTGTCCGGTCAAGGCGGGCAGCCGCGCCCAGTCCATCTATGGCAACGAAGTCTACGAGCGGCACCGCCATCGCTACGAGGTCAACAACGCCTACGTCCCGCGCCTCGAAGAGGCCGGCATGGTGATCAGCGCCCGCACGCCCACCGAACAGTTGCCCGAAATCATGGAGCTTCCGCAGCATGCCTGGTTCATGGGCGTCCAGTTCCACCCTGAGTTCACCTCCACGCCGCGCGACGGCCACCCGCTTTTCACCAGCTTCATCAATGCGGCATTGCAGCACCAAGCGCAGCAGGCCCCAAAGGAAAAGGTCGCCCCATGAAGCTCGGCGCGTATCAGGTAGGTCTGGACCACCCCTTTTTTCTGATTGCGGGCCCCTGCGTCATCGAGTCGCGGCAGCTCGCTTTCGATACGGCGGGCCGCCTGCAAGAGATCACGCGCAAGCTGGGCATTCCCTTTATCTATAAAAGTTCGTTCGACAAGGCCAACCGCAGTTCGGGCGAATCTTTCCGCGGTCCCGGCATGCAAGAGGGCCTGCAGATCCTGGCCGACGTGCGCGAGCATTTCGGCGTGCCCGTGCTTACCGACGTGCACACCACCGAGCAGGTGGCCGAGGTGGCTGCCGTGGTCGACATCCTTCAGACGCCGGCCTTCCTGTGTCGCCAGACCGACTTCATCCGCGCCTGCGCGGCATCGCTCAAGCCCGTCAACATCAAGAAGGGCCAGTTCCTGGCGCCGCACGACATGGTTCAGGTGGTGAACAAGGCTCGCGCGGCAGCCATCGAGGCAGGCGGCGACGGCAGCAATATCATGGTGTGCGAACGCGGCGCATCGTTCGGCTACAACAACCTGGTCTCCGACATGCGGTCGCTGGCCATCATGCGTGAAACCGGTTGCCCGGTGGTGTTCGACGCCACGCATTCGGTGCAGCTGCCCGGCGGACAGGGCAGCAGTTCGGGCGGGCAAAGCGAATTCGTTCCTGTTCTGGCGCGCGCCGCGGTGGCGGTCGGCATCTCGGGCCTGTTCATGGAAACACACCCCGACCCCACCAAGGCCTTGTCGGACGGCCCCAATGCGGTGCCGCTGGACCGCATGGCGGCGCTGCTCGAGTCCCTCGTGGCCATCGACCGCATCGTCAAGCAGGGCGGCGCGCTGGCACAGGGCCTATGAATTTGTGCAAGGGCCTGCAACAGGGTGGTCAAGCCCGCGCTTTTGCACAGTACAATCAATTTTTTACGGTCATCCGGCGCGCAGCGCCGCGGTAAACGTCGATTCCCAATCCATCAGGCAGGATAATCAATACTATGAGTGCAATCGTAGACATCATCGGACGCGAAATTCTTGACTCACGCGGCAACCCCACTGTCGAGTGCGACGTCTTGCTCGAATCGGGCGCCATGGGCCGCGCCGCAGTGCCTTCGGGTGCATCCACCGGCTCTCGCGAGGCGATCGAGCTGCGTGATGGCGACAAGGCCCGCTACCTGGGCAAGGGTGTGCTGCGCGCGGTCGAGAACGTCAACACCGAGATCTCCGAAGCATTGATGGGCCTCGACGCGCAAGAGCAGACCTTCGTTGATCGCACCCTGATCGATCTCGACGGCACCGAGAACAAAGAGCGCCTTGGCGCCAACGCCATGCTGGCGGCCAGCATGGCCGTGGCCCGGGCGGCGGCCGACGACTCGGGCCTGTCGCTGTACCGTTATTTCGGCGGCAGCGGTCCTATGCAGATGCCCGTACCCATGATGAACGTCATCAACGGCGGGGCGCATGCCAACAACACGCTCGACATGCAAGAGTTCATGATCCTGCCCGTGGGCGCCAGCAGCTTTCGCGAATCGCTTCGCATGGGCGCCGAAGTCTTTCATGCGCTCAAAAAGCTCATCCACGACCAGGGCATGTCCACCGCTGTGGGCGACGAGGGCGGTTTCGCGCCCAACGTCGCCAACCACGAGGCGGCCATCCAGTTGATCCTGCAGGCCATCTCCGAGGCCGGCTACGAAGCGGGTTCGCAAATCGCGCTGGGCCTTGATTGCGCCAGTTCCGAATTCTATCGCGACGGCCGCTACCACCTGGCCGGCGAAGGCGGCGTGGCGCTCAGCTCGCAAGATTTCTCCAACCTGCTGGCCACGTGGTGCGACAAATACCCCATCATCACCATCGAAGACGGCATGGCCGAAAACGACTGGGAAGGCTGGAAGGTTCTTTCCGACCAACTGGGCAAGAAGGTGCAGCTGGTGGGCGACGACCTCTTCGTCACCAATACGCGCATCCTCAAGCAGGGCATCGAACAAGGCATCGCCAACTCCATCCTCATCAAGATCAACCAGATCGGCACGCTTACCGAAACCTTCGCGGCCATTGAGATGGCAAAGCGCGCGGGCTATACGGCCGTCATCTCGCATCGCTCGGGCGAAACCGAAGACTCCACCATCGCCGATATCGCCGTGGCCACCAATGCCATGCAGATCAAGACCGGCTCGCTGTCGCGTTCCGACCGCATGGCCAAGTACAACCAGCTCCTGCGCATCGAAGAAGAACTCGCCGACGTCGCCACCTATCCCGGCCGCGACGCTTTCTATAATCTGCGTTAACAGCCAGAGCCCGGTGCCTGGCCCACGGGCGGCTGACGACCATGCGACTGTTACTCATTGTTCTGGTCCTGCTGACGGCATTCATCCAATACCCTTTGTGGCTGGGAAAGGGCGGATGGATGCGCGTCCACGAGCTTGAGCAGCAGATCGCGGCGCAAAACGAAACCAACGAAGCCCTGGTGGCCCGCAACAATGCGCTGGCCGCCGAAGTGCAAGACCTCAAGTCGGGCACCCAGGCGGTAGAAGAGCGCGCGCGCGGCGAGATGGGCATGGTCAAAGAGGGCGAGGTCTTTGTCCAGCTGCTGGCGCCCAACGAGAAACAGCCCGTGGTGTCCAAGCCCAAGACGCCTTCGCGCCAACACAGCCGCTAACCGGCTTTCGCCCGCCTTCTTCAGCATCGGGCGCATGCATCTTGCAAATGCGCCTCGCTTTAGCTAACCCGTTACGCAACACAGCACTGTTCCGCAGGCGACGTCGTCCGCAGGGGGCAGGCCCGGGCTATCGGGTGGCGGCGGCTGCGGGCCGGGCGGCATGTCGACGGGGTGCTCGGCGGCAGGCGGCGTGGTGGAGGGAGGGCCCGATGCCGGCGGAAGGGTGCCCGAGCCAGGCATCGCCGGCATGTGTGGGCCCGACGAGACCGGGCGTGCGCGTTCGCACCATATGCCTCTGCAAGCCAGGGTCGTTCCTGGGGGCGGGCCGGCCTCGAACGCAGGTTCCGACGCCCCCAGAACCTTGGCGCCCGAATGCGGCCAGGCCACCGGGTGGGATTGCATGGCCAGGCGCAATGTCTGGCGCAGAGGCAGGTAGCCGCCCGCCAGCGCCTGCCGGGCGTGGCCGGTGGATCCCGGCGACAGCAGGCGCAGCAGCGCGCCCATGCCCGGCACCAGCGGCTCGTGCATGTAGCTAAGGTGCAGGGCCAGTTCGTTGGCTTCGAAGATGGTGGCGCCCGATAGCGGGCCGAGCCCGCTTGCCCACCCTTGCTGCTGGTGGCGCAGGTGTTGTTCGGCCTGGTAGTTGTTGTCGATGGCCGCCAGCCCGTCCGCGCCGGCGACCTTCAGGCCGGGAGAGGCGAAATCCAGGAAGGCCGTGGCCTGCGGCGCAATGACCTTGATCTGCCATGGGGGCGCCCCGGTGGCGGCCTGCCGCCGTTCAAATGCCTGTTGCATGTGCTGCCGCGCGCCGTGCGCGGAAGGGGACGGGAACAACGGGAGCAGGGCGTGCTCGAAGGCCGCCTCGATGGATGCGGGTCGGGCATGGTCGACAATGCCTGCTCTTGCGGCCTCAAGCAGGGCCAGGCTGATGGCTTGCTTGACGAAGAACCAGCGGCCAAGCTCGATTGCGCCCAGCCCGGCCAGCAGGATGGGTATGGCGGCCAGGGTGAACTCGACCGCGCTCGAACCCCGCTGGCGGCCCGGCGCGAAGCGGCACGAATGGATGGGCATTCGTGCAGTGTGCCCAGGGCAGGGCTAAGCGTCGATTGTGGAAAATGCCCTGTGCGAATTTACTCAGTGGATGGAGCCGGCGCCCGAGGGCGGGGTATCTTGGGGGTTGGTGAACAGCCGGGTGCAATCGATGGCGTCGAATTGATAAGGCTTGCCGCAAAAATTGCACGACACGTCGATCTGGTTGCGCTGCGAGAGGATGTCTTCGACTTCTTCCTGGCCCAGCATGCGCAGCATGTTGGCCACTCGTTCGCGAGTGCAGGGGCAGTGCCAGCGCACTGCCTGGGGGTCGAAGGCCAGCAGGCTTTCTTCCCAGAACAGCCGGTGTATCAGCGTGTCGGTATCGAGTTCCAGCAATTCGCCGGGCTCGAGCGTAGAGGCCAGGGCCACGGCTCTTTCCCAGGTATCGTGCCCGGGCTCGGGCCCTTGTACGCCGCCCTGGTCGGGCATGCGCTGCAGCAGCAGGCCTGAGGCATGGCCTGCGTCGGCGGCAAGCCAGAGCCGGGTGTCGAGTTGTTCAGAGGTGCGCATGTAGTGTTCGAGCACTTCGGCGACGCTGTCGCCCTCGAGCGGCACGACCCCCTGGTAGGGCTGCATGGTGGCGTTTCTTTGCCGGGGGTCGAGCACCACGATGAAACGGCCCTGCCCCTGGCTGTTGAGCAGGCTTTGCAGGCTGCCGTTGCGAGGCACGGCAAGGCCTTCGCGCAGGCTGGCCGTGGCGCGTATGGAAAGGTCGGAAGTGCATTCGACGACAATCAGCGAAACAGGCCCGTCGCCCTGCAGTTGCAGCACCAGCGAGCCGTCGAACTTGATGTTGGCGGCCAGCAGCACGGCTGCCGCGGCAAGTTCGCCCAGCAGCCTTTGCACGCAGGGCGGGTAGCTTTGATGGGCCAGGCCGGTGCGCCACGCCTCGTCGAGCTTGAGCGCTTGCACGCGCACACTGTGGTCTTGAAACAGGTACTTCTTGAGTAGATCGGTCATATCAGGCGGAAACCCGTTTCAGGCTTTGACGGTACTCGCGGGCGCGCAACACATAGCTTGCGGTGTTTTCGTGCATGAACCGGATTTCGTTCTCGGACAGCTGGCGCACGATCTTGCCCACGCCCACCACCAGCGAGTTGTCGGGAATCTGCCGGCCCTCGGGAATGAGGGCGCCGGCGCCGATGAGACAGTTGCGGCCGATGTGGGCATTGTTGAGCACGATGGCCTGGATGCCTATGAGGGCGCCGTCTTCGATGGTGCAGCCGTGCAGCATGGCCTGGTGGCCGATGGTGACGTTGGCCCCGACGGTAAGGGGTACGCCGGTGTCGACGTGCAGGACGCTGTTTTCCTGGACGTTGCTGTTGCGGCCTATCTTGATGACTGCGTTGTCGCCGCGAATGCTGGCGTTGGACCAGACGCTGACGCCGGCTTCGAGCACGACGTGCCCGATGATGTCGGCGCTGTCGAAGATGAAAGTGTCTTTGTCTATGATGGGAGCGAGCCCGTCGAACTCGTAAATGGCCATGGAAATCCCGTGTAGTGTTGAGAGTAGCTCAAGGGGATTGTATAGCGGACGTGCAGGGGCCCATGTACCAGAAGTTGCCGTGCCGGTCGACCCGGGCCTGTACGCCGCTGAGCCACCAGTCGCCGATGAAGCGCGCATGCGTTGCGTCGGGGTCGTTCCAGTAGCTCTGGAACAGGGCGGGATCGGGATGGCCATTGACATCGTAGCGATTGACCGCGAGTTCGCCGGCGATGTCGGCGGGGCAGGGCAGGCCCAGGGGGTCGAGCACCGTGACCAGGTGGCCAGGATAGGGGCGGCCTATGCTGCCCGGTGCGGCGGGCCATTTGTGCTGGCTGTTGCCTATGAACAGCGGCGCCTCAGGCGTGCTCAGCACAATATTGGGAGCGACGCCCAGATGGCGCTCGCACCACTGGTACATGGCTTCGTTGCGATCGCCCGCGCCATTGAAGGCGACGGCACGCAGGGACAGCTGCATATCGGGGGCGGTTGCCAGCTCTGCCTCGGACACCATTTGTCCGAGCTGATGTGCGGGAAAATACGCGTGGGTGACACCGTAGCGGTCAAGGATCTCGAGTGCGCGCGCGCCCGAGAACCGCCCCAGGGCGGCCACGACCGGCCGTCCGAAATACAGGGCGGGCAGCAGCGCCGACATCAGGCCTTCGGCCGACATCCAGTCGGCGGGGCTCCAGAAAGGCCCGGCCATGTTGGGAAACCAATTTTGCGAGGCGACAAAACCCGGCAGGCTGCCGATGAGCGCCCCATGGGAGATGAGCACACCCTTGAGCGGCTTGTCGGCGGGGTTCTTGTAAACCAGCAGAGCGGGCCGCGAAGCGCTGAGCGGTATGGGCTTGAACGTGGCGGGCTGACGGGCCAGCAGCGTGCGCCAGGGGATGATGTTGTCATGCTGGAAGCCCAGGCCCACGATTTGTGAAAGCTCGGGGTAGTTCATGTGGGCCTGCAGCAGGTCGGGGCCCGAAAGGGTATCGACCAGCGCCACCCGGGCCTGGGCGTGCCGCAGGCAGGCTTCGATGGCGCCCGATTCGAGCGAGCCCGGAAGCGGGACGGCCACGGCGCCTACGCTGAATATGGCCATGTAGCTGGCCACGGCTTCGGGGCGCTGCCCCATGGCGATGCCCACCCGGTCTCCGGGCTGCACACCCATGCGCAGCAGGCCATTGGCCAACTGGTTGCTGGTTTCGGACAGGCGAGTATAAGACCAGCTGTCTACGTGGCCGAGTTCATCTTCTGTGTAGATGGCGGTGCGCCGGCCTTCATGGGAGTTTTCGGCCCAGCGGTGCAGGCACGCCTGGGCCATGTTGAATTGTGAAGGGACAAGCCATTGATAAGAAGAGTACAGCTCCGCGTATTGATCGTTCATTTCTGTGGAGAATCAGCTTGGCAGATGATGGCGTGGGCTTCTGGTACCCCGCAAGCATGAACGACAAGCGGGTTCTGTGCAATCCCCCGCGTTTCAGAAAGTGTCCGTACTAGGGTTTATACCGCCTTTGCCGCCTTGGTATCGGTGTGGACCAGCCGGGTGCCCAGCAGGCGATCATGAAGGAACTGGCCCTGCGGGTCGAGCCAGGTCCACAGGAAGACCGTGAAGGGGGCGAACACGATCAGCATGTCGGTGGAACGGTAGCCGGTAAGGTGTGAAGCCCCCTGGATCAGCAGGGCGGCGACCAGGGGGATGGGCCACATCAGTATGTAGCGCAGCACCAGGCGGCTGAGCACGGGCGTGCGGCCGTCGCGGTCGACCAGGCGGATGTTCCAGGTCTTCATGGGCAAGGTCTGGCCGCTGTAGCGCCAGCACATGACGAAATAGACCCCTATGGCCACAAAAAGCACGACCTGCCGCAGGCTGCGCAGGGTCAGGCCGCTGCGGCTCTGGGTAAGGGTGTCGAACAGATAGCCGGCCAGGAAGACCACCGCGAAAAGCAGTACGCCTTCATACATCATGCTGGCGAAGCGGCGCCATCGGCTGGGTACGGTGGCGGTAAGGCCCGAGTCGAAGGTGATGGGATGTTGCATGGCAAAAAGACCGCAGGGTAAAAGTTGGACGCCCAATTCGGGCGAATCCCTCTATTATCCTGCATAACTGCGGCACTTTGCCGCCAAGGGTCGGGCAGCAAAAAAGCCGCAAATGCGGCTTTTTTCAGTGGCCGGACTCAGCCGGCATGGCCGCCGGAAGGGCGGCCCGTCTCGATGGACCGATCAGGCGGCCGATTCGGCGTTGCGGGGTGCAACTTTCACGCCGGCGGCTTGCTTCGAAGAACCATTCAGCTTGACGAACAGGTTCTTGAGGGCCTTGCCGGGCTTGAAGCGAGCCTGCTCTTCGATCGCTTCTTGCATCAGCTGGCGTTCGAGTTCATCGGTCAGACGGATTTCGCTATTCAGGTGGATCATGATTGGCCTCTCTACATGAAATGAACGTTTCGTTCAGGGTTAACCCTATTATAGGGTTAACCCTAGCCAATAGCAAGCCAGAATGTTGCGCTGCGACAGAGTGTTGCTTTTTAGTCTGGTCCGTCGCCGCGGGCGGGGCGCCGATAGCCCGATTCGACCATCTCGAAGCTGAAAAGCCGGCAATCGAGGGGGCCGTTGTGCAGCGGCCGGCGCCGCAGGGGTTTCAGGCGCATGCGCTGGGGAAGGTCCAGGTCGCTGGAAATCACATGTACCTGCCAGCCGCTGTAGTTCTTCTTGAGATTCTGTGACCATTCGCGCCAGAGTTCGGGCTCGTCGCCGGGCAGGCGTTCGCCGTAGGGCGGATTGGTGACAATCCAGCCCTGTTCGGCAGGCGGCTGCACGGTGCGCGCATCACCCACTTCGAATCGTATGGTGTCGGGGGTAAGCCAGGCGCGCTCGACGTTCTGCCTGGCGGCATCGATGACGGCCGGGTCGAGGTCGACGCCGACCAGCGGCGCGTCCAGGCGTGTCGCAATGCGGCTGCGCGCATCTTCCTTCAGATCGCGCCAGTGGCGGGCGTCGTGGTTGCGCAGCCGTTCGAAGCCGAACGGCCGCCAGATGCCGGCGGGCACGCCCAAGGCGATCCAGGCGGCCTCGATGAGTATGGTGCCGCTGCCGCAGAAAGGGTCGAGCAGCGCCTGGGCCGGATCCCAGTCGGCCAGCGCCAGCAGGCCTGCCGCCAGATTCTCGCGTATGGGCGCCTCGCCCTTGTCGAGGCGCCAGCCGCGCTTGAACAGCGATTCGCCAGTGGTGTCGAGGTACAGCGTGGCCGTATCTTCGGCAAGAAACAGATGCACCCGGGCGTCGGGGCGCACGGTGTCGATGTCGGGCCTGCTGCCTTCCCGGTCGCGCAGCCGGTCGCAAATGCCGTCCTTGGCGCGCAGATTGCAGTACTGCAGGCTTTTCATGGGGCTGCGGATGGCCGAGGTGTCTACCCGCAGGGTCTGCTCCGCGCCGAACCAGCGCTCCCATTCGGTGTTGCGGGCAAGCTCTAGGATGTCGTCTTCGTGCCGGACGGGCCCTTGCGACACCTGTACCAGTACACGGGTGGCCAGGCGCGAGTAAAGATTGATGCGCAGGATGCCGGTCCAGTCGGTCCGCAGGCGGCAGCCGGCGCGATCGGCCGAGGCGTCTTCGAAGCCCAGGGCCTGCAGTTCGAGCGCCAGTGCCTCTTCCAGGCCATGGGGGCAGGGCGTGAACACCGCGAATATTTCGGCCAGTCGCCTGGAAGAACCCTGTGCCGGGCGCGCCGCGCGGCGGCGTGTCGTCACTCGGGGCGCCTCGTCGCTTTCGGTTCGGCCGGCGGATTCGGCTTGCGCCGTTGGTCGCCTGGCTTCGACTG
>Ga0180218_1000773_pt1 | contig 24289 bp, 23 predicted proteins | sample eDN3rd37CKraftBY_FD_151334 | JGI IMG/M metagenome (GOLD analysis project Ga0180218, IMG submission 151334) | Enriched backyard soil microbial communities from Emeryville, California, USA - eDNA 3rd pass 37_C Kraft BY (version 2) (version 2) | ecosystem: Environmental > Terrestrial > Soil >...
GGCGGAACTCGAACCCCGTTGCGATCGCGACGGGCCCCGCCCAGGTGTTGAAGAGCGAGCCGCGCAGGTTCGCGGCGACGACGTGCTGGGTAATTTTACGCGTTTGCCATGCCGTGCCTTCCACCCAATTCACCGAGGCGCGGCTGCCGTTTCCTTCGCCGAAGAAATTGAACGGAACGCAGCCATTGCCGGGATCGGTGAGCGTCGACCGGCAGCCGATGCTCCCGTCGGGCATGAAAATCGCGTCGATCGCCTGCGACCAGCGTCCCGCATTGCGGTTGTCGGTGATGGTCAGATCGCCGCTGGTCCTGCCATATTGATAATAAGCGTCCCAATCCCAGTTCGCAAAAGCGCGACCCTCGAGCCCGACCAGAAAGCGCGTCGTCTCGTTGACGCTGGCGCCGACCTGCTGCGGCCCGAACTCGCGGCTCAGCCGGCTGACCGGGATGGTCGTCACGCCTGCGTCGATCATCACCTGTCGTGTCGCTTCGGGCAGATAGGCGTTGTCGATCTGGATCGTGCGGTTGAGGTCATAGGCGTCGGATGATTGGGTGGGGCCACCCTTGACGCGGCTGTACGAGAATTCGCTCGTCAGCGTCAGCGCGTCGGACAGGTTGTAATCGACGTGGGAAAAGACCGAGCCTCGGCGTATGCGCGACCGCAGCGGCGAATTTTCCGTCAAATATGAGCGCCCGACGCTGGGGTCGCCGCCGACCATCGAGGTGCCGCTGACGATCGATCCGAACGTGAAGGCCATCGGATTGCCGTTGGCGTCGAACTGGGTTCCCTTGAGCGGCCCGGATGCGATCACGCCGCCAGGATTGAGGATGACATAAACGTCGGGAATGAGAAGCGTGGCGGGCAGGCCGCCGACGCCCGGCTGCGGGTTGGCGACCAGGTTGATGTTGCGCGAACACCAATCGCGCGTGAAGCAATCGCCGACGGCGCCGTCGTCGGCATATTCGCCGCCGATCACAAAATGGCCGCGCCCGCCGCCGAAGTCGCTGCCCCAGGCAGCCGACGCGAGATAGCTTTCGCCATCGCCGACGTCGGTCTGGCCGTAACTCAATTCGGTCTTGAGGCCGTCGAGCTTGTTATCGAGGATCAGGTTCACGACACCGGCAACGGCGTCGGCGCCATAGGCGGCCGATGCACCGCCGGTGACGATTTCGGAACGATTAACCAGAATCGACGGGATTGCGTTCAGGTCGACGGTGCCGAGTTCGCTGCTGGGGACGAAGCGTCGACCGTTCACCAGCACGAGGGTGCGACTGGCGCCGAGCCCTCGCAGGTCGAGGGTTCGTGCCGAGGTGTTCGTGCCGACGCGATAGAGATTGGTTGAAGGCGAGGTCATTTCGCGGAACGATGGCAACTGGTTGAGCGCATCGGCGACGCTCGCGACCCCGAGATTTTCCAGCCTCGCGTCATCGAGGACGTTGACCGGCGAGGGCGCATTGAAGCTCGTCGCGATTCGCGAGCCGGTAACGATGATCTCAGTACCCGGGGCCGCCGGCGTGTCGCCCCCCTTGCTTTCCTGGGCCAGGAGCGTCCCCGAAACCGGTGCCGGCGCCAACGCGGTGGCGGGCGCCGCCGTCGCGCGATTTTCTGCCGCGTCCGCTGCGTCTTCCGCGGCCGCGACGCCGGCCATGGTCAGGGCCGACGAGGCCAGCAGGAGCGCCGTGAACGGATGGCGTACGAATGTGGAAATGCGGTGCCCGGTTGACATCATTTATCCTCCCTGGAGGGGGAGGGATGCGTGTCGCCGCAGCGGCGCGCCCTCCCCCTAATTGCGCAGTATTTCGCCTGCTATCGACGATCCCATTTTGTCGCGACGCTATCGGCACCGGATTTGGCCGTCAAGTAATATTTGGTACCGATCCCAACATCGGATGGAAATCTTTCCTGTCATGGGAGGGGTTGGGGCAAACTCTTTTACAGGAAGGGAAATGTTTACAATATATTGAAATATAAAGATATATATGGTTGTAGGCCGGAATCGCCGTGACGGAATAAAGGCGCCTTTATTGCCCATTGATCGCCGGCGGCGCACTTGATTATCGTGCCATATATCGGTACCGATATCAGTCTCGAATATCCCTATGCGGTGCGTTGCTCTTGCGGCAAGAATTGCCCGGTCGGGGCTGGCTTCGGTATCAGAAAGGATGCGACATGCGGCTGTACGTTCATTGCTGCCGGATCGGCTGGATCGCGGCTTTCGCGGCGGCTTCCGTCGCCGTCGGGGCCGCTGGTCTCCCCCCTGCGGAAAGGCTGGGCGGTGATCCGCTCAAGGTGGCCACCTGCGGCGGCTTTCTCGAAGGCCCGAACATAGATGCGGAAGGAAAGATCTGGGCGGTCGATTACTACACCGGCAATGTCTTGACGGTCGCAAACGGCGCATGCGCGATCATCGGTGCCACGGGCGGGGCGGCAAACGGGGCCCGGTTCGGCCCGGATGGCCGATTGTACATCGCCGATGCAAAGCGTGGCTTGCTGACGCTTGATCCCGCATCGGGCGTGGTCGCGGTCTGGATCGATCAGGTCGAGGGCGAGCCGCTGGTCGGGGCGAACGATTTGGTGTTTGATGGCGCTGGCAATCTCTACGTCACGGTGCGCGGGAACTCGACCTATCTCGATCCGGTAGGTCAGGTGGTGATGGTCCCGCACGGCAGCCGCGCGGCCAAAACGTTGGTGCGCGGCTTGCGCTTTCCCAACGGCATTGCGGTCGATGCGGCGGGAACGCGGCTCTTCGTGGGCCTCTTTTCGGAAAAGACGATCCTTGCCATCAACCTCGATCCACGGTCGCACGCGCCCCAGCTCAGCTATGTTTTCGCGCATACCCGGGGCGGGATCGGCCCCGATGGGATGATGCTCGATCAAAAAGGGCGATTATACTGGGCCGATTTTGGCGGAGGCACGATCACCGTGGCCGACGATGCGGCGCATATCCTCGGCCAGATACGGCTGCCGGACGACGCGGGTGCTTGCGTGACCAACATGGCCTGGCACGATGGGGCGATCTACGTCACCGAGGCGGATCGTGGTGAGATATGGAAGATCGCGCTCGATATGCCCGGCTGACGATCGCCAACCCCTCGTGGCCTGAACGGGGGCCGGTAATCGGCCGGTATCGATCTACCTCGGCGCCATGCGAATATGCCGCGCGCCGTCTCGGGCATCGATCGCGCGCGATCGGGCAATATCATTGGTCAGGTGCTCGCCCGCTGTACGATCTCGAAGCCGAGGTCGATCACCGGAAGCGCGCCTGCCTCCCGGCCGGCGCCTTCGAGCAGCAACTCCGCGCTGCGCCGGCCGATCTCGCGCCGTGCAAGGCGCAGGCTCGTGATCGGTGGGTTCATGTGCTGCATCAGGTCAAGATCGTCAAAGCTCGCGATGGCGATTCGATCGGGCACCGCCCAGCCGCACCGTTGACATTCGAGCAACGCGCCGGCTGCCAGAACGTCGCCGGCGCAGAACAGCGCGTCGACATAGGGCGCATTGCGGGCCAGATGCTGTATCGCTTCGGCGCCCCCGCCAAATCCGCGGGATGCGTCGAGGATCAGGCGCTCGTCGGGCTTGATACCAAGCTCTTCCAGCGCCGCAAGATAGCCGCGCTTGCGTTCTGCGGCGCGCGGATTGCGCTTCAGGCTTGCGAACGCGATCTTGCGATAGCCCAGCCGCCCCAGATGCAGCGTCATCGCTTTGGAGGCATCGAAGTTCGAATAGCTGACGGCGAAGTTGATCGGGTGACGGGGGATATCGCCCGTCTCGATCACGGGGATCGCCGCGGCTTTGAGCATCCGCAGCGAATTTTGCGTGTGATCGGTCTGATGCAGGATGAGGCCGCAAACCCGCTGCCCCACGAAGGATGCGATCGCGCGTTCTTCATCTTCGGGGTCATCGCCGCTTTCCGCGACCATCAACTGATACCCCGCGGGCTTCAGGAAATCCGAAATGCCCTTCAGCGTCTGGGAAAAGATCGAGTTTTCCAGGCTCGGCAGGATCAGCCCCACGACGTCGGAGCGATTGGATGAGAAGCTGCGGGCCAGATTGTTATTCACGTAACCAAGCGCCTTGACCGACTCGGCCACGCGTCTGCGCAGATCTTCCCGCACGCGTTCGGGGTGCGCGAGCGCACGGGATACGGTCATGCGTGAGACGCCCGCATGTTCGGCGACTTCGCGCATGCGGATTCGTTGAGGGGGCGCGGTATCGGGTTTGCGCTTCGGCAACTCGTTTTTCTCCAATGAAGGGTGAGGTTCCCCACTCCCCGCTGTTGAATAGTCCTTGCCCTGCGCACCCCCGGCCCGACCGATGCTCCCCAGCCGGGGACAGGCACCTTTTGTGTAGAGCGGAAAAGTTTCTTGCGCACAAGGCTTGTTGTCCGCGCGACTCCCCTGTAGATCGAAATCTGATACCGGTACCTAAAAATTCTTTTACACACTGAGAGGAAGATGCCGAACACCGTATCATCTCTGATCTCCGAATGGGTGGCAGGCCTTAATTTTGAAGGAATACCGTCGCCCCTCATCGACGACGTCAAGTTCCGTATTCTGGATGTGATCGGGCTCTCAATCGTGGGTGGTACAACGCCATTCGGGCGCAGTGTGCGTGCCGCGGGGCGCGCGCTTCATCCGTCGGGGCCGGCGCAGTTGTTCGGCTGCGCCGGCCGGTCGAGCGTGGTTGGTGCGGCGTTCGTCAATGGGGCGCTTTCCCAGGCGCTGGAGTTCGATGATACGCACAACGAATCGATCGTCCATATGAGCGGCCCTGCCGTCGTCTCCAGTCTCGCCTTGGCAGAGGCCCGCAAGGCGGATGGTCGCGACGTGATGCGCGCGGTCGTGATCGCGAACGAGATTTCGGCGAGGATCGGTTCGGCCGCGCCGGGCCAGTTCCACAAGCGCGGCTTCCATCCGACCGGGCTGTTCGCCCCGTTCGGCATCGCATGGTCGGCAGGCGCGATGCTCGGCCTCGACCCTGTTCAAATGACCCATGCGGCGGGAATCGTCGGCAGTTTCGCCGCCGGGCTACTCGAATGCTGGGTCGACGGGGCACAGTCCAAGTTCCTTCACCCCGGCTGGGCGACGCAGGGGGGGATTTCGGCGGCCTATCTCGCGCATGCCGGCACCACTGGCCCGGTCGCTGTTCTGGAAGGGCGCTTCGGCCTCTTTGCGTCCCATCTTCAGGGGGCGGGCCTTGCCGATCCGGATAAGATCGTGGCGGGGTTGGGCGATGATTGGAAATGCCACGATGCGTCGTTCAAGCCGTATCCAGCCGCCCATGTTATCCATCCCTATCTCGATGCGGCGCTGAGGCTGCGGTCGGAGCACGGTATCGCTGCCCGCAACATCGCCCGGATCATCTGTCCGGTCGCACCTTATATCGTCGGGATCGTCTGCGAGCCGCTGGAGGAGAAGCGTCGTCCGCGCAGCGACTCGCACGGGCGGGTAAGCCTGCAATACAGCCTCGCCGAGGCGCTCGTCCGCGGCCGGCTGGATCGATATTCCTACGCGGAAGAGTCGTTGAACGATCCCCACATCCTCGCGCTCGCCGACAGGGTCGAGTTCGAGGTCGATCCATCGTTCCCCGGCCCGGAGCGATTCAAGGGACAGGTGCGACTCTTCCTCGACGACGGGCGGTGCCTCGAGGCCATCGAGGAGTTCAACCGCGGGTCGCCGCAAAACCCGATGAGCCCGTCCGACATCATCGCCAAATTCGAGACCAACGTCTCGGGCGTGCTCGCGCGTGCCGATGCCCAGCGGCTCGTCGAACAGGTGTTGTCGCTGGAGCAGCAGAAAGACATCGCGTGCCTGGCCGCGCTGACGAGGGGATCGCATGACTGATGAGAGATTTCTGAAGGGGCGGCGGGCGCTGGTGACGGGATCGAGCGGCGGGCTCGGCAACTGGATGGCGTGTGCGCTGGCGGCTGTGGGCGCCGATGTGGTGTTGACCGATCTTCACCCCGCAGGGGAGGTCGAGCGTGCCCGCCGCGCGATCGCGGAGCGCTATGGCGTCCGGGTGACCTACCGCAAGGCCGATCTCAGCATTCATCGTGAGGTGGAGGATCTGCTGGATGGCGCCGTCGGCGATCTGGGCGGAATCGATATCCTCGTCAACAATGCCGTCATCCGCCATTTCATGCCGATCGAGCGCTTTTCTGCGGAGGCGTGGGACCGGTCGCTCGCGGTCAACCTGTCGGCGCCGTTTCACGCGACGCGGCTGGTGCTGCCGGGCATGCGGCAGAACGACTATGGCCGCATCATCAACATGACCTCCGTCTTCGCGACGCGGGCGACGGTGAACCGCGTCGATTACGTGGCGACCAAGGCCGCGGTCGAGGGATTGACCAAGGCGACGGCCCTGGAAACTGCCGGAAGCGGGGTGAGTTGTCATGCGCTCTGCCCGGGGTCGGTGCTGACGCCGCCGAATTCGACCAGGGTCGACGCGCTGCGCGAGCGTGAAGAATTGACCCGCGCAGAGGCAGAAGCGAGATTTCTCGAAGGCAAGCAGCCCAGCGGCAAATTCGTGTCGCTCGATAGTATCAGTGATGTGCTCATGCTGCTTTGTGGGCCGACCGGGCTCGACATGAACGGTGCGGTTCTGCCGATCGAAGCCGGCTGGCTGGCAAAGAGCTGAAAAGAGGAAATGATCATGGGTCGACAGCAGGTTCTGGGGTTTGCCGGGCTCGGCAGTATGGGTAGCGCGATGGCCGGGCGACTGGTGGCCGCGGGTTATGAGGTGATCGCCTATGATCCCGACGAACGGGCGCTCGATGCCTTCAAGGCGGCAGGAGGGCGGGCCGCCGGATCGGCCGCCGAGGTAGGGGCGGTGGCGACGATCGCGTTCCTTAGCCTGCCGACGCCATCGGTCGTCAAGGATGTGGCGACGGGCGTGCGGGGCCTCTTGTCGGGGGCGCCCGTGACCGAGGTCATTGTCGATTTGTCGACCTCAGGCCCCGCGACGGCCAAGGAAGTGGCCGAGGCGCTGGCCGCACGTGGCGTCGCCTTCGTCGACTCGCCGGTCAGCGGCGGCCGCGCCGGCGCCTTGGCGGGGCGGCTGGCGATGATGGTTGCCGGCGCCCGGCCGGCTGTCGGCCGCGTTCAGCCGATACTCGAGCATCTTGGCAAGGTGTTCAACGTCGGACAGGCGCCGGGCGATGCGCAAACCATGAAATTGCTCAACAACCTGCTGTCGGTCGTCGCGCTGGCGGCATCGTCCGAGGTCCTCGCCGTCGGCGTCAAGGCCGGCCTCGATCCGCAAGTCATGCTCGACGTCATCAATGCTTCGAGCGGCCGCAACAGCGCGACGGTCGACAAGATCCCGCGCTTCGTTCTCCCGCGGACCTTCGATTTCGGGTTTGCCACGGCCTTGTCGGTCAAGGATATCAAACTGTGCCTCGACGAGGCCGCCGCGCTTGGTGTGCCGATGCTCGTCGGGGCCGCGGCGCAAACGATGCTCGGTATCGCACACGCCAGCTTCGGGCCGCAATCGGATCTGACATGCATTGCGCGCGTGGCCGAGCAATGGGCAGGTGTGGAAATCGGTGCAGGGAGCGCCGCACAGGCCGTGGAATAGGCTTTTTGTCAGGGATTGGGAACGTGGAACAGACCTTCGAGATCCTCGCGATTCGCTATGGCCATCTGGAACGCAGGTCGCCGGCCAATTTCATCGGCGGCGACGAGCACGACCAGCCGATGCCGCTCGACTATTACGTCTGGATCATTCGTCGCCCGGGCAAATTCTACCTGGTCGACACCGGCTTCGATGCGGCGATGGGGCACAAGCGCAGCCGCGGCATCGTGCGCCCCGTGGAAACGGGATTGCGGCAGATCGGGATCGAGCCGGAATCGGTCGAGAATATCATCATCTCGCACATGCATTTCGACCATGCCGGCAATCGAGACCTGTTTCCGAACGCGCGTTATCACGTCCAGGACAAGGAGATGGCATATTGCACCGGCCGGTGCATGTGCCACGATTACCTGCGGCATTCGTTTGATGTGGAAGACGTGACCGGCATGGTGGAGAAACTCTATGCCGGGCGCCTCAAATTCCACGATGGCGACAGCGAGATCGAGCCCGGCCTCACCGTTCATCGCCTCGGCGGCCACACCCAGGGCCTGCAGGCGATTCGCGTCAAGACCGAACGCGGCTGGGTGGTGCTCGCATCCGATGCCGCACATTTCTATGCCAATCTTGAACAGCGGCGGGCGTTCCCCTCGGTCGACAACATGGCCGAGATGCTCGACGGGTTCGAGCGGATGCGCGAACTGGCGACATCCGAGGCGCACATCGTTCCCGGCCATGATCCGCTCGTTCTCAAGCGTTATCCGTTGGCATACGCAGGCATCGAGGGCACGGTGAGGCTCGATATCGTCGCGTGAGCGGTATGGCGGGCGGGCGGGGGGCCGCCCCCCTTCCCCCCGCCCGCCGGCTCGATTATGCGGCCTGATCGAGTTCGGCGAATGCCTCCCGCGCGACCCGCACCGAATCGAGCCCGGCGGGAATGCCGCAATAGACCGCGGCTTGCAGAAGCGCCTCCCGGATCTCGTCCCGCGTAAGCCCGTTGGTGATGGCCGCCTTGACGTGGAGCTTCAATTCGTGCGGCCGGTTGAGCGCGCACAATATCCCCATGTTGAGCAGGCTACGGTCGCGCCGTGACAGGCCTTCCCTGCTCCAGACGTGCCCCCAGCAATATTCGGTCGACAGATCTTGTATCGCGCGGCTGAACTCATCGGCGTTGGCGAAGGACCGCGCGACGTAATCCGCCCCCAACACTTCCTTGCGCAATGCCAGTCCCGTTTCGTACGTCTCCGATGTCATTCGTTCCTCCTTTTCGCAATATACCCGCCACGTGGATGTTCAGGAAATGCCGACGATCTCGCGCGGCCGATACGGTTGTTCGAGCGTGGCGAGCACCTCGGGATCGAGCTTGAGCCCAACCGCGGCGATCGCCGAATCGATATGGGCTGCGCGCGTGGCGCCGATAACCGGTGCGGCGACGGCCGGCCGGGAAAGCAGCCACGCGATGGCGATCGTTGCCCGCGATACGCCCGCCGCCGCCGCCGCCGCGCCGACCGCGTCGATGATCTCGCGCCCGGCGTCTCCATCGCCGTCGTCATAGAGCCGGGGCGTAATCGCGTCGGATTGGCCGCGGGCACTCGTCTCCGACGGCTTGCGTGCGAGCCTGCCGCGCGCAAGCGGGCTCCACGGCGTGATGCCGATACCGAGATCGGTACAAAGCGGCACCATCTCGCGTTCTTCTTCCCGATAGAGCAGATTCCAGTGGTTCTGCATCGAGATGAAGCGCGTCCCGTTGTTACGCGCCGCTGCCGCATCCGCCTTGGCGAGCTGCCAGGCGAACATTGAGGACGCGCCGATATAGCGGGCCTTGCCTGCCTTCACGATATCGTGAAGCGCCTCCATCGTCTCCTCGATCGGCGTTACCGGATCCCAGCGATGGATCATGTAGATATCGATATAATCGGTACGCAGACGGCGCAGGCTGCCCTCGATTTCGGTGAAAAGGGTCTTGCGCGACAGCCCGGCGCCATTGGGGCCTTCGCGCATGCGGCCTGATGCCTTGGTGGTGATGACCGCTGCTGCCCGCGGCAAATGGTTCCACAACTCGTGGCCGAGGAACTCCTCCGAGCCTCCGAGCGAATAGGTGTTCGCCGTGTCGAAGAAATTGATCCCGGCCTCAACCGCGCGTCGGAGGATCGGCACACCGTCTTCGGGCCGCAGGGTCCAGCGGTGCAGGCCGCGATCGGATTCCCCGAAGGACATGCAGCCCAGGCAGATGCGGGATACCTGGAGGCCTGAACGGCCAAGCCGGACATATTCCATCGGTCGCAGCGCAGCGGTGTTCAAGCGGCGACCAGCGCCTGTTCCTGCACGCCCAGGCCATCGATGCCAAGACGCATGCGTTGGCCGGCTTTCAGGAACATGGGGTGTGGCTTCTGGCCCAGGCCGACACCCGCCGGCGTGCCGGTCGCGATGATGTCGCCGGGATGCAGCGTGATGAACGCGCTCACATAGCTGATGATCGTGGCGACATCGAAGATCATCTGGCGCGTATTGCCGTCCTGCATTCTGTGGCCGTCCACGTCGCACCAGAGCCGAAGGTTCTGAGGATCGGGAATCTCGTCGCGCGTCACAAGCCAGGGCCCGATCGGGCCAAATGTGTCGCATCCCTTGCCTTTGTCCCAGGTCCCGCCCCGCTCCGTCTGGAAGGCGCGCTCGCTGATGTCGTTGACGACGCAATATCCGGCGACATGATCGAGCGCGGCCTCTCGCGTGACATACTTCGCCCGCGTGCCGATCACGACGCCGAGTTCGACTTCCCAATCGGTCTTCTCGGCCCCACGCGGGATCTCGATGGCATCGTGGGCGCCGCAGATCGAACCAGTCGATTTCAGGAACACGACCGGTTCTTTCGGCGCGTCGAGACCCGCTTCCGCGGCATGGTCGGAATAGTTGAGCCCGATACAGACGAAGTTGGCGGGCCGGGCGATACATGCCCCGATCCGAGTGGCCGGATCGACGACAGGGAGCCGGTCGAGCGGCAGCGCCGCGATCCTCTCCAGGCCCGCTGGTGTAACGGTCTCGGCACCGATGTCGCCAATGTGTTGCGACAGGTCGCGAATGACGCCATCCGGGTCGAGAATCGCCGGAATTTCGGCGCCGGCCGGCCCCGATCGTAGCAGTTTCATCGTTTCATCCTGTTGGCGATAAGGGGGCCAGAATAGCGGGGTGCCCGATCCGTCAGCGCGGCTGATCGAGCGTGGGGGCGGAATCCATGACGGTCACGCGGCGCATGTCGCGGGGATATGTCTTGTCGGCGTAGCGTCGGCCGCGGTGCATCGTGCAACGGTTATCCCACATGACGAGATCGCCGACCGACCATTTATGGGGGTAGACGAATTCCCTCTGCGTCGCGAACTCGTTCAGCTCGCGGATCAGGGCCAGCGCCTCGGGGCGCTCCCAGGTTTGAATCTCGCCGATATGCGCCGACAGATATAGCGATAATCTGCCGGAGCCTTCATGGCGCCGCACCAGGCGTTGCGGCACCGGGCGGCAACGTTCGCGCTCGATGTCGTCGAAGGCTTCGAAGCCGAGCTGGGCTCGCGAGAAGATAAGCGAATGCTCCGTGACGAGATCGTATACCTCGTCCTTGAGGTGCTGGGGGAGTGCGTCCCAGGCGGCGCGCATGTCCGCAAATTCGGTGTCGCCTCCTTCGGGTGGAATCACGCGGGCGTGCAGCATCGAATAGAGCGCCGGAATGGGCTTGAAGCTGCTGTCGCTATGCCACAGCAGGTTGCCCAGATTGAACATCCGCCGCCGATCATTGGCCGCCAGAATCTTGCCGTCGACGCCGATATTGGAAATGTCGTTGATCTTCGCTGTCGCGATCCGTCGGCGCGATTGATCGACCAGGGTGGGCGTGTCCTCGATCTCGCCGAAATTGCCGCCAAATTGGAGCTGCTGCTCGTCGTCAAACGTCTGGCCGGGAAAAACGAGGACCGCAAACCGGTCCATTGCCGTGACGATCGCGCTGACCGTGTTCGCGCTCAGCGGCTTGCTCAAGTCGATCCCTTCGACTCGCGCCGCGAATTCCTGGGTGACCGGCGTGATGGATAGCTCTCCGACGCCGTCTTGCGTCGTATCGATCGCCAGATTTTCGTTCATTGCCTTTCTCCAGTCATGTGCCGGGACGATTCGCCGCTGCGAGCGCGCGAGCCGGCGGCTACACTTCCTTGGGACCGGTATCTAGACGGATCGTTTCCGGCCCGCAAGGGGGCATCATAATTTTATGCCGCTCCGATGGAGTGGTTTCGCTGATTATCAAGATCGTAATAGGGGTGCGGCGTAAATGAGGGTATTCGTGGCCCACCGATTTATTTATGATACCGGTCCCAATTTATTGTTGCTTTGGCCGCCGCTTCGGATCATATACGGGGCGACCGGGGAGGATGCGTGTCGACGGGTGTTCCGCCCCTGCATCGCGTAGCGCACCCCGGCGAGGGCATGGAGAGGAGGCACGATTGGACGCGGCGAAGGCGATAGCGATAGCGGGCGTCGGTGAAACCGCGGTGGGCCGCGTGCCGGGCGCGAACACGTTTCAGCTGCATGTGGCGGCCGCCAAGCGCGCGATCGACGATGCCGGTATCGACAAGCATGAGATTGACGGGCTCCTCACCGCCGGCGCCTTTCTCGAAGACAATATTCGGCATCATATCCTGATCGCGGAACAGCTGGGTATTCATACCAAGACGCTGTGTGATACTTTGCGTACCGGCGGCCAGGCGTGGTGCCATGGGCTCCAGATGGCGCAATGGGCGATCCAGGCGGGGCGATGCAAGGCCGTGCTGCTGGTCGGCGGCGACACGCTGCTGAGTTCGATCCCCGCCGGCAAGGGACTCGGCGCCTATACCGATTACGGCGCGCACTCGATGGAATTCGAGACGCCGTTCGGGGTGCATGTTCCCGGCTTCTACGCGCTGCTCGCGGCGCGGCACATGCACGAATTCGGTACCACGCCCGAACAGCTTGCCGCGATCGCGGTGGCGTGCCGCCGACACGCCTCGCTCAATCCCGCGGCCCACAAGCGTGCGCCGATCACGATCGAGGATGTATTGTCATCGCGTATGGTGGCGTCGCCGCTGCATCTGCTGGATTGTTCGTTGATATCCGATGGCGGGCACGCCTTCATCGTCACCTCGCTGGAACGTGCGCGCGATCTCCGTGCCAGGGCGGTGCGCGTCGCCGGGATCGGGCAGGCTCAAAGCTATTACCATATGGGGCATCTCGCGAAGGCCGTCGGCGCGCCGCCGGACGCCGCGCTGCGCAACGACCTGACACACACCGTTCAACCGGTCGCGGCGCGCCAGGCCTTCGAGGAGGCAGGCGTTGTCCCCGCCGATATCGATGTCGCCGAACTATACGACAGCTTCACGATCACGGCGCTGCTCCAGCTCGAGGATCTGGGCTTCTGCAAGAAGGGTGAGGCCGGAGCGTTCGCCGAAGGGGGGCGGATCGAGCTGGGTGGGGCCCTTCCGATCAACACCCATGGCGGGCTCCTGTCTTATGCGCATCCGGGCGCGACGGGGGGCATGGCGCATATCATCGAGGCCGCCCGCCAGATCCGCGGTGAATGCGGCGATCGTCAGGTGTCGGGCGCCGAACTGGCCCTCGCGACGAATGTCAGCGCTGTCAGTTCCACCCATTCGGTTTGCATTCTAGCCAAGGATTGAGCCTGCATGTCTCGTACAATCCCGAAGCCGACTAAAATTTCGGCGCCTTTCTGGGAGGGGTGCCGCCAGGGCGTCCTGAAGTTGCAGCAGTGCCGCGATTGCCGGACCCACGTCTACTACCCCGCTTATATGTGCCCGGCCTGCGCGTCGCTGGCGTTGGACTGGGTGGACGTCAGCGGCAGAGGCCGCGTCTATTCGAGAACGCGTATCGAAGAGCCGGTGAGTGCAGCCTCGGGCACGCGCGAGCCGTTGGTTGTCGCGCTCGTCGAATTGGAAGAGGGGCCGGTGATGATGTCGAACATCGTGGGGCCCGATTCCGATACGGTCGCGATCGGAGATGCCGTACGGGTTACCTTCCAGCATATCTCCGACGAGATCGCGTTGCCTGTCTTCACGCCGGCCGACGAGTCCGCCGAAGGAACGGCGGCATGACGGCGATCGTCGTTCGAGAGCAATGTATCGGCGACGCGGTGGATAATGCGGCGGCGCGCTGGGGCGACAGGGTCGGCTGGGTTTTCGAGGATGTATCGGTCAGCTTCCGCCAGATGCGCGACGTCACCGACGAGGTGGCGAAGGCGTTGATGGCGGCAGGGGTGCAACCTGGTGATGTGGTCGCCGCGTGGATGCCCAACCTGCCGGAATTCGCCGCGATCGAATTCGCCTGCGCGAAAATCGGTGCGCTGTGCGTGGCGATCAACACGCGCTTCAAGGCATTCGAGGTCGCGCACATGCTGCGGGAAAGCCGCCCGACGGTGCTGTTCCTGGTCCAGCGCTTCCTGAAGCATGACAATGTGGTGCTGCTCGAAGAGATAGGCATCGATCCCGCCGCACCGTCAGGGGAATTCGGGGCGCTTCGTGCGCTCGTCGCGGTCGGGGAGTGCGCCGATCCCCGGCTAACCGCATGGCGTGATTTCCTCGCCGCCGGGGCCCGGACGGGGTTCGCCGACCTTCAGGAGCGACAGGCGGAGCGCGACTGGGCAGAGCCCATGCTGATCCAATATACCTCGGGCACCACTGCCGCGCCGAAGGGCGCGATGCTCAATCATCGCTACGTGCTGAACGTGGGGAACGAGCTGTTCGCCAACCTGTCGGTAGGTGAGGGCGATCCGGTGATGAACACCCAGCCCTTCTATCATATCGGCGGATCGTGCGGGGCTCTCCCGACGCCGTTGACGCTGGGATGCCGGATGGTAATCCCCGAATATTACGAGGCCGAGCGCGTCCTGCGGCTGATCCAGCGTGAGCGCTGCGTCGCGCGGACGGGGTTCGCGGCGATGTACTTCATGGAAATCGATCATCCGCGATACGCTGATTACGACACCAGTTCGGTGCGCGCCGGCTGGTGCAGCGGGACGCCGGAAATGCTGGAGCGTGTCCGTAATGCAACCGGTATTCCATATCTGATGCTCACCTACAGCTCAACCGAGGTGGGCGGTACCGCTAGCCATTGGAGCGACAGTTGGGAGCAGCGGTCGGCGAGCGCAGGCCGGCCACTTGTCGGCACCGAACTCGCGATCGTCGATCCCGAAACCGGCGTTCATGTTGATCGGGACGCGATCGGCGAGATCGTGATGCGGGGCTGGTGGAAGATGAACGGCTATTTCCGCCAGCCGGCGCTAACGGCTAAAACGATCGACGCTGATGGCTGGGTGCATACTGGCGATCGCGGCTATGTGGACGAGCATGGGTGCCTGCACTTTCTCGGGCGGTTCAAGGATATGCTCAAGGTGGGCGGCGAGAACGTCTCCGCCGAGGAGATCGAAGGCTTCCTGATGACGCATCCCAAGATCAAGCAGGTCGCCGTAATCGCCGCGCCCGATCCCAGGCTGGAAGAGGTGCCGCTCGCGATCGTCGAGCCGGTCGACGGTGGGGTGTTGGACGAGGCGGAGGTGATCGCCTTTTGCAAGGACAAGGTCGCGAATTTTCGTGTCCCCCGATATGTGCGCATCACGCGTGAATGGCCGCTGACGGGGAGCGGCAAGATCCAGAAAAACGTGCTGCGCGATCTCTACCTGCCGGAGTTTCGCAATGCCTTGAACGCGGCGACGCCGGCATGACCGCTCTGGATCCCATCGTTCCCTCGCCGCAGGCTATCCTGGAAAGCCTGCTGCGGACCCTGGAGCCGGTGGCGGTGCTTGACGGAGGAAGGGTCGATATCGTCGGCGATGATCCGGTGGTCGAAAGCCGCTTCCGCCCGGCTGCGGCCGCGGCCGCAGCGCTTGCGGCGCAAGGAGCGGGGGTCGCCGAAATCTGGCGAATCCGCAGCGGCCAGCGCCAGCAGGTGACCGTCGAAGCACGCCGGGCCGCGGTGCCCGGCCTTCGGACGATCAATTACGTCCGCCAGAACGGCATCGCGCACGAGCTGTTCCCCAGGTCGACCACGTCCTTCAATAACTTTTTCACGACACGCGACGGGCGCCAGATCTACCTCCTGCGCAATACGATGTACGTCGAGAACCTGCTGGGGACACTCGAACTGCTCGGCTGCCGATATGATGAAGAGTCGATGGCCGGTGCTGTCCGCCAATGGGATGGAGAGGCGCTTGAGGATGCGTTGGCGGCGCGAAAGCTGGTCGGCGTATTATCGCGTACCCGCAGCGAATGGCGATCGCATCCCCACGGCGCTTGGCTCGATGCTCGCCCGCCTGTCGAGGTGACGCGGATCGGAAGCGCGCCGGCCGAGCCCCTCGCTCCCGCAAGCCGCCCCCTGTCCGGGCTGAGGGTTCTCGATTTCTCGCACGTTCTTGCAGGGCCGGTCACCGCGCGCATGTTCGCGGAGCAGGGGGCGGATGTGCTGCGCGTCTCCGCCCAGCATCAGATGGATCCGATGCGAATCGCAATCGACACCGGCGCCGGGAAACGGTCCGCCCATCTCGATCTCGATAACCCCGACGAGGTCGAGCGGTTGAAGGATCTCGTTCGCTCGTGCGACATCTTCGTCGAATCCTGGCGCCCGGGAAGCCTGGATCGGCGAGGGCTCTCCCCCCAGGCGTTGGCGGAGATTCGCCCCGGCATCATCTATGTGTCGGTGAGCGCTTACGGTTCGGGCGGCCCCTGGTCCGACCGTATCGGCTATGAGCCGGTGGGGCAGGTGGCCTGCGGCCTTGCCGGCGAGGAGGGGACCGCCGATGCGCCGCGGCTTGCGGTCACCGGTACGCTGAACGACTATCTGACCGCCTATCTGGCCGCTGCCGGAACGATGGCGGCGCTGATCAGACGATCGCGTGAGGGCGGCAGCCAGCATGTCAGGGCCTCGCTCACCCGCACGTCGATGTGGCTCCAGGAGATCGGCGAGCTGCCGCGCGACATCTGGCCCGGCGCGATGCCGATGGAGCCGCTGCGCGGTGACCTGATCGATATGGCGAGCCCGTTCGGCATGGTGACTGTGCCCGGGCCGATCACCCAATATGAACATACGCCGGGATATTGGGATCGGCCACCCCAACCGTTCGGAGCGTCGCTGCCCGTATGGTTGCCCCGGTGATCGCCTGATCGTCCCGAGCAGACGGGCGCGTGTCCGTCAGGAGAGGCTCAATGCGCAAGCTGACGCTGTCGTTCGATAACGGGCCGGATACCGAATATACACCGGCCATCGTGGACCTGCTGAACGAGCAGGGCGTGCGCGGCTCCTTCTTCGTCGTCGGCCAGAATATTGCCGCACCGGGCGCACACGCGGCGCTTGAGAAAGCCCATGAGAGCGGCCACTGGATCTGCAATCACACGTATTCGCATGGCGATCCGCTGGGTTGGGGCGATGATGCGGCGCGCGCCGCAGACGAGATCAGCCGCGCCGAAAGCGCGATCGGTCTATGGTCGCATCCACGAAAATTCTTCAGACCGAATGGCGCGGGGCAGCTGGGGCGGCACCTGCTAAACCGGGCCGCAGTGCGCTATCTTACGGATAATCGCTTTACGGTGGTCACGTGGAACAACGTCCCCGAAGACTGGGTCGAGCCGCGCGCCGAATGGGTCGACCGCGCGTTGGAAACGATGCGGACGCAGGCCTGGTCCCTAGTGGTTATCCACGACTTCCTGATCGGGCCAATGCTGCCGACACTAGCCCGCTTCATTGAAGATGTACGCACAAGCGGTGTCGAGATCGTACAGGATTTCCCGCCGGATTGTGTCCATATGGAATGCGGTCTCGCTCTTCCATCGCTGGAAACGGTGACGACGCTGAGTTAACGCCGCGCGGCAGCGGCACGCGATGTTCTTATCTCGCCGCCGCCCATCATAGTTTCCGCTCAGCTGTCAGCGTAAATGGCGCCCCGCAATTTTTGTAGCAATGGTTCCGCGCTGAAGCGGGCGGAGACGGAAAAGCCGGTGGCTGAGGTGATCCGGCGGATGGGCGTCTCGGAGCAGACTTTTACCGCTGGAAGAAGGTATACGGAGGGCTCAGCGTGGGCGAGCTACGGCGGGTGAAGCAGCTCGAAGAGGAGAACCGGAAGCTCAAGAAGCTTGTTGCCGATCTCAGCCTGGACGAGCATATTCTGCAGGAGGTGCTGGCAAAAAAGCTCTGACGCTTGGGCGTCGGCGCGAGCTCGTCGCGCAGGTCCAGACGTGCCGTGCCAGCCTGCGCTTAGGCTGACTCACGAGGGGATTCCTGTCGATCGTCCACGCCCGGCAGGTTAATTGCTGACCGTAGGCCTCGTAGCCATTGGTTGGTCATGGGCGGCGCCGGCTAGCGCCCGCGCGCCGGAATAGCACGCGGGATCAATGAGCGCACTCTGACGGCCTTCCGTGAAGGCCGCACAGGGGTCGCGCGCTTCCGTGGCCGCGTTGCGCTCTTGCTCTGGCCGGAGGGTGCGGCAGCGGCTGGCCCCCAGGCCCGCGCGCACGCCGCCGCACCGGCCGACCGCTGCAAGGGTGCGGTTGCTTATGCGCCGCTTGCGCGGCGCGGGTGCTTGGGGCGCTGCCCCGAGCGCCCTTCGGAGCGGCTTCCGCCCAGCTTCCTCCACGCTTGCGCGTTCCGTGCAGCCGGTTCCCCGCGGCGCCGCCCGCTCCGGTTGCACCCCCGGTCTCGGCGACGGCCAGAAGGTCAGGCGCGGCAGACCGCTTCGCTGACCTTCAAGCCAAGGAATGAAAGATGAGCATCAATAAACAGGCTCCGCGCAATGTGATTTTCAATGCGGATTGCGTCGACGTGATGCGTAGTTTCGACCGGGGATCGGTGGATATGATCGTGACCGATCCACCCTATATCACCCGTTATCGCAGCCGGGACGGCAAGACGGTCGCCAATGACGATAACGCCCGCTGGCTCCGCCCCGCGTTCCATCAGATGCACCGCGTTCTGAAGGACGGCGGTTTCTGCGTCAGCTTCTACGGCTGGAACAAGGTGGACCTGTTCATGCACGCCTGGCGCGAGGCAGGTTTCCGCGTCGTCGGGCATATCGTGTTCCGCAAGCGCTATGCGTCGTCAGAGCGGTTTCTGCGCTACGAACACGAACAAGCCTATCTGCTGGCGAAGGGCGAACCCGTGTTGCCGGCGCATCCGGTCCCCGACGTGCTGGACTTCCCCTATACCGGGAACCGGCTTCACCCGACCCAGAAGCCGGTCGATGCACTCGTGCCGCTGATCGAGGCGTTCACGAAGGCAGACGACCTCGTGCTGGACCCGTTTTGCGGTTCGGGCTCCACGCTTGACGCGGCACAACGGCTCGGGCGCGACTGGACCGGCATCGAGCTGGACAACGGCCATTATCGCACCGCGAGCAAACGGCTGGCCCGGCCGATCGGCCGGATCGCGGCCTGACTTCACCTCTTCCTTTCATTGGTGCCCGTCCCAGGGGCGGGTGCCACCAGATCAGGAAATCACATCATGCGCTGAATCATCACTATCGACCATCACGGCGGCTGCCTCGGCGCAGGCGAGAACATCGACGGCCTACCCTGGCAGGGGAAACCCGAGCAGGCGGACGCGCTGCCGATGGAATTTCGGCTGTATCACGCAAGCGGCCATATCCTGTTTGAAGGCCGCTGCGACGACATTGACGCGGACTGGTAGCGCGGCTTCGAGCCGCTGATCTACACTTGGAACATGTTCGGCTGCCGCCGGACAGAGAGTTGCGAGGGATGGCAACTCTTCACGCTGCATTACTCCCCGACCGACACCCGGAAGCGGCGAGACACGTCCATTGGCGCCGCGGGCCTGCCGACTATCGGTGCAGCATTGCCATCGAGCGTGCCGCCGAGATCATGCCACTCCCCGCGGCCTCCGAGAGTCGCGGCGCGGATCGAGCGGCCATGATCGAATGCGAATATCAGAGCAAGAATGTTTCGAATTCGGGCGGGGTGCAAAATGGGGAGCGTTCCCGAGCGCCGAACTTAAAAAGAACTATATATCAATATTTTAATTCTATAACGTGACTCCCACCCTCTCCGCCATTACATATTGAAATCATAGGATTTTATTAAAAAGTGACGATTTCGTCATATAATCCGTCATAAGATCGGTTAGGCGCGGAAAGAGTCCGGCCGTCGATTTCGAAGGATTCGCAGGGACGTGGCGGAATTACGCGGTTTCTGCCAGCCGATGGCCTTGGGGCTGCAAATTAGGACCGCCTAGGGGCGCGGTCCACACCGGTGTGCGAAATAGTGGTCGTGCGTCGCGCAACTCAGATCACCCACGTGCCGCATCGAACAGTGTGCGCCGGTTCGGTTGCCATCGGCCCGCCCGCTCGATTTACATCGCAGCGCCTTGGCACGAAGCATGATCTCGCCGTTGCCATACGTGCCGTGACGCCCGCCGAGAAGGCGCACCAGCCGCTCGCGCGAAGAGATGCCGGGCAAGCGGATACGTGGCCCCTCGGCGCACGTCAGGCCACTATCTCGTGCAATCCTGATCGGCGTGCAGGTGAAGGGGCGTCCGACAGGTACGATTGCGGAGGATAGGGCGGCGAGGAGGATGGCAACGATCATGGGGAAACTATGCCGCGTTGCCGCCGATGCTGCTACGCCCCGAAAGCGATCACGCCTAATTCATCGCCCTCACGCACCCCAGCTACCAGCGTGATGGTCGCGCCATTCGTGGCCGTGCAATCCGTCGGCGGAATGATCACGCCATTTATGGTGACGAGCAACGCGCCGGGCGTGTAGCCGCCGGGGATGGTGAAGTCGGTTTGCCCTTCGGTGGCGATAACGGGGTTTAGCTGCCTCACGCTGCCAGAATCCTTTCCACCACGGCGTCGGCTTCGGCATCCACTTTGTTCGGGGGCGCGGGCCGGTCGCTGGCGATGATCCGCGCCGCAATGGCCTCGGGGTCGCGGCTATCCAGTATTTCAAGCGCGAACTCATCCGGCGACGCCTCGGATGCGATTGCCTGCGCCAGCAGGCGATGGTCGGCTCCCATGGCCCGCGCAAGGTGCTTCAAGCGATCCTCGCGCGTCCCAGCAAGGCGCGGCTCGGGCTTGGCGGCAGGCTTGGGCGCGACTGGCGCGAGCGACAGCGCGATCCCCGCCACAACTGGCGGGGGCACTTGCCCCTTCAGGCGATCAACGCGGCGACGGTGACTTTCGACGCTTTGCGCGCCATATGGACCGCCGCGCCCCTCGGCCAATGCGGTCTCGGCATCGGTCAACGCGGCTTGTGCGTTGCGGTATTCAACGGTCGAATTCATTGTCCTCTCCTGACAGCCGCGCGCGCGGCTTGAATGTTCAAACGATCGTTCGGCGTGAGCCGTCTGCACATTTCTGGCGACAAGCCCGTGATGCGGGCCATGATTTCGTCCGGTCCGGCGTGGGCCAGCGCCAGAAGTTCGTCCGCTCGCAGGTCGCGCACCATGGCGAACTCGGCAGCGCCCCCGCCGCGAAACCCGGACGCGATCGGATGTTCGAGTCGAATTTTCAGCACGCGGCAGCCTTCCAATAGGGACGCCGATAAACCAGACGTGGTGCGGGCGTGTCCGCCGTGCAGCGCTTCCCCTGAAAATTGATCGCCGCAAGCACTGCGCCGAGCGTCTCTTCATCGGATCGGAAATGCTGGCCCACGTCCTCCAACGCGTCGAGAACGTCAGCGGGCAGGTTTTCCAAAGGGGGCACCGGCACCAGCCGCCAGCCGAGCGCGCCGAGCACGGCCTCGATCGATTGCAGGCTCGGCGTTTTGGACTGCCTCCACTCTTTCAACGTGGAGCGCTGTACGCCAGAAGTCCATTCGAGGGCGTCATAAGTTGTGCTGGAATCCAGCATGAGCGTGAAAGCCAACCGGGCCAATGGATGGGCGTGCATAGGCACAGTAATTCTCGACGGTTTGCGATAAGGTTCGCGCTGGACAAGCATGACACAATAATGGCAGTCTTTGGGCTGCCTTTGGCGGGACCGATCCGGTGGCCATGTTTGTATCGGATGCACCGGAGAATATCTGAAACAAGCGCGGATTTCTCGCTATTTTTGTATTTTTTGGGCCGATGATCGAAAATAGTAACTTTTTCAAAATCTTATCAAGGGGGTGTGCGCGGTCATCCGTTCACCCGCATACGGGGTGGCCCTGACAGGACCCACGGCTTTTTTCAGGGGGTGGAGTGGCAGGGCTCTCAGTTCTTCGCTGCCCAGGCCCTGAGGAGCCTGGAATAAATGGTCGGGAATTCGCGCTGCACCACGCCGTTGACGATGCCCAACGCGTCGAAGCGCGGCTCGATCTTCGCGCCCTTCGTGATCCGGCCCAGCACGATCAGCGGTGTGCGAGCCTTGCCTTTGCGCCGCACGAGCACGTCACCGATGCGGAAGGGCTTGCGCTTGGTCCCCTCCGCCCGACGGAGCATAGCCCTGACTTTGGTATGTGTGGGTGCATCCGCGATATTATTATAGGCAGGAACGAACAATCGGCCGCCCTTCGGCTCATCGATCCCCTTAACGTGCCGGCCGAAGAACTTGTCGAGCGTTCCCACCTGGGCATTGAGGTTGCCGGCTATCGCCGCGCAGAGGCGAACCCCCTTGTCCAGCCAGCCGTTGCGTCGGTGGAACAGAGAATGACCGGCCTTCCATGCCGGCTTCGCCTTCTCTGCCGTGAAGGTCAGCGCCTTTGCTGTCATCGTCCGATTTGCTTTCAACAGCGTGCGGACCTTGGCGAGGTCTCGCCGGTCAAGGGTGGCGTCGAGGGATATGGGCATACGCAAAGGAAAGCCGTCTGGAGGCGGCTTGTCAGGGGCGTTGGGGTGGCAGGCGCTATCGCGTGCGGGGTTCACGGGAGGGGCCGGTGCTACCATTAGCCACCATCCCGGCAGATAAAAAGGTGTCGATGTAGCTTGCAGCGCATTCCGCGCGAAGCTTGCTCAAGACCAAGTCTCGCCTTTCAGGATCGGCCCTAAAGCGCGCGTAGATGTGGTTCTCATGGCTTGCCCGAGGCTGGCCGCTAGCTGACCGGCGGCTCTTGAATTATTGATACGAAAGCGGAATTTTGATGTGAGCGTTTGCCACGACATCAGACGCCTCCTTCCCGGAGACTCAATCAAATCGGAGGTTGAGCGCTCCCATGAGCGCAGGTGAAGCAACGGGCTGGGTTAACCCAGCCCGTTGCTTTTCGAGCTCGGCGGCGAACGCCGCCGGGGTAGCGTATCCGAGCGAGGAGTGCGGCCGCTCGGTGTTGTAATCATCGACCCAGCGCGCGAGGATCGAGCGGGCCTGACCAATCGTGAAGAACAGCGTCTCGTTGAGCAGTTCGTCACGCATCCGGCCATTGAAGCTCTCGACGAACCCATTCTGGGTCGGCTTGCCAGGCGCGATGTAATGCCACTCGACACCGGCGTCGCCGGTCCAGGCAAGCACGGCGTTCGAGGTCGGTTCTGTGCCGTTGTCGCTGACGATCATCTTCGGTGCGCCGCGCCCGGCGATCAGATCGGCCAGCTCGCGAACGACACGCCGACCCGAGATCGAGGTATCGACGACTGCCCGAAGGCACTCTCGGGTGACATCGTCAACGATGTTGAGCACCCGAAAGCGACGCCCGGTGACGAGCTGATCGTGAACGAAGCCCAGGCTCCAGCGCTGGTTAGGAAGCGCCAACACCGGCGCCGGCGCCCGCGCGCCGACGGCGCGCCTTCGTCCACGCCGACGCCTGACTGTCAGCCCTTCCTCGCGATACAGGCGCTGCGTCTTCTTGCGGTTGATGATGATACCGTCTCGCCGGAGCAGGATATGCAGGCGTCGGTAGCCGATCCGGCGGCGCTGCTGCGCCCACTCGCGCAAACGCGACCGCAGGCCGCCATCATCGTCCCGGCACGACCGATATCGCATGCTCTTCCTGTCTGCCGAAACCACCCGGCACGCCCGCCGCTCGCTCATCCCCAACGGCACCTGGAGATGCGCGACCGCTTCCCGCTTCGCGGCGGGCGTCACCATTTTTTTGACAGCAGATCCTTCAGACCCGCGTTGTCGAGCATCGTATCAGCCAGCAGTCGCTTGAGCCGGGCGTTCTCCTCCTCGAGCGCCCGCAACCGCCTGGCATCTGACACCTCCATGCCGCCGAACTTGGCCTTCCACGCATAAAACGTCGCGCTCGACATCCCGTGCCGACGGCACAGCTCCGTCACCACTGCTCCCGCCTCGGCCTCCTTCAGGATGCCGATAATCTGTTCTTCCGAAAACTGCTTCCGCTCCATCTGTCCGTCCCTTCGTCAGGTCGGACTCTAGGGCCAATCGACATTCAGGATTCCCAAACGGCGTGATGTCTGATTCATGAGTTTCGTGTTGAGACACGGAGTGCACGATGGGGATCAAGCGGTACGAATTGGACGAGGCGCAATGGCAGCGGATAGCGCTGCTTCTGCCTGGCAAGGCGCATGATCCGGGTCGCACCAGGTCCGATAACCGTTTGTTTGTGAACGGTTGTCTGTGGGTTCTGCGATCGGGCGCGCACTGGCGCGACTTGCCCGAGCGTTACGGCAAGTGGAAGACGGTGCACCGGCGTTTCAGCCGGTGGTGCCACGCCGGCGTGTGGGAACGCGTGTTCGAGGCCCTTACCGCTGACCGTGACAACAAATACCTGATGCTGGACAGCACCATCGTTCGCGCCCACCAGCAGGCAGCGACCGGAAAAGGGGGGCC
>Ga0180218_1000774_pt1 | contig 24243 bp, 20 predicted proteins | sample eDN3rd37CKraftBY_FD_151334 | JGI IMG/M metagenome (GOLD analysis project Ga0180218, IMG submission 151334) | Enriched backyard soil microbial communities from Emeryville, California, USA - eDNA 3rd pass 37_C Kraft BY (version 2) (version 2) | ecosystem: Environmental > Terrestrial > Soil >...
CGGAACCTGCTGCGGGAGACCGGCACGGGGGCGCTCTCCTCCCTCACGGCCGGCGGGGGCGCGCCCTATGGCTCGCTGGTCGCCACCGCGACGGCACCGGACGGCGCGCCGCTGTTCCTGCTCTCCGGCCTCGCGCTCCATACCCGCAACATTCTGGCCGACCCGCGCGCCGCGCTGCTGCTGGTGACCGCCGATGCCGAGGACCCGCTCCAGTCGCCCCGGCTCTCGCTCGGCGGAACCCTGGCGCCGAGCGAGGCCGCCGCGGACCGCCGCCGCTATCTCGCGCGGCATCCGGACGCGGAAGCCTATGCCGGCTTCAAGGACTTCGCTGTCTACAAGCTGACGATCTCAACCGTCCATCTGGTCGCGGGCTTCGGCCGCATCGCCGATCTTGCGCCGGATGAACTGCTGACCGATCTCGCGGATGCCGCAACGCTCGTCGCGGCGGAGCCGGATATCCTTTCACATTTGAACAGCGACCATGCCGCGACGCTCAAGCTTTATGCAACACGCCTCTGCAACGAGCCGGATACGCAGGACTGGCAAGCCATCGGATGCGACACTGATGGCCTGGACATCAGATCAAAAGTAAAGGTGCGCCGCATCAATTTTTTGCAACGCACAACATCACCTGACGGCGTTCGGCTTCAGTTGAAGACGCTTGCTGAAAAAGCGCGCCAGACCGCCATCGAATGACATCATCCTGCCGCTTTATTCTTGGCAGAACCCCGGAAGCTTACTATAGCTCGCGGACTTTCAAGGCGGCGGTTCCAGGCAGCCGCACGCGGCTATCAAACAGGGAGCCCGGTGCGGACCCGGGCGACGTTGGAGGGGTTCTCCGTGAAAGAAACGGGTGTCAGAAACAGCGCCCATGGCGCTGATAAATTCGGGTTCAAGGATCTCGCCGAGGTCCACTGGAACCTGACCGAACCCTTTCTCTACGAGCATGCCCTCTCCGCTGGAGAGGCCACCATCGTCGCAGGCGGCGCGCTTTGCGCCGAGACCGGCCAGCACACCGGCCGCAGCCCCAAGGACAAGCATACCGTCGTCGATGCCCTGACCGAGAATACGGTCTGGTGGGACGGCAATCGCAAGCTGGAAGGCGACAAGTTCAAGCTGCTGCGCGAGGATTTCATTGCCCATGCGCGCGGCAAGAAGCTGTTCGCGCAGGACCTCTATGGCGGCGCCGATCCCAAATACCGGATCAAGACCCGCGTCTTCACCGAACTCGCCTGGCACTCACTGTTCATCCGCCAGTTGCTGATCCGTCCGGAAGTCGCCGAACTCGCCAGCTTCGTTCCAGAGCTCACCATCGTCGACCTGCCGAGCTTCAAGGCCGATCCGGAACGCCACGGCGTGCGCTCGGACACCATCATCGCCATCGACTTCACCGCCAAGATCATCCTCATCGGCAACACTTCCTATGCCGGCGAGATGAAGAAGTCCGTCTTCACGACGCTCAACTACTTCCTGCCGGCGCAGGGCGTGATGCCGATGCACTGCTCCGCCAACGAGGGCAAGGATGGCGACGTGGCGCTGTTCTTCGGCCTGTCCGGCACCGGCAAGACCACGCTTTCCGCCGACCCGAACCGCACGCTGATCGGCGACGACGAGCATGGCTGGAGCCCGGACGGGGTCTTCAACTTCGAGGGCGGCTGCTACGCCAAGTGCATCCGCCTCTCCCCCGAAGCCGAGCCGGAGATCTACGCGGCGACCAACCGTTTCGGCGCGGTGCTGGAAAACGTCGTGTTCGATCCGCAGACCCGCAAGCCGGATTTCGACGACGATTCCAAGACCGAGAACACCCGCTCGGCCTATCCGATCCACTTCATGCCGCGCTCGTCCACGACCGGCCGCGGCGGCCAGCCGAAGAACATCATCTTCCTGACCGCGGATGCCTATGGCGTCATCCCGCCGATCGCGAAGCTGACGCCGGCCCAGGCGATGTATCACTTCCTGTCCGGCTACACCGCCAAGGTGGCCGGCACGGAGAAGGGCCTTGTCGGCGTCCAGCCGGAATTCTCCACCTGTTTCGGCGCGCCGTTCCTGCCGCGGCATCCGTCCGAATATGGCGCGCTGCTGCGCGACTATATCGCCGAACACAAGGTGGACTGCTGGCTGGTCAACTCCGGCTGGACCGGCGGCATCTACGGTGTCGGCCGCCGCATGCCGATCAAGGCGACGCGCGCCCTCGTCACCGGCGCGCTGGACGGCTCGCTGAAGAATGCCGACTACCGCACCGACCCATATTTCGGTTTCGCGGTGCCGACCTCGGTGCCGGGCATCGAACCGAACCTGCTCTATCCGGAAAAGACCTGGGCCGACAAAGCCGAGTTCGACAAGACCGCGCGCAATCTGGTGAGCATGTTCCAGAAGAACTTCACCAAATACGAGCAGCATGTGGACGCGGAAGTCCGCGCCGCCGCCCCGGAAGTCCGCGCCGCCGCCGAGTGAGCGGGGCTGCCGGCAAAATTGCAAAAGCGGCGGCCGCGAGGTCGCCGCTTTTGTTTGGCGCATGGATCGACCGCAGAGCGAACATGAAGTGCGGACGCCCCATGCCGGATGCATGACGCAAAAAATGACGAGCGACTTTCAGGCCGGTCATGCCGCATGGACGGCATGAACACGACCTGATCGCCGAAGGCCCGGTCAGGTTTCAGGAGATCGACGCAGATGCAGCTTCTCGTGGTCGGCGCGGGCGTAGTGGGCCTGGCGGTCGCGCGCCGGGCGGCGCTGGCCGGCCACGATGTCATCGTTGCCGAGCGGACCGGCGGCATCGGCAACGGCGTCTCCTCGCGCAACAGCGAGGTGATCCATGGCGGCATGTATTACCCGACAGGCTCGCGCCGCGCGCGCCATTCCATCGCCGGCCGCCGCATGCTCTACGACTACTGCGCCGCCCATGGCATCGCCCATCGCAAATGCGGCAAGCTGATCGTCGCTATCAGCGAAGCCGAACTCGTCAAGGTCGAACAGATCCACGCCCAGGGTCTCATCAATGGCGTGGAGAATCTTGAAATGCTCGACGCGGCCGCCGTGCGGCGCCTCGAACCGGAAGTGCGCAGCCTCGGCGCGCTGCATTCGCCGCAGACCGGCATCGTCGACAGCCACGGCCTGATGCTCGCCCTGCGCGGCGACCTCGAAGACCATGGCGGGATGATCGCCTTCCATACGCAGGTCATGACCCTGTCGCCCGCCGCCGGGGGATGGGAGGCACGCTTCGCCGATGGTGAGGCCGCGACCTTCGATGTGATCATCAACTGCGGCGGCCTCGGCGCGCAGGCGCTGGCGGCGGCGACGGAGGGCTACCCGCTTGCACGGGTGCCGCGTCTCGTCATGGCGCGCGGTAATTATTTCCGATTCGCCGGCAGGCCGGTGTTCTCGCGCCTCATCTATCCCGTGCCGGTGGACGGCGGCATCGGCATCCATGTGACGCTGGACCTTGCCGGACAGATGCGCTTCGGGCCGGATGTCGAATGGATCGCGGCGGAAAACTACGATGTCGATGCCATGCGCGCCGATGCCTTTTACGAACGCATCCGGGGATACTGGCCCGGCCTGCCCGACCATTCGCTGCTGCCGGATTATTGCGGCATCCGCCCCAAGCTGACCGGGCCCGGCGAGGCACCCGCCGATTTCATGATCGACGCGCCCGCCGACCACGGGCTGCCGGGCCTCGTCCACCTGTTCGGGATCGAATCTCCCGGCCTCACCAGCGCACTGGCGCTTGCCGAAGAGGTCGGCACGCATCTGAACGCGCACTGAAGGCGCGCCGGCGTCACCGGATCAGTTGCGCCTGGCGGTCCGCGGCGGCCGGCTGCGCATCCATGAGCGGCTCGTCATCGCCGACTTCGCCCACCTCTACCGGGCCGTTCGCATCCACCTCGGTCCGGGACAGCTTGGCCCGGAGATCGTCGGACAGCGCGGAATAGGCGCTGACCGGGGTGTATTGCGCGGTGCGCGTGTGCCGGTTCAGGCCGCGATAGGCCATCAGCCCGTCGGCCGTCGCGACGATGTCGCCCTGCCGCAGTGTCGGGTCGGTATCGACATTGAGGCTGGCGAGACCCGCGGGGCTCCTGCCGTCGCAGGTGCAGCCCGGGACGAGCCGGTCGCGATAGACATAGGCGTTGCGCAGCCCGCTGTAGCGAGAGCCGTCCCGCGCGACGGCATGGTCGATGGCGCTGCCGGAATAAATCCGTGTTTCCGCGGCCGGGCAGAACGAATTGCAGGTTTGCTCGGCACTGACGCCGGACTGCCGGGAGACCGGGAAATAGCGCCCGTCGCAGGTCCGGACACAGAAGGCCACGCCCCCTCCCGCGCCGCGGCTTTCGGCCGGCGCCCGGCGCTCCGCCGGCGGTTCATACACCTGCGCGGGCGGCAGCGCCCGGCGAAACCCGCCGAACAGAGCTTCGAAAAGGCCCTGCGCGGAAGCCGTCGCAGGGCTGAGGCACGTCGCGCCTGCAACGGCCGCCGCCACTGCGGCACGGCGGAAAACGGACACAGGCATGCGATGGGCCGTCATGACCCCCTCCGGTCGAATGATGCCAGCGAGTGAATGCCCGGGATAACGCCACACCCGCACGGCGGTTCCGCTGCACCGCTCCGTGATGCCAGAGCTGTCTTAAGGTTTGGTTCTGCCGGCGTCCCGGCAACCCTGCCGCCCCGCATCGGCCGACGCGCTTTTGCGCGCCCGGTCTGCGGCCCGGCGCGGCGGCCTGCGGCCCCTGAGGCGCACGGCCGCAGGATTATGGCGGGCCTTTCGCCTCCTCCCGTTTTCCTCTAGATTTGCCGCAACAACATGGAAGGGAACGCAGACATGTCTAAGGGGCACTGGATCAGGGGGGTGGCATGTGCCATCGCGGCGGCGGGGCTTTTTGCCTCCGCACCGGCGGATGCGCAGAAGAAGCCGGTCGATGTCAACATCATCTACGGCGCTCCCTCCAGCACGAGCTGGCCGCTCTGGCTCGCCAAGGAAGGCGGCTATTTCGAAAAATACGGCATCAACGCCACGGTGACCTTCGGCATGCATCCCGCCGGTCCCGCCGCCGTGGTCTCCGGCGATGCCCTCACGCACAATCTCGGCCTCGATACGTCGATCCTCGCCGCCATCAAGGGCGATCAGCTCGTGCTGGTGGCCTCGCCGCTGCATGTCGGCCAGTTCGTGCTGCTCGGCCGCAAGGAGGTCGAGAACGCCAAGGCGCTCGAAGGCAAACGGGTGGCGGTCGGCCGCATCGGCGACCCGCCGTATTTCTATGGCATGGCCCTGCTGGAAACGCTCGGCGTGGATGTCAGCAAGATCAACTGGGTCTCCGCCGGCGCGCCGCCCCAGCGCGCGCTCGCGATCCGCAATAACCTTGCGGATGCCGCGATGATCACCCCGCCGGACTATTACAAGATGGCGGACGAGGGCTTCAAGGTTCTCGGCCGGTTGCAGGAGCACCGCAACATCCCCATCGCGACCAGCTATCTGTTCCGCCGCAAGACGGTGACCGAACAGCCGGAACTGGTGGAGAATTTCCTCAAGGCGCATCTGGAGGCGGTGAAGCGCTTCTATGACGACAAGGCATTCTCCGTGGGCGTCATCAAGAAATACGCCAAGATCGAGGACGACGCGATCCTGTCGCGGCTCTATGACGAGACCAAGGCCGGCAACATCTACGAGCGCGTGCCTTACGTCCCGGCCCAGGCCGTGAAGGGCATCGTCGAGCGCAACAAGGCGGACACGCCGGAGCTTGCGACCTACGACCTGAAGCGGGCGATCATCCAGACGCCGATCGACAAGCTGGTGGACTCCGGTTTCATCGAGCAGTTGTTCGGCCCGTCGGTGAAAGAGCAGATCGCGAAGAACCGCGAAGGCGCGTTCCGCTGAACGCGCTGTCCGGCTCCGGGATCGGGGCCGGACCTGTAACAGCCCGGCCGGCGGCGCGGCGCAGATGCGTCCGCCGCCGGAAACCGGGCAGCCGGCAGAAGACCGGGGCCACATATCATGCTCCGGGTCGGCGCGATGCCGCGCGCCCGGCCAGGTGTCGCACCCAAGCTGCCGGAATTCGGATCGCCGGGGTTCATGGTCAGGACCACATCCGGCGACAAGGCATCAGGACCACAGATGGAAGGCCCATGCTGCAAGTGAACCCCAACGCCACGCGCCTCACCGCCCGCAATGTCAGCAAGCTGTTCTGGGTGGAGGGCGAAACGGATCCGACCATCGCTCTGCATGACGTCTCGCTCGACATCAAGGACGGCGAATTCGTCTGCATCGTCGGCCCATCCGGCTGCGGCAAGACCACCTTCCTCAACCTCGTCGCGGGCCTGCTGCCTTACGATGGCGGCGAGATCGGCATCAGCGGCAACCGCGTCGACGGCCCCGGCCGCGACCGCGCCGTGGTGTTCCAGCAGTCCCGCCTGCTGCCCTGGCGCACGACCTTCGACAACGTGAAATACGGCATGGAACTGCATCGCCGCTTCGCCAAATCCGAGATCGACGACCGCGCGCAGCATTTCATCGACATGGTCGGCCTGCGCGGCTTCGAGCGCCGCCATCCGGCGCAGCTCTCCGGCGGCATGCAGCAGCGCGTCAACCTCGCCCGTGCGCTCGCCACCGATCCCGAAATCCTGCTGATGGACGAGCCCTTCGCCGCGCTGGACGCCCAGACCCGTGAGTTCATGCAGGCCGAACTGCTGCGGATCTGGACCGAGGCCAACAAGACCGTGATGTTCATCACCCACCAGATCGACGAGGCGGTCTATCTCGCCGACCGGGTCTTCGTGTTCGGCACCCGGCCAGGCCGGATGCGCGCCGAATTCGACATCCCGTTCGAGCGGCCGCGCAAGCTGTCGCTCAAGCGCAATCCGGAGTTCCTCGCGCTGACCGACCAGATCTGGACACTGATCGAAGAAGAAGCCTCGCGCGCCGGCCTGATGCAGGCCGCCAACCCTGCGGAGAGCCGCTGATGACCGCCATTCACCCGAGCGACCTCGCCAACGGCGTCAAGCGCGAGGCGCTGATCCGGCCGACCAAGAGCTTCTACCAGCGCAACGACACGCTGATCATCGGCATCATCTCCGTCGTCGTCGTGCTGATCGTCTGGGAGATCGCCTGGCTCGCGGGCCGGATCGACCCGCTGTTCTTCAGCGGCCCCTCGGCCATCATCGAGCGGCTGTGGAGCGGCCTCATCACGCGCGGCGACATGATCCCCCACATCATCTTCTCGGCGCAGAATTTCGCGGCCGGCTTTTCTCTGGCCGCCATCATCGCCATTCCGCTCGGCATCGCGCTGGGCTGGTACCGCATGCCGCGCATGATCCTCGACCCCTTCATCACCAGCCTCTATTCGACCCCGCGCATCGTCTTCGTGCCGCTGTTCGTGATGTGGTTCGGCCTTGGCTTCGCCTCGAAGATGGTGATCGTGTTCATGTCGGCCTTCTTCCCGATCCTGCTGAACGTCATGGCCGGCGTGCGCACCACCGACGACCAGTTGCTCGGCGCGGCGCGGTCCTTCTGCGCGACGCAGGGCGACCTGTTCCGCACCATCGTGCTGCCCTCCACCGTGCCGTTCATCATCGTCGGCCTGCGCCAGGGCGTTGCCCATGGCCTCATCGGCGTCGTCGTCGGAGAGTTCTTCGCCGGCAGCAAGGGCGTCGGCTATCTCGTCGGCGAGGCCGGCACCACCTTCAAGACCGACCTGCTGTTCGCCTGCGTCATCGTCATCGCCACCGCAGGTCTCACCATGGCCGCCATCCTCAAGAAGGTCGAAGACCACTTCCAGAGCTGGCGGCCCCCGCAGAACTGAGCCGGATTCGGGCCTTGCGGCGGGCGCGCCGCCGCAAGATGCCTCTCGTTCGCGAGAGCTGCCGTTCGGATAGTTGCCTTTCGGGATAGCTGTCGTTTCGCGATATCTGTCGCGTCAAAGCCATCAGGGCAGCCGGAGGACTTCGGCGACCCGGCGGCATACGGCGCGGGATCGCAAGACTGCGCAAATCTTTCCTGTCAACGCTTGCCTGCCTTGCGCGTGATCCTGCCGAAAGCCGGCTTTCCCGTCCGGCATCCGGCGCTCAAGCGGCGGCGACAGCCTTCGCGCCGATCGTGCGCGGCTCCGGAACATAGCAGTCGCCGAACTGCATCATCTCGCGCGGCTTCACGAGGATGGACACGAGCCGGTCCCGCAGCGCCTGGGGCGATGTCGGCTTGATCAGGAACTCATGCACGCCGAGACGCATCGCTTCGCGCACGCGCGAACGCTCCGCGTTGGATGTCAGCATGATGATCGGCAGGTTGGGTTTCGGGAACACGCCCGGCGAGCGCACGATCTTGACGACCTGCGGGCCGTTCAGCACCGGCATGTCCCAGTCCAGCACCATGATGTCGGGATTGAGGCCGCGGATCACCTCGAGCGCGGCGACGCCGTCCCCCGCCTCGTAGATGGCACGCACCCCCGCATTCATCAGCATCATGCGGGTCAGCTTGCGCATATACGGATTGTCGTCCACGACGAGGACGACGAGATTCTCGACCAGTTTGTGAAGGCGGAGGGATTTCATCGCGGGCGTGGCATCCGTTGTTGACGCCTTACCCTTACCCCACCACCGCTGTGCGTTTCCTGAGCGGATTCGCTCAACTTTTATCGACCGCCGCAATGCGCCGCCGTAATGCACAGCCATGCGGGGGCGCTCAGTGCAGGCTCGGCTTCCACAGCAGGCTGTTGCGGTCCCCCGAAACGATGCGGTGCTTCAGCGTCCGCCCGTCGCGATAGACCGTCATCGGCACGACCGCGCCGCTGTCGCCCTGCGCCCAGATCAGGCGGAAGAATTCCGCAAGGTCGGACACCTCCTCGCCCGCGATATCGAGCACGATGTCCCCGACCTCGAGCCCGGCCGCCGCAGCGGGGCCTTCGCCGGTGAGGCCCACCACCACGATCCTGTCCTCCACTTCGGTCGCGTAAAGCCCGAGCCAGGGCCGCGCCGGCCGGTTCGGCCGTCCATAGGTCATCAGATCGTCCAGGATCGGCTTCAGCAGATCGATCGGCACGACCATGTTGAGATGCTCGCTCCGGCCCTTCTCGCGGGCCTGTTCGAGTTGCAGCGAGCCGATGCCGAGCAATTCGCCGCTGGAGCCGATCAGTGCCGTGCCGCCCCAGTTCGGATGCGACGGCGTGGTGAAGATCGCCTCGTCCACGACATATTCCCAGTTGCCGGCGAATTCCTCCTTGGCGGCGATGCGCGCGGCCACGGAGGCGGAGCGGCCGCCGGCGCCGCCCAGCACCACGCGCTCGCTCACCTGGACCTTGGCGGATTCGCCCAGCGGCAGATACGGCACTTCGATGCGCGCCAGCGCCTGCACAAGCCCGAAGCCGGTCTCCTGGTCATAGGCCACCACGTGGGCCTCGACGGTGCGGCCGTCGGACAGCGTGAGCCACACTTTCTGCGCCTCGGTGATGAGATAGCCGATCGTCACCGCCAGCCCGTCGCGGCGGATGAAGACCGCATTGCCGGACCGCTCGGTGCCGAGAATATCGGCCGTGAACGCATCCTGCGGCACAATGGCGCGCAGGCCGACCACCGCCGACAGCGCCTGATCGAGGTCATAGGCATAGTCGTCAGGCTTGGGCTGAAGCGAGGCCGAGATTTTCCAGTCCGCTATGGAAGGCATCTTTTGTCCCTTTCACTCCGGCGGAGCCGGGCCGATCCCGCCGGAACTGTCCCCGCCCCCGAAGACGGCGCCGCAACCGTCCCAGGGCGCTGCGGTCTTGCATCGGGACGATCAACCTGACACTGCAAAATGGCGATGGGGGCTCGCAAGAGCAATGCCCCGGACCGCGCTGCGCACAGGGCGTGCCGGATCGGGCAAGTCATCCCGCTGGAGCAAGCCACATGCAGGGTTTTCCCGCGCCCAACCGGTCCGGCCCGACAACTGCGACCTTCCGACACAGGCTGCCGATGGGGACAGACGCCGTGAGGGCTGTCCTCTCCGCCGTCCGCGCAGCCGGGCTGGCGGGCGCGGTGCTGGCGGCTCCCGCCGTCGCACAGGGACAAATCGCGCCGGCGGCGCCAGCCATCGAGAACAGCCGCGGCGGGGCCGCCGTACAGCCGGCGCAGCAGCCGACCTTCCCCTCCGGATCGCGGATCGGCATCGTGCCGCCGCAGGGGATGACGCCGAGCCGGGCCTTTCTCGGCTTCGAGGATGCCACGCTGCATGTGACACTGGAGATCAGCGAACTGGCGCCGCAGAGCTATTCGCAGGTGGCGCGGCAGTTCACGCCGGAAATGCTCGCGCTGCACGGCACGGAGATCCTCGTGCAGGAGAACGTCACCCTGCGCGACGGCAGCGGCCTGCTCATCGCTGGCCGGCCTACCGGCGGCGCGCCCCCGGTGACGCGCTGGTCGATGCTCGCCCATCTCGGCGAGGTCATTGCCGTGGTCACGCTGCTGGTGCCGGACACGGCCCGCGAAGCCTATCCCGAGGCCGCCATCCGCCGGACCTTCGAGACCCTCGCCGCCCGCGGGCGGCCCTCGGACGAGGAAATGCTGAGCCTGCTGCCGTTCCGGCTCGGAGAGCTTGCCGGCTTCCGCATCCTGCGGGCGCGGCCGGACGGCACGGTGATGCTCACCTCGGGCCCGGCCGACACCCCGCTGCCGATCCAGCAGCCGTTCCTGCTCGTCGCGCTGCGGGGCGGGGAGACGCCGTCCGCGGACGAACGCGAAACCGCCGCGCGGCGCGCGCTCGGGCAGATCATGGGGCTCGACCGGGTCACGGTCACGGACACCGGACCGGTCCGCTTCGCCAACCGGCAGGGCCACGAAATCCGGGGGCAGACACGGGACATGAAGGAGGGCACGCCGCTTTCGCTGGTCCACTGGATCGCCTTCGGTCCGAACATGCACCTTCAGCTTTACGGGATCGCGCGCACCGACGAGTGGGACGCCGTCCTGCCGCGCATGCGCGCCATCCGCGACGGCATCCAGCCGAAATAGGCGGCCGTTTCGCGGCCCGGTGCGGCATTGGCACCGGTCGCGGCAGCGGCTATCTCTGGCGTCATGCTGCCGCTGTCCGTCCTCGACCTGTCGCCCGTCTCGTCCGGCTCCACCGGCGCGGACGCGCTCCGCAACTCGCTGGCGCTGGCCCGCGCGGCGGACGGCCTCGGCTATACCCGCTACTGGGTGGCCGAACACCACAACCTGCCGTCCATCGCCAGTTCCGCGCCGGAGATCATGATCGGCCAGATCGCGGCCGCGACGCGGCACATGCGGGTCGGCTCCGGCGGCGTGATGCTGCCGAACCATGCGCCGCTGATGGTGGCGGAACGCTTCAAGGTGCTGGAGGCGTTGTTTCCCGGCCGCATCGACCTCGGCCTCGGCCGCGCGCCCGGCACCGACCAGGTCACCTCCTATGCGCTGCGGCGGCGTCAGAACATCACCGAGGAGGACGACTTCCTCGACCGTTTCCGCGAATTGCTCCTGTTCGAGCAGCGCGGCTTTCCGGACGGCCATCCCTTCAGCAAGATCGCGCCGATGCCGGCGGACGTGCCGCTGCCGCCGATCTGGCTGCTCGGCTCCAGCGGTTACAGCGCCCGCCTCGCCGCGCAGATCGGCGCGGGCTTTTCCTTCGCCCACCACTTCGCCAGCCACGACGCGCTCGATGCGATGCTGGCCTATCGCGATACGTTCAAGCCGTCCGGCCAGCTCGACAAGCCCCATGCGATCCTCGCCGTGCATGTCGTCGCCGCCGATACCGACGCGGAGGCCGAACGGATTGCCTCCAGCGTGGACCTGAATTTCGTGCGCCGGGCCAAGGGCGAATTCGCACCCATCGCCTCGCCACAGGAAGCCCTGGCCTATGATTATTCGCCGGCGGATCGCACCCGCATCGCGGACGGGCGGCGGCGGCTCATGGTCGGCGCGATGGACACGATCAAGGCGCGGCTGCTGCCGCTGGTGGAGGAAACCAAAGCGGACGAGGTGATGATCACGACGCTGGTTCACGACCCCGCCGCGCGCATCCGCTCCTACGAACTGCTGGCGGAGGGCTTCGGCCTGACGAAGCGAGCCCCCGCCGAGGCCGCCGAATGATCCCGCGTCCCCTCCGCGCCGCCCTGGCCATCTCCGCCCTCGCCGCCATGCTGCAAGGCTGCGCCGGAATGCGCGAGCCGATCGACAATATCGCGCCGCTCGCCTTCGGCCTGACCGAGGCCGAAACCGCCGCGGCGCTGGGCGCGCCGCTGGTGCTGGTGGCGGGCCAGCCGGGCCGCACCGCAGAATATCGCGTCGACCGCGGCACAGGCATCGGCCCGCTCTCGCCCGCCGTCACGCGCGTTTCCCTCCAGTTCCGCAACGGCCGCCTCACCGGATGGAAACGCCAGTGGCAACGGACCGCCGTGCGCCTGCCCTGATCCTTACCCGGCTGCCGCCACAGGTGGCACTTCCCGTGAGGATGGCGTAGAAGGCTCCTGCTTTCTCACCGGACGGGAGGATACCCTTGGGCAAGAACATCACACTGACCGCCTCGGACAATTTCACGCTCGGCGCCTATCGCGCCGATCCTGCCGGCACGCCCAAGGGCGGCCTGGTGGTGATCCAGGAAATCTTCGGCGTGAACCACCACATCCGCGCCGTGACGGACCGCCTCGCGGAAGAAGGCTATGTCGCCATCGCGCCGCAGATCTTCGACCGCATCAGCCCCAATTTCGAAAGCGGCTATACGCCGGACGAGATCGCGGAAGCGCGCAAATATATCGCCAATCCGGACTGGGAGGCGATGCTGCGTGACATCGATGCCACGATCAAGGAACTGAAGGATGTCGGCCCGGTCGGCATCACCGGCTTCTGCCTCGGCGGCACCATGTCCTTCCTGGCCGCCTGCCGCTCCAGCGGCCTGTCAGCGGCTGTGGGCTATTACGGCGGCGCGGCGGTGACATTCGCCGACGAAACGCCGAAATGCCCGGTCATGCTGCATTTCGGCGAGACCGATCATTCGATCCCGCTCACCGATGTCGAGACCATCCGGCAGAAGCGGCCTGAGGTCGAGATTCATGTCTACAAGGATGCCGGCCACGGCTTCCACTGCGACGAGCGCGCCAGCTTCCACAAGGACAGCCGCGACATCGCCTGGAAGCGCACGATGGACTTCTTCGCCAAGCATATGAAGAAGTAACCCCGCGTCACGGCGTCACACAAAAGGCCGGTCCTTGCGACCGGCCTTTTTTTCATACGCAGCCCCGCAAAGATCAGGCCGCCACGCCGGTCCCGATCGGGCAGGAAACGCCGGTGCCGCCGACGCCGCAATAGCCGTTTGGATTCTTCGCCAGATACTGCTGGTGATAGTCCTCGGCGTAATAAAACGGCGGCGCCTCGCGGGTTTCCGTGGTGACCGGGTCAAACCCCCGCGCGGCCAGCGCCTTTTCGTAGACCGCCTTCGAGGCTTCGGCCGCCTGCCGCTGGCTCTCGTTGAACACATAGATGCCGGAGCGGTATTGCGTGCCGGCATCGTTGCCCTGGCGCATTCCCTGGGTCGGATCGTGCCCCTCCCAGAAGGTCTTGAGCAACTGCTCGTAGGAGATCTTTTTCGGATCGAACGCCACCAGCACCACTTCGTTGTGGCCGGTGCGGCCGCTGCACACCTCCTCATAGGTGGCATTCGGCGTGTGGCCGCCGGCATAGCCGACCGCCGTCATCTCGATGCCGTCGCCGAGCTGCCAGAATTTCCGCTCCACACCCCAGAAACAGCCCATGCCGAACATCGCCAGTTCGGTTCCGTCCGGAAACGGGCCTTTGAGATCGCGGCCGTTCACGAAATGACGCCGCGCCGTGGGAATCGGATCGGCCCGGCCCGGCAAAGCCTCGTCCACCGTCGGCATGTCATAGGCTTTCTTGAAGAAGAACATGCGCGCACCTCCGCTGGTCAATCGTCGTGCTGATCTGTCGTCATATGGGAAGTGTAAAGCCCGCCCGCATCCTCGCGCCAGCCGCCATTGCCTCGTTTCAGCTCCGGGCATAGCCGATCAGCGGCCGGGGCTTGCGGCCCAGCAGCAGAAACAGAACGCCGAGCACCCCCAGAACGGCCCAGACCGGCGCGCGCAGCACCGTGAGCGCCACGGGGTCCCACAGCCAGGGCCAGCCCGATCCCGCGATCAGCCCCTGAAGGTCCTGAAGGCTGGCCGCATGGACCGTGTTCCAGAAGGCATCGACGCGGGTGACCACGAGAATCCGGTCCGCGATCCACTTCATGCCGTCATAGACGCCGAAGATAAAGGCGGCTGCGACCAGCAGAAGGCCGAGGCTGCGGAACAGGAAACGGATCATGATGCGCAGTCTCTCACTTCGGTCGGACGAAGGCATGCCAGCCATGCAGAACCGGCCGGCGCGGCGCCTGCCCCGTGAATACGGCGTCCCGCGCCTGCCAGCAGCCCATTCTTTCAAGGCGGAGATATGACAAAGCCGGCGCCAAGCTTGAGCCGGGCTATTCCCGCCGCTAACGTTTTCCCAAAGTCCGCAAAGCGGACAAACTGCCAGATCACACCGTCCAGGGAATTTCTGATGTCCTCCACCGCAGGCGACAAGGGTAAACGGCCCACCATCACCGATCAGGAAGCGCTGCTGTTCCACAGCCACGGCCGGCCCGGCAAGCTGGAGGTGGTCGCGACCAAGCCCATGGCCACCCAGCGAGACCTGTCGCTCGCCTATTCGCCCGGCGTCGCGGTGCCGGTGCTCGCCATCGCGGAGGACGAAAGCAAGGCTTTCGACTATACCGCCAAGGGCAATTTCGTCGCCGTCATCACCAACGGCACCGCCATTCTCGGCCTCGGCAATCTCGGGCCGCTGGCCGCCAAGCCGGTGATGGAAGGCAAATCGGTGCTGTTCAAGCGCTTCGCCGATGTCGATTCCATCGATCTGGAAGTGTCCACCGAGGACGCCGACGAATTCATCAACTGCGTGAAGCTGCTGGGCAAGACCTGGGGCGGGATCAATCTGGAGGACATCAAAGCTCCGGAATGCTTCATCATCGAGCAGCGCCTGCGCGAAATGCTCGATATTCCGGTGTTCCACGACGACCAGCACGGCACGGCCATCATCGCCGCCGCCGGCCTGATCAATGCCCTCGACCTGACCGGGCGCGACATCAGGACCACGAAGCTCGTCTGCAACGGAGCCGGCGCGGCCGGTATCGCCTGCCTGGAACTGCTTCAGGCCATCGGCATGAACCCGGACAACATCACCCTCTGCGACACCAAGGGCGTGATCTATCAGGGTCGCACGGAGGGCATGAACCAGTGGAAGTCGGCCCATGCGGTGAGGACCGACGCACGGACGCTGGATGAGGCGCTCAAGGGCGCGGACGTGTTCTTCGGCCTCTCCGCCAAGGGCGCGGTGACGCAGCAGATGGTGGCCGCCATGGCGGACAAGCCGATCATCTTCGCGATGGCCAATCCGGACCCGGAAATCACGCCGGAGGAAGTCGCTGCGGTGCGCGGCGACGCCATCGTGGCGACCGGCCGCTCGGACTATCCGAACCAGATCAACAACGTTCTCGGCTTTCCCTATATTTTCCGCGGCGCGCTGGACGTGCAAGCCACCACCATCAACATGGAGATGAAGATCGCGGCGGCGCAGGCGCTGGCCGCGCTGGCCCGCGAGGACGTGCCCGACGAGGTCGCCGCCGCCTATGGCGCACGGCCGAAATACGGTCCCGACTATATCATCCCGGTGCCGTTCGATCCGCGGCTGATCTCCTATGTGTCCCCCGCCGTCGCTGAAGCCGCGATGGAAACCGGCGTCGCCCGTCGGCAGATCACCGATTTCGACGAATACCGCCACCAATTGCGGCGCCGTCTCGACCCCGCCGCCGGCGTCCTCAGCCAGGTCTATTCCCGCATTCGCCGCCGCCCGAAGCGGGTGGTGTTCGCGGAAGGCGAGGAGGAGCAGGTGATCCGCGCCGCGGCGAGTTTCGTCAACCAGGGCCTCGGCAGCGCGCTGCTGGTCGGCCGCGAGACCCCCGTGCGCGAAACCGCCGCTGCCCTCGGGATCGAGCTTGGCGGCTCGATCCGGATCATCAACGCGGCGCTGTCCCACCGCAACGCCGCCTATGCCGCCTATCTCTACGAGCGGCTTCAGCGCAAGGGCTACCTCCAGCGCGACGTGCAGCGCCTGATCAATCAGGACCGCAACCACTTCGCCGCCTGCATGGTGGCGGCGGGCGACGCCGACGCCATGGTCACCGGCGTCACCCGCAATTTCTCCCAGGCAATGGAGGATGTGCGCCGCTGCATCGACACCAAGCCGGGGCACCGCGTCATCGGCGCCTCGCTCGTGCTGGCGCGGGGCCGCACGGTGCTGATCGCCGATACCGCGGTTGCCGAAATGCCCGATGCCGAAGGGATCGCCGATATCGCCGTGGAGGCGGCAGGGCTCGCGCGCAACCTCGGCTACGAGCCGCGCCTTGCCCTGCTCGCCTTCTCCACCTTCGGCAATCCGGCGGGCGAGCGCGCCGAGCGGGTCCAGGAAGCCGTCCGCATCCTGGACCGCCGCCGGGTCGGCTTCGAGTATGACGGCGAGATGGCCGCCGATATCGCGCTCAATCCGGACCTGCGGGAGGCCTATCCGTTCTGCCGCCTGTCCGGCCCCGCCAACGTGCTGGTGATGCCGGCGTTCCACTCGGCCTCGATCGCCACCAAAATGCTCCAGGAACTCGGCGGCGCCACCGTCATCGGTCCGCTGCTGGTGGGCCTCGACCGGGAGGTCCAGATCGTGCCCCTCGGCGCCAACGACGCCCAGATCGTCAACATGGCGGCGCTGGCCGCCTTCGGCGTCAGCGGCTGAGGCCGCCCCCGCCGCGCCGCGCGGGTTCCGCCCGCGCGCGCATTGACGCTCGCGCGTCGTCCGACTATAAGCAGCGCCAACTGGCGGCGGGTTTTCCGCCGCCGCTCGCTTTTCAACGCATTCAACAGAATCGCGGACCGCAGATGCGGTCGCGGGACGGGTAGCATGGCCAACACCAAATCCGCCAAGAGCATGGTCCGCAAGATCGAGCGCCGGACCGCGGTGAACAAGGCGCGTCGCTCGCGCATGCGCAGTTCGATCCGCAAGGTCGAGGAAGCCATCGCCGCCGGCGATCGCGCCGCCGCCAGCGAGGCCCTCAAGGCCGCCGAGCCGATCATCATGCGCGCCGCCCAGCGCGGCACGGTGGCGAAGAACGCCGCCAGCCGGAAGGTCTCGCGCCTCACCCATGGCGTCGCCAAGCTCGCACAGTAATCCCGCGCAACCATCGCGGCGATCGCGCTTGAGGCCCGGCAGTCGCCGGGCCTTTTATTTGCTGCGGTCCGTCTTTCTCTGCGAGCGGTGCGGACCACGCGCGGCGGATGCTCGATCCCAAGACGCAAGCCTGCCGGCAGGATCGGCATCGCATCTGCGCCAGGCCGGCACAGCGCCGCCGACGACCCATGGGGGGCTTGCGTGGAAGACGGGCCGCGCATGTTCGATGCTGCCGCCGCAAAGGCCGCATCGCGTCTGTGGGTTGGATGATCGCATCCGGCCAGTCATCCGGCTCATGATCCGGGCTGGTGCGCAAACAGCAGATAAGCGCGGTCCTGCTTCGGCGCGACCATTCCTCACCGCATGTGCGTCATGCACGGCGCAGTCCGCAGGCCGGCTTTCAGAACCTACCGCTGGCTACCTTGAATTTCGAACATGAAATTCGACGACTCCTGAATGCCTTAGGAGGATAGCAGAACCGAGGACCTCGAAAGCGGCGAGCGGATGACGGATCGCTGTCGGTATGACGACAATCGTTGCCGGAGCGTCACGGTTTTGACGCATGCCCTGAGCGTCGGGATTCGTGCCGCAGATTCAAGCGTTTGATGCGAGGCTCCAACAGTTGCTGCGATGCATTAGCGCCACCCGGCAAAATGATTCGCATCGCGCATGGCGTAAAGCCGTTGCACCGGCGCAAGCCGTGTGTATGTTGAAAAGGTCGCTGGCCAACAGCGACTTTCAGTCCAACGCTTGAGGCGGAGCTCATCGATGATGGGGGCATGTCTGTTATGTCCGGCAATGTCCCCTCGCTGCGAAATCGCGGTGAGTTGCGAACTGTTCGATTGGTCAGATGGCTTGCTCCGGTAGCGGCCGTCGCAGCATCTGATCCAATATCAAATAACGAGTCATAACGGCTCCATCGCGAATGCGGCGCGGTGGACAAGGGGGCGCTATGTCTACGAATAAACTGCATTTCGAAATGCACATCGCCGGGATTGCCGGCACTGGCTTCGTCTCGCTTCAGACAGGCCATCATCGTTCCGGTGTTCCCGATTACGGGCTTTTGCAGCGGCAGCAGACCGACATGGCCGGCGCGCGCGTGCAGCCCTGCTTCCGGCGCGGTCCGCCGCCCCCCTTCCAGTGAGGGCGCGCCGGCCGCACGTCGTGCGAGCGCCGGCAAGTCTCTCCTGACCCCGCTTCCATCGCATTCAGAATGCGCACTCCCGTCGTCGTTTCCGGCGCCGGTAGAGAGCGCGTCCGGATGCATCACCGAAACGACAAGAATCGAACGAGAAGAACAATGGATATCCAGCGTCAGGACCAGTGGGACCGCGTCAAGACCCGGCTACGCGCCGAAGTCGGCGAGGATATCTTCACGAGCTGGTTCGCGCGGATGGACCTCGAAGGGCTTGATGACGACACCGTCCGCCTCTCGGTGCCGACGCGGTTTCTCAAGAGCTGGGTGCAGTCCCATTATGTGGACCGCATCCTGTCCTGCTGGCAGCATGAGGAGAACGCCATCGGCCGGATCGAGATTTCGGTCCGCTCCGCGGTGCTCAAGCCGCTGCCGCCCAAGGTCAAGCCCGCAGAGGCGCGCGACGCGCTGCGCGAACGGCCGCTGCCGCCACGCAACGGCGCCGACGCGGCCCATCTGGCCGGCGCCGCCCATGCCCATGACACGCTCGGCGGCTCGCCGCTCGATCCGCGCCTGACCTTCGGCACCTTCATCATCGGCCGCTCCAACACGCTGGCCCATGCCGCCGCCAGGCAGGTGGCGGACGGCCGCCGCGGCGATGCGGTGATGTTCAATCCGCTCTACATCCATGCCGGGGTCGGGCTCGGCAAGACGCATCTGCTGCAATCGCTCGCCTGGACGGGCAATGCCGGCGGCGACCGCAAGGTGCAGTATCTGACCGCCGAGAAGTTCATGTACAGCTTCGTCTCGGCCTTGAAGAACCAGAGCGCCATCGCCTTCAAGGACGCGCTGCGCACCATCGACGTGCTGGTGATCGACGACCTGCAATTCCTTCAGGGCAAATCCACCCAGGCCGAATTCTGCCATACGCTCAATGCGCTGATCGATGCCGGCCGGCAGGTCGTGGTCGCGGCGGACCGGCCGCCGTCCGATCTGGAAAGCCTCGACGAGCGCGTGCGCTCGCGCCTCGCCGGCGGCCTCGTGGTCGAGATCGGCGCGCTGAACGAGGAGTTGCGGCTCGACATTCTCAAGGCCCGCGTCGCCGCGGCCCGGCTGCATCACCCGACCTTCGACGTTCCGGCCCCGGTGCTGGCCTATATCGCGCGCAGCATCACGCACAACGGCCGCGACCTCGAAGGCGCGCTGAACCGGCTGCTGGCCTTCAGCAAGCTCACCGGCCAGCCGGTGACGATGGACATGGCCGAGCGCGAGATGCGCGACCTGATCCGGCCGATGGAACCGCGCCGGGTCAAGATCGAGGACATCCAGCGCGTGGTGGCGCGCCAGTATAACGTCAGCCGGGCGGACCTTCTGTCGTCGCGGCGCACCGCCAATGTGGTGCGCCCGCGCCAGGTCGCGATGTATCTCGCCAAGACGCTGACGCTGCGCTCCCTGCCCGAGATCGGCCGCCGCTTCGGCGGGCGCGACCACACCACCGTGCTCCATGCGGTGCGCAAGATCGAGGGGCTGGTCGGCAACGACACCACGCTGGCCGAGGAGATCGAGGTCCTGAAGCGTCAGCTTCAGGAGTGATCCCCCGGCCGTTCCGGCCGGGCGCCGGGCGCCGGCGGCCCGCGCCGCCGGGATGCGCCGCGTGAAATACTGGCAATCGGCCATCTGCTTGGATAGTGTGGGTAAAGGCTTCCCGGCCTTGCAGAAATCCGCCGTTCACGGCAGGTTGTCCGCCCCTTGAGGCTTCCCCCATGAAGGTCACTGTCGAACGCGCGAATCTGTTGAAGTCGCTGGGCCACGTCCATCGCGTGGTCGAGCGCCGCAACACGATCCCGATCCTCGCCAACGTGCTGGTGCGCGCGGAGGGCGCGGCGCTGTCGTTCAAGGCGACCGATCTCGACCTTGAGGTGACCGAGAGCATCGACGCCGAAGTCGGCCCCGCCGGCTCCACCACCGTGCCGGCGCATATGTTCTACGACATCGTCCGCAAGCTGCCGGACGGCGCGCAGGTCGCGCTGGAAAGCTCCGGCGACCGGGCGCTGCTGACGATCCGCGCCGGCCGCTCGCGCTTCACGCTCCAGACCCTGCCGGAAAGCGACTTCCCCGACCTCGCCGCCGGCGAGACCACCCACAGCTTCAAGGTCACCGCCGCGGACCTCAAGCGGCTGATCGACAAGACCCAGTTCGCGATCTCCACCGAGGAGACGCGCTACTATCTCAACGGCATCTATCTCCATGCCGCCACGGCGGCCGACGGCGCCGCGACGCTGCGCGCGGTCGCGACCGACGGCCATCGCCTCGCTCAGGTGGAACTGCCGCTGCCCGCCGGAGCCGGCGGCATGCCGGGCATCATCATTCCCCGCAAGACCGTGGGCGAGGTCCAGCGCCTGATCGAGGACAACGAGGCCGAAGTCGGCGTCGAACTGTCCCAGGGCAAGATCCGCTTCAATCTCGGCCGCGTGGTGCTGACCTCCAAGCTGATCGACGGCACCTTCCCCGATTACGGCCGCGTCATCCCGACCGGGAACGACAAGGAACTGGTCGTGGACAAGGCCGAGTTCGAGGCCGCCGTGGACCGGGTCTCCACCGTCTCCAGCGAGCGTGGCCGCGCCGTGAAGCTGGCGCTGAACAGCGGCAAGCTGACCCTCTCCGTCACCAATCCGGATTCCGGCAGTGCGACGGAAGAGATCGAGGTCGAATACGGGGCGGACGCCCTCGATATCGGCTTCAACTCCCGCTACCTGCTGGACATCGCGGCCCAGATCGAGGGCGAGGCCGCCGTGCTGAAGCTCGCCGACCCCGGTTCCCCGACCCTCATTCAGGACCGCGAGGCCAAGGGCGCGCTCTACGTGCTGATGCCGATGCGGGTGTGACGATGCCAGCCCCTGCGCTGGAACCGTGAGCGACAAACCGGGGCGCAAGGTCTGATACAACGGAGTTGGGCCGAACCTCGTAAGCCTGGCCGGTAGCCCTCCACATCCGGCAACCCTTCCCGGATGGCGCAGAAGCGCCGACCGGGACCGCGCGCCGGCGGAGCGCATGTCAGCAGCGGACCGGCGGGACAGGCGGAGGCGGGGCTCCCCTCCCTTGCCATCTTATCTTGTGCCGCGCATCGCCCCTCCGTCTCCCGATCCACCATCCCCGAAGTCCCATCCACCACCCTGCCCCTTGGCAGTCCGGCCCGTGCTGGTGCATGACCGGACCACCATGCCGGCCGCCCGCATCCTCCACCTCAGCCTGACGAATGTCCGCAGCTATCGCGCCGCCCGGATCGAGGCCGGCGACGATCTCGTGGTGCTGACCGGGCCGAACGGCGCCGGCAAGACCAACGTGCTGGAAGCCATTTCCTTCCTCGCCCCCGGACGCGGCCTGCGCCGCGCCACCCTCGACGAACTGGCCTTTGCCGAGGGCGACGGGAACTGGGCAGTTTCGGCCGAGATCGAGGGCGCGCTCGGGCTCGCGACTCTCGGCACCGGCATCATCCCGGCGGAAGCCGAAGGCCCTGTGACCGTCCGCAAATGCCGCGTGGACCGGGAGCCGGTCGGCTCCGCCGCCGCCTTTGCCGATCATCTCAAGGTGATCTGGCTGACCCCCGCCATGGACAGCCTGTTCAACGGCCCCGCCAGCGACCGCAGGCGCTTTCTGGACCGCCTCGTGCTCGCCCTTGACGCGGACCACGGCAGCCGCGTCAACGCCCTGGAGCGCTCCTTAAGGGCGCGCAACCGCCTTCTGGAGATGCCCTCTCCGGACCCGAACTGGCTTGCCGCCGCCGAACACGAAACGGCGGAACTCGCCGTGGCCGTCGCCGCCATGCGGGCCGAAGCCGTCGCGCGGCTGCGCGAGGCGCTGGCGGCGCGGCGGGATTCGCCATTTCCCGCCGCCGCCCTGACGCTGGACGGCTGGATGGAAGGCGCGCTGGCCGGCGGGGAACCCGCCATCGCCGTGGAGGATCGCTACCGCGCCGTCCTGCGGGAGAACCGATCGCGCGACACCGCCGCCGGCCGTACGCTGGACGGCCCTCATCTGACCGATCTGAAGGTGCGCTACGCCCCGAAGGACATTCCGGCCACAGACGCCTCCACCGGCGAGCAGAAAGCGCTGCTGATCGGCCTCATCCTCGCCCATGCCGCCCTGATCGCGGACATGACCGGCTTTTCGCCGGTCCTGCTGCTGGACGAGGTGGTGGCCCATCTCGATCCCGGCCGCCGCGACATGCTCTATGGCGAGGTCGCGCGGCTCGGCAGCCAGGTCTGGATGACCGGGGCGGACCCGGCCGCCTTCGCCGGCCTTTCCGGCCGCGCCGCGCTGTTCGACGTCACGCCCGGACAGGCCGTCCGCCGGGCCTGAAGGAAGGTTTCGCAGGGCGGCGCGGAAGCCGCGGTTTTTTGCACCGCGAGACCTTTAAAAATCCTTTTCGGATCAATAGATTAAAGGGGCGTCCGGGGGCCTGTACGGCATCCCGTTTTCATGTCACACAATTCCGATGATTCATTCCGCACGATGAGCGATTCGAAAGCCCTGCCCATGTCCGACTCGTCGGCCGCCACCCCCCTGCCAGACCGTCCGCCCCACGGCGCGACAGAGGATTACGGCGCCGATTCGATCAAGGTGCTGAAGGGGCTGGACGCCGTCCGCAAGCGTCCGGGCATGTATATCGGCGACACCGATGACGGCTCCGGTCTCCACCACATGGTCTATGAGGTGGTGGACAACGCCATCGACGAGGCGCTGGCGGGCTTCGCCAAGGAGGTCTTCGTCGGCCTCAATCCGGACGGCTCGGTGACGGTGCGCGACGACGGCCGCGGCATCCCGACCGGCATCCATGCCGAGGAAGGGGTCTCGGCGGCCGAGGTCATCATGACCCAGCTCCATGCCGGCGGCAAATTCAACAACACCGACGACAACGGCAATGCCTACAAGGTCTCCGGCGGCCTCCATGGCGTCGGCGTCTCGGTCGTCAACGCCCTGTCGTCGCTGCTGCGACTGACGATCTGGCGCGACGGCAGGGAACACATGATGGAATTCCGCCATGGCGTCGCGGTCGCTCCGCTCGCCGTGGTCGGCGCCGCGCATGACAAGCGCGGCACGGAAGTGACCTTCCTGCCGAGCCCGGAAACCTTCACCATGGTGGAGTTCGACTTCGCGACGCTGGAGCACCGGCTGCGCGAACTCGCCTTTCTCAATTCCGGCGTGCGCATCGTGCTGGCGGACATGCGCCATGCCGTCGAGCAGCGGGAAGAGATGTTCTACGAGGGCGGCGTCGAAGCCTTCGTGAAGTATATCGACCGCAACAAGTCCGAGCTGATCGCCGCGCCCATCTTGGTGATGAACGAACGCGACGGCATGACCGTCGAGGCCGCGCTGTGGTGGAACGACAGCTATCACGAGACGGTGCTGTGCTTCACCAACAACATCCACCAGCGCGACGGCGGCACCCATCTCGCCGGCTTCCGCGCCGCGCTGACGCGGCAGGTCACGGCCTATGCCGACGGCATGTCGAAAAAGGAGAAGGTTTCGCTCGCGGGCGACGACTGCCGCGAGGGCCTGACGGCCGTGCTCTCCGTCAAGGTGCCGGACCCGAAATTCTCCTCCCAGACCAAGGACAAGCTGGTCTCCTCGGAAGTGCGGCCGGTCGTGGAGAGCGTGCTGAACGAGGCGCTGGGCGCGTGGTTCGAGGAGCATCCCACTGAAGCGCGCATCATCGTCGGCAAGGTGGTGGAGGCCGCCGCCGCCCGTGAGGCGGCCCGCAAGGCGCGCGAACTCACGCGCCGCAAGGGCGCGCTGGATGTCGCCTCGCTGCCCGGCAAGCTGGCCGACTGCCAGGAGCGCGACCCGGCCAAGTCCGAACTGTTCCTGGT
>Ga0180218_1000776_pt1 | contig 24191 bp, 30 predicted proteins | sample eDN3rd37CKraftBY_FD_151334 | JGI IMG/M metagenome (GOLD analysis project Ga0180218, IMG submission 151334) | Enriched backyard soil microbial communities from Emeryville, California, USA - eDNA 3rd pass 37_C Kraft BY (version 2) (version 2) | ecosystem: Environmental > Terrestrial > Soil >...
CGATCCCAGGCGAGCAGGACGCGGCCGCCGGCGTGGTTTCGGGCGTGCCGGGCGGCGGCGCAGGCCCAGTCCGGATTGTAGAAGGCGTTGGCGCCGAGGCTGCGCGCCGTGAGCGCATGCCAGGCGGCCTTGGGCACCTCCGCAAAATCCATCACATGACGCCGGCCCGGGCGGGCATGGCCGCGCGCCGGAGTGCCGAGTGAGGCGGTGAGAGTGTCGCGCATGGAGCCTTCCGCTGCCGGTCTCGCATGAGAGTCCGCCGGCTGTGCCGATAGCCAATCGCGCCGCGTCTAATTTTGGGTGAATCCGATCGCGTAAAGCCGCGTCGAGATGGATCTGAGTCAATGCGCGGTTAGCGGATCGGGCTCGTTATGCGGGATCAGCGTTACGTCTCGTCAACCATGCGGGATGCGGAAGCGGGCTTGGTGGGGAAGGTTCGGCGGCGAGGGCCGGATCGAACTCCTGCCGGCGTGCCGGTCCACGGGTGGCGTGTGGGGAACGGTCGCCAGCGACGCCACCGACATCAAGTCGGACCGCTCGGCGGACGGACCGGCAAGCTCCGTGGACCGACCGATGCCCAAGGCCGACCGCGCCTGCTCATGCTCTCAGCGGGGAACATCAATGACGCGACCATGGCGGTCGGCTTGCTTGAGAAAGCCAAAGGCCGCTTCGAGCGGGTCATCGCCGGCAGGGCTATGATAGCAGCACTATCCGCGCGGCGATTGCAGCTCGGGGCGCGGAGGCGGTGATCCCTTCAACCGCCCGCCGGCGACTCCGATCCTCTACGGCGTGTCGCCATTCGCTAAGACAAGCTCGCTCGAAACTTGCTCGCTGCAACCGCTTATTGCGGCCTTAATCACCCACGGGTGCAATCGACTCCGGACCCCGGGCGGAACGGCCTGCGACGCAGGGGAGAGGGTCGCCGCCAGCATGCCGCCTCAGAACCATGTGGTTATGCCCTGTTCGTGCCGGATGCGGCGCAGGCCGCGCATGAGCGTGACGAACAGGCCAAGAATGGCCCCGGGCAGCGCCAGCAGGGGCGCCCCGGTGAAGAGGCCCGTATAGCAGCCTCCGGAATCGCCCGGTGCCTGGCACGAGGGATTGTATGTGATGACGAGCAGCATCACGCCGAAGCCGAGGAGCGGCAGGAGCACGGCCCAGGCCAGGCCCCAGCCAATGGAGCGGCCGACCAGCCGGCCAAGGCCGCGTGGCCGCACCCGCCGCGGCCCCCGATGCGAGGGCATCGCCTGGAAGCCGGCCTGTTCGATGGCGGCAATATAAGCTGCCCTGGCGGCAGAGCCGCGAATTTCGATCAGCCCTTCGGGAATCGTTCCAACGATCTCCGCCTGCGGATCGACGCTGTGCACCGCCTGCCTGTCGGCATCAAGCGTTTCGGCATCGATCAGCCCGGGAACCGCGATGACGATGACGGGAACTGTTGCGGATGCGGCGGTCAGATTGGTCTCCCGGGGTATGGATCGGGCCTCGTCACCAAGCCCTTGCCGGCTATCAGGCTTCAGGGCGGCCGCGAAGTAAAGTGGAACCTCACCGGTTGAGTGGTTGCGGGTGGCGGCAGGCCCATGCGATGAACGTCTCTGCAGATCCTGCGAGAACGAGGCAGCGCCATGACCAGTGCCGTGCATTCCGTCCAGCCGCCCACCGTGACCAGCGCCGAAGAACTGCTGGTCTGGCTGGATATGGACCAGGCGGCTCTGGACCGGGCCTATGATCAGTCCGTCTGGGCTCCCAATCAGGGACTGGTCCAGATCCGGCGCGACAGCGCCAGCGAACAGGCCCGACAGCTACTCGGCGAGCCGGAGCGCTTCGCCTATGGCGAGACGCCGATTGAAACGCTCGAGGTGTTCCGTTGCGCCGAACCCAACGCGCCGGTGGCTATTTTCGTTCACGGCGGTGCCTGGCGTGTCGGCCGTGCGGCCAATTTTGCTTTCCCCGCCGAAACGTTTCTCGATGCGGGCGCGCATTACGTCGTTCTCGATTTCACCAATGTGGACGACGCGGGCGGGGACCTGATGCCCATGGTGGCGCAGGTGCGCCGCGCGGTGGCCTGGGTCTATCGCAATGCCGCGCTGTTCGGCGGGGATTCCGAACGGCTTTACCTGTTCGGCCATTCTTCCGGGGCGCATATCGCCGGCGTTACGCTGACGACGGACTGGGCGGCAGACCATGGCCTGCCGAACACCGTGCTGAAAGGCGGGGTTGTGTGTTCCGGCATGTATGACCTTGAGCCGGTGCGGCGCTCCGCCCGCTCGAAATATGTGAACTTCACCGATGCGATGGTCGAGGCGCTCAGCAGCCAGCGCCGGCTGGAGCATGTGCATTGCCCCATCACGGTGCTGGTGGGGGCTTGCGAGTCTCCGGAATTTATCCGCCAGGGCCGGGATTTTGCGGCTGCGCTCAAGGCGGCCGGGAAACAGACCGAGTTTCTCGAGGCAGCCGGACTGAACCACTTCGAAATCTGTGAGACTCTGGCTAGCCCTTATGGAGCCTTCGGCCGCGCCGCGCTGGCCTGCATGGGTCTTGCCCGGCGGCCGCGCTGATCCTGATGAGCCGGCGAGCGGCATGGCAGGATGCCGACGGGTGAGGGGACGTTCATCCCGGCCATTGTGAGGGGCCGTGCTGCCCCTCTGCTTGTTGCGTGATGCTCCTGCACCTGCCGCTGAGTTTGCCTCTGCATCCGCCTTCCGGCCTTCGGAGCCAGACCGCCTTGGCGGCGGCCTTGCGCTGCTCAAACCGGCATTGCAACGGGCCCGGGAGGGACCGGGCAGGTCACCTATAGGGGCAGGTCCGGCAGGTCCGATGTTGGCCGTCGAGCACGGGTGAGGGAAATCCTCACGGTGTGATGTCACTTCATGGCCGAGGCCGGGATATCCTGGAGCGATGCCGGAGAGGGCGCGCCGCCGTACCATGTGCCGTCATCCAGGCACGGCCGCCCCACTTGGACACCGGCGGCCATTGCCGTCCGCGATGTGGTGTGGCCGGGGCTCGCGAAGCTCCCGATATGTTCATATTCTCGCGGGGCAGAGCATCCGCGGGCCGACAGCGTTTCCGTTGATTTCCGGTTGTAGCGCCGGCTGACGGAACGTGCGGCTGTTGAATCCTGCCGAGGCACGCTGGCAGCGCATCTTCTCCAAGTCGTCTGTGACGTCGTCACATCCGGGAGAAGGTCCGGTAGTTCATACTGTCGCGATCAAAGCCGGCGGCGGCATCATGGCCGGCGGCGGCTTTGATCGGATAGGCGAGGCGGGCGATCCGCCGCAACCGTCGGACCGGACGTCAGATCGCGTCCTTGAGTTCCTTGGAGGCGCGGAAAGCGACTTTCTTGCTGGCCTTGATCTGGATCGGCTCACCCGTGGCCGGATTGCGGCCCATGCGGGCGGCGCGCTTGCGGACCTGGAGGATGCCGAGGCCGCCGATGCGGACGCGATCGCCCTTCTTCAGATGCTTGACCATCAGGGCGATGGTGTCACCGAGCATCTGCTCGGACTGCTTCTTCGAAATCTCGTAGTCGCTCGCGAGCTGGGCCGCGAGGTGTTTCAGGGTGACGGTCGCGGGCGTCGCCGCTTTCTTCGCCGCTTTGGCCATGTGCTGACCCTCCTCGTTCGGAAAGTGCCGTGGAATCGACACTCTCGACGCCTTAGATGATTCGGTGGGGATTGGGAACGGCGGTTGTCCCCATGGGACAGGGGTTTCTTGAAATAGGACGGGAAAAGTCCCGGTCTTATAAGGGTTTGTGGCTGCCGGGCGGGGGGCGGGCCCCGCCGGACGCGCGGGGCAAGCGATCTGCACATCTTGCCACAATGCTGGCTTGACTTGGCGCAGCCACCCCTTTAATCCCCCTCACATCGCCCGCGGGGGCGTAGCTCAGTTGGTTAGAGTGCCGGCCTGTCACGCCGGAGGTCGCGGGTTCGAGCCCCGTCGCTCCCGCCACGATATCAATCACTTAACAAGATTCATCAGGACCGTTTGTTCAGGGTCGAGCCGGAACCCTGAACTTTTCTTCGTGGTCTGTTCTTACTTGTCCCCTCTCATCGCCAGAATAATCGCGCGATTAATCGCCAGAATAATCACCTGACCAATTAATCGCGGAGGGGTTCCCGCGATTATCTTCCCGCGGTAAAATGATTGGTTCGCGGCTAGCGCAAGAACTCGCGCAGCCAAATCTTGATGTGGCCTAGGTTGGTGAAGCCGAGGACGACCAGGTTGATGGCCCCGGTGACGACGGCGGTGACGAAAACCATGCCTAAGGCCACCTGAGATCGAAAGCCCTTCATCTGCTCCACGTCCGGCTTCATGGTCGCGACGCTGGAGGTGACGCCGGTTACGGCATGGGTCATCTCTGCAAGATCGGCCCGGACTTTCTCAAGGGCCTCATATTGGTCCTTGCGGCTGTCGCTCGCCCTGCCTTGCTCTTGGAGGATCAGTTGGTTCTGACCCTCAATCCGGCCGAGGGCTTGGGCGAGGTCCAGCAGGAGGCCGTTCGGCTCGACGAGTGGCGGTCGCTCGCCGTCCGGAGCGCCGGTCACAGGCAGCCCCGGCGCTCAAGAAAGCGGTTGTGCTCCATGACCTGCCGGATGGTTTCGGGGGTGTCGGAACGGGATGGGCGGATAGGTTCCAGCCCGGCGCACACTGCGCTAGTCCCTGAACCACTTGTCGCCTGACACCCTGCCAGCATCAACATCCCGGCGAGCATCATCGCGGGCCTGCTTGCCCTTTTGAGCGGACCTGTCTTCTGCATTGTCCCATTTCCTCTGGGTGCGGCGGGAGCCGTCACGTTGGCCTTTGTGATAGACGGAGAGGGCCGCAGCGGCAGTCAGAGCAGCGGCTAGAGCGTATTTGCGGAGCGGGGGAAAGAACCAGCACCTTCCACTTCGGAATGAGACGACGCACAGGTGCAGGATCGGCGAATTCACGATCCGCTGAGACGATCTCGTAGCCGTACTGCGACCAGCCGGCCTCTGCCGCGAAAATGACAGCACCGATTTCTGGAATGTTGATCCTGCCGGGGATGTGCTCCCACCAAGCGATCTCTTGCTGATCGGGAGAGATAAGCGCGAAGCCGGAGACGATCATTGCAGGGCCTGCACGATGAGGGAGGAATAGCTGTTCGTCTTGGTGATGAACAACGCGAACTTGTGACCGTTCGTGGTGGTGGGCGTGTCACCAGCGACATTCGTAAAGCCAGACGTGGTGACTGAGCCTGCGCTCCCGTCGTTCGTGTATTCAAGGACAATGGTGCATGGCGACGCAGGCGGTGCGAGCGTGTGTGCTCCACCATTCACCGCGTGCTGGAAGTTGCCCAGCATCGGGTCCGGCGTGAACGTTCCTGACGACTTCGTGCCAGCGTCGTAGGACGTGGCGGTCGCGCCTCCAGTCAGGTTCTTGCCGCCAGCGAGAGGATAATATGTGGCCGACGTGCTGGCTGGGTTCGATGCGCGTGTCGCATCTGTTCCGGTCTGCTCTTCAGTCGGAGTTGCAAGTTCAACAACGCCCGTCTCCGTCAGAGACGCGGCCTGCTTGATGTTGTCGAAGGCAGTCGCCGGATCAGAGACGTCAGAAAGATTGTTGGCGGCTTTCATGTCACCGTCACCAGGGCCTGCGGGACCTTGAGGTCCTTCAGGTCCTTGCGGACCAGGGTCGCCTTGGAGGCCCTGGGGACCTTGCTCGCCTTGTGGCCCCTCCGGTCCGGGTACAGTAGAATCCGCGCCCTTCGGACCACGCAGATAATAGGACAAGCTGATAGCTGCCGCGCCGGTCGGCTGGCTGAATCGAAGCATAGCGATGTCTCTGGTTTAGAAGGCGACCGGGTTCGGCCGGAAGGTCACGACGCCATGCGCCCAAGCGGTCACGACGCCATCAGCATCAGTTGAGGCGAGGTCGCAGACGTAATCGCCGCGCAGGCTGATGGGCGGCTGCACGAGGATATTCAGGACGCAGGGATTGCCGTCATCATCGTCACCGATGGACAGGCTACCGTCGCCCGTGGAGAGCGTGAGGCTGGGATTGCTCTCACCGTCGCAGGCGCGAAATGTCATCCGGAAGGAGAGGCCGGTAAGATCCGTGGGCACACCCGCCGCGCTGAAATAGATGGCGGAGGACCACGTCGCATTCGCGGCAATCTCGCCGCTGACTTCCATCAGCGCGCCGCCGCTGCCATATCCGGAGCGGGCCAGCATCAGCGATCACCCCAGACGACGACCGAGATATAGTCCGTGCCGGTGTCAGAGACGCCGGTTCCGGGATTCTGAATCTCAAACCGGACTGTCGTGGTGGACAGCGCCTTGACATAGAGGGTTCGAATGGATGTCGAGGACGATTGATATCCGAGGACAACCGGGAACACCGCCGTGGACATGGCATTCGTCAGCGTCAGCGTCAGGTCGCCCGTAGAGTTCTTGACCAACCCCGAAAAGCCGAATTGCTGCTCGATGGTATAGGTGCCGTTGGACGTATTCTTGATCAGGGCCCACGCCTTCGGGATGGCGGGGTGGTGGATCATCATCGCAGGCGGGACGAAGGTGTCGTTATCGGTAGCGGCCTCCATGATGGCCTGATCGGCCTTCTGGCCGGTCGTCATCACGTCCTGCCACGCGCCGTCCTCGTAGCCCTCGAAGCGGTCATTGTCCGTGTTGTATCGGAGCTTGCCGTCGTCAGGATTGCCGGGACGCTGCGCCGTGGTGCCAGCGCCGATCTGGGTGCCGGCCGGTCCGACCAGCAGGCCGGTGACGTTGGCGACCGCTCCGGCCAGCCCATCAACTTCACCCTGAGAGGGGACGCCGAGGTTTGTCCGGGCCGTGCCTGCGTCCGTGGCACCGGTCCCGCCGAAGGGGATTCCGAGCGCACCCGCGCCGAGCGGAATGCCGGGGTCGATATCGTCGCCGGAATAGTCAGGCAGGGATGAGCCGTCCGCCCGCGTCGCAACAATTTTGTAGCTGGCCGGGGCGATATACCGCTTGGGACAGACGCCAGATGTGGAAATCACGATGGGATTGGCCGCCGGTGTGACCAAATCAGCATCGGAGAACAGCGCGAGCGGCGTTGTCGTCTGGGCCGCGTAGATGTAGAGTTTCGCCCCTGCGAGCGGCAGGCCGTTTTCATCAACGACCGGCAAGAGTGAATTGCGGATGAGCACTGCCATTACGGGCGGACCTCAAAAGAAAAGGCCGCCGGGCTGGCGACCTTGTTAGTTCTCGACTCAGGATTGCGGTCTGGACTAACCTTCCCGGAGAAAAGGGGAGGGTCCGGAATGGCCAGCGAAGCGGAGCGGAATCAGCAGGCGGTAAAGCGCTGGAAGGCGCAGATGGAAACCGAGTTCACTCCGGCAGGAATGCCCGGCCACAACATTGGCACCGATGAGCGGGTTGCTCGCTCTCTGGAATACATCGCGGCACAGATGGGCCAGATTCGGGAGACGCTGAAACTTCTTCTTGAGTTGCAGCAGAAGGATCGCTCCAGCTAGCATGCCAAAGAGCAATCGCATCGGTCAGGGAAATGCCCTTGCCTCTATAGGATTCAAGATCGGGAATATCTCGCATGGGGGTGGCTCCTTGGAGAAAAGGCCGCCCAGAAGGACGGCTTGGAAGGATTGACGGATTTGATGGACTTCCCGCGATGGGCGTTCTGGCTGGCGAATGCTATCGTCGTTCTGCTGCTGTATGGGGTTTCACAGGTCGCACAACTTGCCTCTGCCGAATTACTCGGGGGTGCGTTGTTCGGGTACTTCGTTTTCTTTGTGATGTTCCGTTGGCACTACGGATGGTGGCCGGACTTCAACATGGATGGCGAGGACGACGCCAATTCCCAGCTTCCGCGTATCGATCCCGACCGCACCAACTATCGCTGATCATTCAGCATATAAGAGTTAGCCCCGCCGATAGCGGCGGCGTCTCTAGCCGGTCTGGCAGCAACCGATGCCTGACGGCGACCCACGGCCTCGATAGCGCGGGTAAGCTCCTTCATCGAATCTGGGTTTGTCAGCAGTTCACCGAGCACCTCATCCGACCTTGATCGGAGGGTATCCCGGATTTTCTTCGGAACCGTACCGATTGCCCGCCGCAGCAAGCTGACTGGCGGCGTTCCGGCGAAGGCGTCCATGATGAGGTCGCCAGCGATCCCATCCGCATCCTGACGTTCGGCAAGGCGACGGGCCGTAGCCGAGTTTCCTAGCGCACGGCTAGTCAGTTCTGACGATGACACCTCGAAGTTGAGCCTGTCCGCCCATTTGGCCGCCGCCGCCTCGTCCGGCATGATGGCAGCAACCTTCGCCCGCATTTCGGGCGAGCGGAAATACTTGGTCATATCCCCCATCTTCGCGGTGTCATTGCCCATCTTGCCAAGCATGGATGAGACAGCGCCGATGCGGAATGCCTCCCGTTCGGCCTCAGGCATATGTTGCAAGGCAGATCGCAGTTCTTCCGCACCTATCTTGGTATCGAAGATTTTGCGACCTTCCTCCACCGCGTCCAAATATCGGGATGGGCCAGCCCATGCGTTCCGGGCAGCCGCATAGGCCGGATTATGCTGATCGACGACGCCGATAAGGTCATCGCGCATTGCGGAGAGGACGCGCGACTGATTAGCGTTCCCCTTACGGACGGCTTCTCCAACTATACCATCGACCTGCTTCTTCCACGCATCGATCTGGACCATGAGAGGCGCGTTTCTAACGTCTGCAATCCCGTACTCGGTTTGTAGCGTTTTCCGGAAATCGGGGCTGCGTAGAACATGCTGGCCCCAACCGGTACTGGTGATCCGGTTCCAAGCCTGCTCAATTTCCGGAGCGGTTCGAGCATTGAAGTTGAAGGCTTCATCGTAGAGGGGGCGGGCCGCTTTCGCCCGTTCTGCCATCGTATCCTGAATGGCCTGATGTGCAGTCTTGCTGGTGCCGGTTAGCTGGCGCAGGTCAGTGCTCAAGCGTGCCATCTGTCCCTGCTGGCGACCTGTCAGGGCAGGGACGACTATGGTGCGGCCGGCACCTGGCGTTTGGGCTACACGTTCCACCAGGCCCCGGACGTTCTCACCACCGGCATCCGCCAGCGCGGCGACACCGGGACGGGCGGCCTGCAATTCTTGCGTTCGGGACATGAGAGCCGCCGGAGTGTCCGCGTCTCGCATGATGGCCCGACCGAGATCAGCGGCAACATTGGCGCGGGGGGAAATGGCGCCCCGGACTGCATTCACAACCCCACCAGCCGCCCTCATCGTGTGAGGCAAAGCCGCCCCGACCACCCCGCCAATAAGAGCGCCGGAACCGGCCCCTTTGAGTCTTTCCCCAGGATTTGCCTCACCGGCACCGTAAGCAGCGCCCCCAGCCGCCCCGCCAAGAGCCATTCTGGCGACGGTCGGAAGTTTAGATAGTCCCGTTGCCGCCGCCGCTGCTCCCGATGCAGGCAACGTGGCCAGCGTTCCGGCAACAGCCCCGCCAATCTCTCCGGGCACTTTGATAGCTGTGGGGATCTGCTGATCGCGCCGCTGCTCGGCGGCAAGGTTTTCCTCATAGGTCCCGTTGCCGACCAGCTCATTTGTCTTGGCCGACAGCTCATCCGCCCATCCGAAGGTCATACCAGAAGCGAGCGAACGGACCGCATCGTCTACATAGCCAAGGACGCCCTTGGATTGCTGTGGGACCGGCTGCCACGCCTTTCCATCATAGGCGAGCATTTCCTTGGTCTGCGGATTGACGGCGGTTTTGGCCTTCTGCCAGTTGCCGTCATCGCCGAGAAACATCGTTTCCCCGGTTTGGTCATTGACTGCGATAGGCATTATTCAATGATCCGGAAGCCGGTGGGAGGGGCCGGCGTCGAAGGTTGCGCCTGCGGCTCTGTACTGCCACCGCCCTGAACCAGAGAAACACCAGCGCGCTCAAGGTTCAGGATAGCCTCGGGAGGAAGCCCAAGCTGGATCGCCTGCGTTGCCCGTTGGCGAGCGGCCTTCTTCTGCGTGAGCACAGCTTTATCGTCGCCGGGACGCGGCAGATACATATCGCCGTAGATGGATTCTTCTTCTTTGGTGATAGCGGCGCCGGTGTCCTTACGGAGGATGGACATCATCCACTCCCGCCCCGCCTGTTCGGCCTGCTGGTATTCCTTCGATTTGAGATAGTTTCCGACCAGTGGTGCTTTCCCGCCGACGCTGTCAGAGAAAGACGCAAGCTTGTCCCCCAGAGCATCTAGGACTGGCATTGCCCCCACTGCGCGGGTCAGGAACACGGAATCCTTGGACTGCTGCTCTGTCAGCTTTCCACCCTTCATCGGCCCCTGCGTAAGGCTGACTGTACCATCCTTGTTGGTCGTGATCTGCATGCCGGTCGGAGCCTTCACGCCGCCCACGCGAGTATATTCTCCTGTCTTGGAGTCGTATCGGGCCTTATAGGGCTGGCCGGTATTCTCATCGAACAATTCGACCAGGCGCGGATCATCGTTGGTGCGCTTCAGGTCGCGCTGGAAGTCCAGATAGCTACCTCTGTATCCGTCTCCCTTGGCGAACAGGTACTGGCGGACAGCTTCCGGCGTCTTGTTCTGCTCGAACTCTTGGTTCAAAGCCAGTTTGAGCGCATCGCGGGCATTGGCTGACAGGTTCGGCCTCGCCATCGCCCCAAGTAAATTCCGCGCTCTAGGCGACAGATTCGGGCCGCCGGCCTGCTGCTGGCCGGGGATTGCATATCCTTGTGTTAGCTGTGCGTTCGGCGGCATGGCGGCCGGGTCAGCACCGCTCGCGGGCACACCTGCCGCCTGAGCAAACCGCTGGCCGTACTGCTGAACTGACGTGCCAAGCTGGTCCTTGGCGTTCGGGTTGTTCATCCCGCCTTCGCCGGCAAACCACGCGCGGGCGGCACCTTCCGGACCGTATTTTGCGGCATATTGGCCGAAGCGATGTTTAAACACGGCGTCTTGCGCTTGCGGATCAGCGAGGAATTCCTGCGGTGTCATCCGCTTGCCAAGGGCCGCCTGCGTCCACTCCGGGATATTGTTGCCCATGACCTGATATTTGCCATAGGCGCGGTCGCCGGATTTCGTGACGAGCGGGCCGAGGGCGTCATATCGCCCGCCGGACTCAATGCCGGCGATGGCGTTGCCCCACGATTGCGGGGCACTGGCGGATTGCCCGGAAGCCGACGGAATGCCGGTGATCGACGCAAAGGCCGCTTGATCTGCCTGCGCCTGTAGTCCGCGCGTGCGTTCAGCTTCCTGCAATCCCATGACCTTGATGCCAGCGTCGAGCTGGCCGGCGCCCATCAACTGGTCGATGGCAGAGCCGAAGTCGCGCTTCTGCAACGAGCGGCCAGCATCCCGCAACTGCCCTTCCTTCCGCCGCTCAGTGCCCCAGGCATAGCCCTTATCGAACTGGCTGAGCGCATCGAGGATCGACGGAACCTGAACCGTGAAGGGGTTTGTCATGGTCAGAACCCGCCGAATGCGCTGAGCGCCTTGCCAGCGAGGTTCATACCGGCTCCGAAGATGTTGTTCGCGCCCTGCGCCTGCGCCGTTGCGCCCGCCACCATGCCCTGACCGATGGTGCCGGCAGAGCCGTATTCACCAGTATAGGCGGTGCGCCGCGCGTTGAACTCATTGTTGAGGCCAGTACCAGCCGTGCCAACCTGCGCGCCAGTGGCCTGCAATCCTTGTCCACCAAGGCCGGACAGGCGGTCCAGCCAGCTACCGAACTGCTTGTCGGCATAGTCACTGCCAAATTTCTGGAGTGATTTGAGCGTGCCGCCGCTGTTCAGCAGCCCGGATGCCGCCCTGTTGCCCGTGATTGCGCTGCTGCCCTGCGTCAACCCTTCAAGATAGCCAGGGGACGCCCGAAAGTTCGCGATAGCAGCCTGTTGCGCCTCTGGCCCAGCAAGGCCGAGGGCGGCGAGATAGCTCTGCTGACCCTGTAAACCTCCGGAGACAAACGGATCGAAGCTGCCTGCAAGCTGGGCGAACTGGTCACGGCTTTTCTCGCCGGCCAGGATCATCCGCAGGTTCGCTTCCTGCTGCTTCCGGTAGGTGTCAGCAGCGGCGGCGTTCGAGGCATCCGAGGCAGTCTTGCCGGATAGATCGTCGAAGAATCCCATGGTCAGGTATCCATGCGGCCGGAAGTGCGAAGGGCGGCCAGAAGGTCGTTGTGAGCGGTCGAGATGTCGGCAGTGTCCGCCGTGTCCGGATCAAGGTCCGGCTGGGCAGGCATTGCCGGGAAGGTCTTGGCGGTCAGGTCGTCAGATAGCGTGTCGATGCGCTGGTTGATCGCGGTGAGGCTGGTTTCCGTCCCGCCGCTCTGATCCTTGAGCGCCTCTTGAAGCGCGTAAATCTGCCGCTCCAGCCCCTCCAGATAGTCGGAGAGGGCCGGATCGATATCGACGCGCGGGAGCGTCGTCCTGCGTGTTGCCATTACAGTCTCAGCGGCCGGACAGCGGCGTCGGCAGCGACAAGGCCGCGCGCGACAGGATCAGAGACGGACAGTTTCCACACGCGACCTTTCGGGCCGAACCGACCGAGACGACGGCTAGTCACACGGGTCCGATATTGGCCGCGCTTGCCAAGCGAGAGATGGCGCGTGATCGGGAAGGTAGACCCGCCGTCATTGGACCACGACAGCATGACGACCGGATCATATCCCTGATCGGAGGGAAGCAGCCGGCCATAGCCCGTTGCCATATCGAAGTGCATCGCGTCCACGATTGCGCCATTCGGGAAGGCGTGCATTGTGGGTGACACCACGTCCCAGATCATCGGCGCGCCGGCTTCGGTCGTCGTGTCGGAGTCGAAATAGTAGACATTACCGCCGAAGCGGTCGGCCACGATGGTCTTGCCCCAAGCCTGAAAGGCATTGGAATGACGCCAGCGGGTTTTCTGGTGGCTCCTGCGCCTGTGCCAAACGCCAGTTGCGGCGTCGTAGGAATAGGACCAGTCCGTTCCGGTGATGTTGTAGAAGCTATGGCCCTGACTGGCCCATGCCATGGCCTCGATACTCTCGGGAGCCGGGTCCGCCTCGATTGCGCGCTCAACCTCGTGATTGCTGATCCGGGTCGGTGTGTAGCCGTTCAGGCGATAAACGATGCCATCAGAGCCGACGAACAGGATTGAGCCGTCCGTCGAGACAACGGAGTGCTTGGCAAGAAGGCCCTTCGGGATGGTGCTGGACCCGGATCGAGGGCGGAACGGGTCATCCGCAACGCCAGTCGGTGCCCAGACCTCCGTGACCTTCGTGCCGAACAGGAACAGCTCCGACCGATCCACAAAACCGCGCACCAGCCGGTCCGGAAGCTGCTCCGCCGTGTAGAACGACAGACCGTCGATGATCGTGGCCTCGGACTGCTCCGAATAGTACCAGCGGCCGGTATCTCCGAAATAGAGAACATAGCCGACGAGATAATCGACCGAATTGACGTCATGCGGCAGATCCGGATCAACGATCCGCGTCACAGTATCCGACGAAATGACATAGCAGCCCACATCGGTCTGGACCACAATCTGCGGAATAGTCGCCTGATTGCGGGTGATCGTGACCTTCGACGCGCCGGGGATGGTCCCGATCCGGGTCATGGTCCCGTCAGCAGTCAGTTTCCACGCGGATGACGAGTGCACCAGATATGCGCATTGCAGGTCGTCGCAATAGATCGCGCCACGGCACGGCGTATCAGGGCCAGACGCAAATGGCAGGGTGCCATCGCAGGCCATGATGCCCAGAACGCCCTTGGCGTCCTCGCCCAGCTTCTCCGCATAGGCATTGACCAGCGAGGTCACGCCCATAAAGGCGTATTTGCCCCGATTGGTCTGGAATGCGATGGGGACGGCGGTCATCAGAAATAGCCGCCCTGCTGGACAGCGCCGGTCGGTGCCTTCGGGCCGATCTGACGCAGGGCGAAATTCGCCGCCTGTTTCGCGGCCTCTGCCTCGGCAATCGTGCCGAGCCCGAATGCCGGCCCCACATCAAGGGCAAGCCGCTTCGACAGCGCGACCAGGTAGGGACGTGCGACAGAGCCTGAGGACGTGTTCCAGAACTGAATGCTTTCAGCGGAAAGCTGGTCGAATACCGACTCCAGCGTCTCAATCCCGAACGCAAGATCATCCGGGGACGGGGCTTCCTCCGCAGAAATCAGGCTCAAGTCGCGCAAACAGCGCGTCACCACGTCCTGTTTGCTAAAGGTGCTCATTGCTTCGCGAACCTGTCATAGAAATCGAATGTGTAGACCAGCGAGCCGACGTGGCCGCACTGGTTGGACAGATCATGGTCGATGTGGATGGTTTCACCGGCTGCGGTCAGCTTGCGGCAGAAATACATATCCTCGCCGGAATAGACCTGTGCCTCATCGTTCCAGCGCACTTCAAAGTGCGGCTTGGCCGTCTGCTTCACTGCATCAAGGTTGAGCATGAACAGCGCCAATCCGACCGTGGCGACCTGTTCGACACCCTTCCTGCCCTTTGATTCCACCCATTTCCCGTCCAATCCTTTGGCGGTGTAGTGCAGGTATTCCGGGTTCTTCCGCAGGGAGTTGACGCCGATGCACCGCTTATCTGCCGCATAGAGCGCATGGGCTAGATGTGGCGGAAACACCATGTCGTCATCGAGCCAGAGCATGTGCGTCCAGCCCTCAGACAGGCATTCATCGAGCATCCCCTGACGTGCTACGGACAGCAGGGAGCAGTTTTTGGCGACCTTGAGGGACACGTCCTCGAACAGAGGATTGACCCCGATGAAGGCGGTCATGTGGGCCAAGCAGCGCGTGAAGTCGGGAACATGGTCCCGGTTGGACACCACGCAGATCGCCAGTTTTGCCATCAATCACCATGAAAAAGGGCGGAGCCGAAGCCCCGCCCGATTGATCAGTCGTCACCGAGCATCATGAACGACACCGAGAAGGTGCCGTTCACGTCAATCCAGCCATCACCGTCAACGGTAGCGGCGGACCCGGAGAAGTTGAGGGCCATCTTGCAGGCCGTCGCCGTCCCGTTGACGACAGCACCATTGGTCACGGCCGATCCGGTCGTGGTGCCACTGGAAAGCGTCTGGCTAACAGCCTGCCCGATGTTCTCATTCGTACCGTCCCCGAGCGTGCCATCAGCAGCTTCCGCAATAGCGGTCGTGCCGATACCAATCTCGAATGCGGTATCGTTCGGAACGCCGGTCCCGTCAGACACATAGGACGTATAGTCCTGCCGCGACCCCAGGAACGAGATGGCCTGTTCTCCGAACTGGAAAAACGTGTAGGCGCCATATGATCCTGAGGTGGTAGCGTCAGTGACGGGAATGCGGACGCGGCGGAACCGAAAATCCGCCCGGACGACGTTGTGGTCCTTGACCACGTCAACAACCTCAATCCAGCCCTGCGTGGGCTGGATCAAGGTTCCGAGGCCATCAAGGCCCGGATACGTGCGGTTGGGGAGAGTCATTCAACCCTCCTTTACGCATCAGCCGGGGACGAGAAGAAGCCAGAGACGACGCCCCACTGCTTCAAGGACGTGCTTTCCTTGAAGAAGGTCTTGGCGACACCATAGCACATCTTGATGCCGGCACCCTTGATGAACTGGTAGTCCGTGGACTCCCGGAACGTCGGGGTCGGCATCTTCGCCCACGGCATGGCGAGGGCCGCCTGTCCGCAGAAGAACACCGGAGACACGCGCGAACTGCCGTTACCGCCGGTCGCGAGATTGCCGATAATGCCGGAGTCCCACACATCATCCACGAAATTATCGATCTCGGGGACTTCGCGGACGACCACGCCGTTGTACATCAGGTCGCCGTCCTGGAAGATGATGTTGTCCTTCGACCGGGGCAGGGCATCCGCATGGATTGTGTCCATCGAAGCCCGGAAGTCTCGGAACGCCGTGGTGCCAGCGAAGGCCACGAAATAATCGTAGCCATCCTTGGTCTTGAACGGACGGATGCGCGGCTGGGCCAGCTTGGCAACCCGCTTGAGCAGGCTCACCGAATCGGTAACGAACCGATCGTTGGTCACGTCGATCTTGGCAAGATCGGTGACATGCGTGCCGGAGTAGTTGCCGACAGCATTGCCGTACAGAATGCGGTCGGAGTTGGCCGCCGCCCACGCATTCAGGCCGGTCGCCGTGGCGTCAGCATAAAGCTGTCCGTTCACGCGCTGTCCAGCACTGGACCCGAGGCCAGCCGGCGCCGTTTCGGACGGCAGGGCCATGAACGCCTGAATGATCTCGTCGCGCTGGAGCTCCTTGCCCCAGTCGGAGAGCATCGGCTTGGCCTCACCGAAGATATCGGCGGAGTCCTTCTGTTCCTCGGCGTCGTTGGTGGCGACCGCATGACGAGCCCAATCCACCCAGACACGCATGCCGTAGTTGGAGATGGCCTCTTCCTGATCAGTCAGGGTGCCGGTGGACTTCGCCGCGCCGGACAGAGAGCGGACCAGCGGAACGTTGACCTGCTCGCCGCCCTTCTTGTTGTCGTAGATGGTGCGGATGATCGAGGTCGGCGCATCGCCCATATAGGGCGAGAACATGTTTTCGCGGACGAATTCCTTGATCAGTTCCTTGCGGTACTGGACAAGCTTGTTATTCGCCTGGGGGGTCGTGATAGCCATTGGAGCGTCCTTTCAGAGCGCCCGCGACAGCAAAAAGCCCGCCTCTGAGCGGGCCATTCCTTCTCGTGATGTGCTGTCGTCTATCGGCGCAAAGCGGATTTCAGGAGCCCGCTGTCGCTGTCGTCGTCGCCCGTATCATCAGCCGCGAAGGCCGCCGGGGTCCGACTCAGGGAGGGCGGGAGTTGCGTGACCGAAGGACGCTGCTGCTGTTGAACCTGACCCGTGACCATCTTGACGATGTTCTGGGCCTGCGACGGGTCATTCAACGCCTGTTGCAGACGTTTGGTGAACCACGCTTCCGGATCGTTGCCGATCTGGGAAAACACCTCACGCTTCTGGTGCCATGCCATCAGTTCCCGAAACGGGTCGATGGATGATCCCAGTCGGTTATCCAGAGAGATTGCCTCCGGATCGCCTGCCGATCTCGCTTGCTGGGCAGCCTGCAATGCAGCATTGACCTTGTCCGGTCCATGCTCACGCTCGGCGTCCTTGCGAGAATAGTAGGCTTGGGTGTTCCAGATACGCTGTTCGATGGGGTCCAACTGCTGACGGACGCCATGATTGACGAAGGCGGCCGGGTCCTCATAGAGGTCCGGTGCCTGAGGCTGCGGCTGGTTCTGGCGCTGCAACTGCTGTAGCTGGGCCTGCAACGTGGCCATGTCACGCTCGTACTGAGCGGCCCGTTGCTCGGCTGCACGACGCGCTTCCGCTTCCTCCCTGAGACGCCACGATGGAATCTCATCTTTGGAGTTCTGCGGCTGTTCCGTGGGCTGCTCCGCGATCTGCGGGGCAGGGGCGATGTCAGGTTGGACTTCCGGCTGTGGGGCCGGCTGTTCAGCCGAGACAAATCGACCAGCCTCATCACGGGGCCTGCCTTGTTCAGGCTGTAGCTCCGGCGAGGCGTCCTGAGGAACGTCGTCGGTCAGTGCAGTGTTGAATAGCTCGCTGTCTTCGTCGGCCATGGGCCATACGTCCTTTCGCGTGTCGTGCGATTACGTGGTTCATCCATTGACGGCGGACGCGCCGAGAGCCTTATCGCGGCTCTAAACGATTGCCCCGTATCGTGGGGCGGACGATCTCGTTAAACCGGCTCGCGCTGGCGCAGCCAGTTCTGTTCGGCCTGCGACTGGATATCGCTGGCAAGCTTTTCCGGAGCCAATGAGGCATCGACGGTCGCCTTATATGCAGTGGCGCGGCTCTGGCTGGCCTTGGCCTGCGTGGCGTCCACGTCCGCCCATGCCTTGGCCTCCTGAGCCTCGGGGGAGACTGTGGGGCCGTCCATGCGCTGCAACGCGGACATATCCGGGCGGCCCGCTTCCTGCGCCCGCGCCATGTTCAGCATCGTCTCGGACTGTGTTTTCTCCACCTTGGCCTGCTCACCCGCCAATGCCAGTTCCTGCGCCGGGCCGGGCTGGTTGGCCTGCTCAATCATGCCGAGCACCTTCTTCTTGGTGCGGGAGTCGATACCGGGCGAAAGCTCGATCAGAACGGCAGGCGGAACCGGCGAACCAGACGACGCCAGCGCAAGAAGGGCATCGTAGGTGTCCGCCATCATCGTGATGCTGTTCGGCCCCTCGTCGATAATGATATCCACGTCTAGATTACCGAGCGCGTTGACAATCGTCGGCAGGCCGGTTGCTGGGTCAATTCCAAGGCTATTGATCTGGATGAACTGCGCCAAACCCTCGTCGTCAGTCACCCGGACCCAACGCTCGGCCGACCAGTGACGCTGGATCGCATTCCAGATCGCCCGGTAAACCCGGATTTTCCATCCGCGATAGGCGGCGATGTAGGGGCCAAGCTCGGCAATGCCGGCTTGCTGCAATAGCTGGATGGCGCGGCCCGACTGCCGTTCCACACCCGTGCCGAGAACAGCCGGGTTCGGGCCGAAGTTCTCGACCTCCGTCTTTGCGCCCTCAAGCAGCTTCGACCAGCCGGCAAAGTCAAACGTCTGGTCGTCCGCCTTGATCTCACCGCCGGGGTTTGCGACCACGACACCGTCAGGTCGCGCCCATTCCGCGCGGACCTTCTCAACGTCGTTGACCGATCCATTGGTCATGATCAGTCGGCGGGACGCCAAAATCTGGTTGAGCTTTGATTCCTTGAAGTTGATGGAGTCCTGTGCCGATTTCAGGTCACGGACAAAGCCATACCGATCCCCGTCATGGTCGATATTGGCGGAATACATGATAAACTTGCATTCCGTCCGGCCCTTCTCATCGACCAGATAGCTTTCGCCCTCCATCAGCACCAATGCGCCCGTGAAGATCGAATAGCACCAGCGACCCTTGTGCAGATACCAGCAATCGACAAGACGGACATTCTTCCGCGTCGTGTCGAACCACTTGTTCTCACGGTCTGGGCTGGTCGTGAACTCGGTCCCGTCCTGAACCGCTGCGTCCAGGTCCTCCGCGCGATCCGGGAACATTTCCTTGGCGAGGTCTAGGTCAACCCACTTGCTGACGCCCATATAGCGGGCATCCGAGAAGTCGGCGCGATAGCTGCGCGGGTCATAGAAGAACGTGTCAGGCTCTACGACCTCGAACTCGACATCCTTATCTTCTGGCGAGTTGCTGTCGCCGCTGACAAGGTTGATCTCAATGCCGCCGAAGCCGTCAACAGCGCCGTCGCGACCTACTTCGCTGCTCTTGGGGGTCCATTCCTGCTGGTCCAGCACATAGCGGATGCAGGCCGTTGCCAGATCGGCTCCTTCCTCGTGCTGTGGCGTCCGGGGGAATGCCTTCGGGTCCTGCCTGAGCCGTTCCAGAATGCCCACAACACCGTCCACCTTCCGGCGAATGCGGTTGTAGGTTTGGACAGGCTGCTTCCGCTTCTTGAGGACCTTAATCTGTTCGGCGGTCCACTGCGCACCATGGTAGTATCGGCGGGCGTTCTTCGCCTCGTCAATTTCCGCGCTCTTGTTGCCAAGATAGTCCGTGTACGCACGCTTGAGTTTAGCCAGATCCCAGTATTGCGACGGCGCAGACGATGATTGTCCACCGGGATTCGTCGCCGCTGTGGGCGTCCCGGCGCTATAATCGCCTTGCATCAAGCAACCATCCAGAGTCCGCCGTCGTCCTGCGCCTCAGGCTCGCTATAACCGTTCGGGTCCTCCCGAACAGCAGGCTTAGCCGGCGCGTCTCCGTGCATCATTTTGTCGAGCAATTGTCCAAGCAGGCCGAGCATATCAACCTGATCATCGTGCTTGCCCGCCGGGAAACTCAGCAGCTCGCTGTAAAGGTCAGGCAGCCAGTCCGCTCCGACAGGGACATGGAGCCCATTCAGCGCCATCCTGCCGATGATCGACTGCGCTCGAACCGCCTTGTCGCCCCGCGTCGGGAACTGCTCCCGATAGACATAGGCGCCGCGTTCACGCTGCCGCTGATCGATGAACGGGCCGACACCGGAGCGGATTTGCCCCGTTTCTTCCGCCCAAGCCATTGGCTTGTATCGCAGGACCAGATCGCAGAACCGCTCAACCCAGATGTTCGATGCTGCCTGCTGCCGCCACACGTCCAGCAGGTACATCCGGCCCTCCGGATCGATCCCCGCCACACCGTGGACCGTGTAATCCCCGCCATCTGAGGTAACGGCATAGTCCGATGCGCCGTATATCCGCATGGTCTTGAGGTCCGGCAGGCTCGACACCGGCTTGATCCATTCCTTCCGGAATAATGTGCCTTCCTCTGGCGCCGGGCGCTGCTGGTAGAGCGCGGACCATGTGCGGGCAGGCGTGGTCCGCTTGACCGCCCGCATCTGCTCGCCGTAGCCGTAATCATCATCCGACCAGAGCCATTCGCCGGGCTTTCTGCCGAGCGGGTCGTTTGCCTCTGCCTCCGCCGGCAGGCTGATCGCGTGCCATTCGTCGTGGTTCAACGCCCGGCCGGCAAGATCATCCTCATGCCAGCGGGTTTGGATCAGCACCTCACGGGCACCAGGCACAAGACGAGTGCGGAAGTCGTTTAGGTACCAGTCCCAGATACGATCCCGGATTAGTTGGCTGTCGGCATCCTGTCGTGACCGGATCGGGTCATCGATCAGACCCATATTCGCGCGAAAACCAGCAATGCCGGTCCCGACGCCAGCAGCGTAGTATTCGCCTCCGGTCTGCAACGCCCAACGGCCGGCTGCCTGACTGTCCTCCGCCAGCGCCAGATTGAGAGGTAGTGAGTGCTCCTGGATCAGGTTTCGTACTCGCCTGCCCCACTTCTCCGCCAACTCGGTCGTGTGCGAAGCGGCCAGCACATTCCATTTGGGACGGCGCTGCATCAGCCATGGGACAAACAGGACACTCGAATAGGTGCTCTTGGCGCTGCCCGGCGGCATGAACACTGCCAACCGAGGAATATCGCCACGCTCTACAGCCTCAAGCCCTTCGATCAGCACCTTATGGTGCCGGGCAGGCTCAAACCCGCAGAGACGCGCCCATTCAGTTAAGCTGGCTCGGATCGACCGGCGTTTCAGCAACTCCGTCGCCGCTGCCGACCGCGATATCTGCGAGTTCATCGTCACTCAGGTCTTTGGCAATCTGCCGGCGAACGGTCATGTCTACGGTCTGCGCAGGCTTGCCCCAGCCTCGATCAAGCAGGGCCGTCGCAGCGGAAACCCGAGCAGCGGGCGGCGCTTCGGGCTGCTGCATAACGCCAGCAAGCGTCTTGATGGCGCTTTCGGTGTAGGAGCGCGCCAAAGAGCGGATATCTGTCGGTGCTTTAGCCATTTAGGGAACTTTGGTTGGCCACCTCAAGGACATCGAATTTGAACCGTTTCAGTGTCGCCATGTCTGCCTTCGCGAAGAAATCGACAGCAATTTTCATCTGGTCACTCCATGCCTCGATCAGATCGGGCCGGCGCACAGCTTCTTTGAGAAAGGCAGCCCGACAGTGATCCTGCGCTTGGCGTACAAGGCGGCTCCGCTCGCTCTCGCGGACCCTGAAGCCGACACCAAGTATCTGACTGCTCAAGGTAACCTCCGGAAACTGATGACCCTACTGCGCTTTCCCATAACCGACGGGCCGAACTCGTCTTTGATCTCGGCGCTAAACCATTTGCCGGTCCATTTGCCGCTCTGATCTTTCACGTAGCCCCATTGTGTAAGACGCGCTTCGCAGTCTCTTACTGTCTCAAGAGATACGTCAGCCATTCAGTCCTCTGTAACCGTGTGGGAGGTGGCCAATGAAAAAGCCGCCCGGTGAGGGGCGGCCTGTAAGCGTCAATAGCGATCTTTAGCAGTCTGTAAGGCTTCGATGCTGGCGGGTCGCGACGCCCGCTGGGCTCTTGGATAATCCCGGACCCGGTGCGCACCGGATGCGCTTCTGCTCTCAGCGCCGCAGCGTCGAATTGGATTGCGGTGGGGCTAATCGCCAACCGTCTTGCCTAGCTTTCGCAGCCCAGGGGCCTTTTCGGCAAGCAACACCGCAAACTTGGATCAATGCGGGCCGGGCTTGATACCGGCTGCTGGCCCCGTTGACGCGCAGCGATGGAGTTGAACCAAGCACACTGCCAGCCGCTCTTACCGTTGAGCTATCCAACCGCGCCACCGACTGCGTGTCCTTCCACGCCGCCGCACTGAATCAGAACGGGACCTCCACCCATCAGGGCGCAGTCCCACATCTCGACTTTTACCCTACGTTTGCTGGACCAGTCCCGCAAGTGTATTCGGTTTGTTCTCCCCGCTATTAACAGCCGGTGAGACGTATCGGAAGGCGATGGCGAGGGTTTCCAAGCATTCCCTGATGCGCCGGCCGAAATATTTAAGCTCTGGTTCGGTGTCACAGCCGCGACGTGCTGCGATCTCCTTGATGCCTCGGCCATGGACGAGAAAGTCCATCATCAGCGCCTCTCCCTCCAAGCCCAGCTTAATTGACGCCAGCGCCAGCGCGCGGAATGCCTTCTGCTGCCGCTCCGTCAGGCCGTCCTGCGCGATCTGCCCGCCGTCCACAGCCTCCTTGGTCGTGTCGATAGCCTTGGCCGCTCCCAGCTCGGCAATCTCGTATTCCTGCTGCCAGTGACGTCCGCCGAGGTATTGGCCCTCGTCGATCTGGCCTCTGGCCCTGAGACGGGCGAGAGGATCATCACGCAGATTCCGCATGACGATGATCTTGGCCCCGGCCTCATATGGGTCATCTACCTGAGCCTCTACCGTCTCAGCCTGTCGGGATAGGTCACTGGCGCGCCTGTCGTGCGTCACAGGCCCGTTAGGACCTGCCAGCGTGATCTGTGAGCGCTTGAGCTTGCGTTTGGCCATGTGGTCCTGCCTTGGCAGTGGGTTATGGGAGATACGCAGGACAAATTTGGGACAAGTCCCGATCTCATTCCGGGAGAGTCACCACTGGTGATCGTTCGGCCTCTAGAATGGCGATTATCTCATCCGCCTTCCGGAATCCGTACAGCCTGCGACCCATTATGCGGACGTAGTAGTCCGCATCTTCGGCTCTGCTAACCTCTGCGTCGAACGCATACGGTTCAAGGATATAGGCGATCCTCTGTCTTAAAGAACCGGCTGTCCGCGCTTCGGTGCCGCCGCCCTCAAGCCTAAGATCACCAGTGGTACCTAGCACGGAAACGTCGCGGTCATTGTCCATATCTGTTTCCTTTATGTTCCACGTGAAACATTAGATGAGGCCAAAGAGGCAGGCGGCTCCGGCCAAATCGACCACACCAAGAAGCCCCGCGAACATCACCGCAAAAACAAGCGCTAGATCGTAAATATACTCGTTCATCATCCCACCTTCTTCATCGGTTGATCGGGGAGGGCGTCGAAGTCGTCGTCAGACAGCCCGAACCTCTCCTTGAAATCATCCCGTCCAGACAGAGCGGGCGATGACGCCTTCCCGGCCCTGATATTGATCCCATGGCGCGCTAGATCGTCGGCTATCTCGTCATAGGACTTGCGGGATGAGCGATCCTCGATCTGACGGCGCTCCTGTAACTGGCTTCGCTGGACGTCCTGTTGCCGCTGCCGCGCTCTGATCGAGGACATGCGGGATTCGCACGCGTCACGAATCTCCGCCACTGACGGAGCCCACTTCATCGTGGCCGGAAGGCCAGAAATCGGGCTCAGGATAGACGCCAGCACCGAGCGCGGATACTGCATCAGCAGTTCAACTGTGCCGGCCAGAACCACCATCGGGTCACCCACTTCGCGCGGGGGGAAGTAGCTGAACAACCTCCGCGCCGCCTCCGCCGCCTCCTGCTGGCTCACGCCGGGCGAACTCCCCGAGTTGGTCGAGGGCGTCTGTCCAACTTGCCTTGGATCGATCCTTACGGGTTTGAACATTCCGGGCTCCTGGGGTGCCTTCTGGTAACGGGGACGTGCGAGTTGCGTGGGCATCGGCTATCGCGGCCTCGAAATATTTGATGCCCCTCGGCGGCCCTTGGCCCTTGGCCGCGCGGGCAGCGGCGAGCGAGGTCACGGTCGGCAGAATGTCGAGTTCGAGGTCCCAATCCTTGAGCCAGCGGGCGACAAACGGGCGTTGGCCGAAGGTCGATGGCTCATCGGGATCGAAGCCGGCGGCCACCAGCACCCGCTGGGCTGGCTCGAACCAATCCGGAAGGCGGCCGGCAACCGGTCTCTCGGCCGGAGGATCGCCCAGAACCTCGCAACCCGCGTCCGCGCAAGCAGCAGCAGCAGGGGGAGGGG
>Ga0180218_1000778_pt1 | contig 24138 bp, 20 predicted proteins | sample eDN3rd37CKraftBY_FD_151334 | JGI IMG/M metagenome (GOLD analysis project Ga0180218, IMG submission 151334) | Enriched backyard soil microbial communities from Emeryville, California, USA - eDNA 3rd pass 37_C Kraft BY (version 2) (version 2) | ecosystem: Environmental > Terrestrial > Soil >...
GAATGGCGCTGCAGCAGGGTCAGCAGAGTGGACTTTCCGGCGCCCGAGCGGCCAACCACGCCCAGCTTCTGCCCCTGCGGCACCGAGAGGTTCAGGCCCTGCAGGATCGGCGCGGAGCCCTCCGGCGCGCTGGGATAGCGGAAGGTCACGTTCTCGAACTCGACGGCGCCGCTGCGGCCATGCAGCGCATGGGCATTCTCGGCATCCGGCAGGTCGTGCGGAACCAGCAGGGCGGCCAGCGCCTCGCGCATCCGGGCGACGTACTGGGTCAGGTCCACCAGCGCCATGGCGAGGTCGCGGCTGGCGTGCAGAATGGTGAAGCCGAGAGTGCAGACCAGCACGATGTCGCCGGTCGTCGCACGGCCGAGCTGCCACAGGTGCACCACCCAGGCCAGCAGCACGGCGGTCAGCACCGCCGTCGCGGCGCCATGCACCAGCCGCAGCTTCTCCAGGTAGCGCAGGCTGCTGCGGCGCGCGGCGGTCTCGCCGGCGAGCGCCTCGTCCAGCCGGGCCGCCTCGCGGCCGAAGGCGCCGAAGGCACGCACCAGCGAAAAGTTCTGCACCACGTCCACCAGTTGCCCGTCCACCGCGGCGGCATGGCTGGCGAAGCGGTCGTGCTTCTCCTCCCCCTTACGGCCGAGCCAGGCGACGCCAGCCGCCAGCAGGCCCGCGGCCACCACCAGGCAGCCGGCCATGACCGGGTCCACACTCGCCAGGAAGGCGATGGCCAGGATCACCGCGACGGCGGGCGGCACGGTGTGCCAGGTGAAGTTCTGCAGCACGGTGAAGGCGGCGGTGCCGGTGGCGCTGATGCGCGCCGCCAGCGTGCCGGCCGAGCGATTGGCGAAATAACCCGGCGAATGGCCGGAGAGGTGGCGGAACAGTTCCGCCCGCATCGACGCGGTGGCGCGCGGAAAGCGGTCGGCGGCGATCCAGCCGCCGATGCGCCAGAGCATGTTGTCGGCCGTGATCACGCCGGCCAGGATGGCGAAGGCCATCCAGACCGTTGTCATGTCCGCATGGGACGGGCCGCCCGAAAGAGTGTCGATCAGGTGCTTGACCGCGTAGTTGGCGCCCACCGAACAGCCAACGGCGCCCAGCACCGCGAGCAGGATCGCGATATGGCTCCCGGCATGCGGACGCAGGTGGCGGAACAGGAACCCAATGGGGCGCCGGGCGAGGCGCAGCAGGTCGCTGGTATCGGCACGCTGCATGGGGCGGTCAGCCTCCTCGGTTTCGGTGAGCACATGCACGTGAGGACACGCGACAGGTGCGTTCATGCAAAGGGAACGCCAGCAACAAGACGAAATCGTGGCGATGTTTGCCGAATCGATACCTCAATCAGATGCGAGGTTGGCCGCAGTGGAAGAACGGAGATCGGACCAGATGCGTATCGCTCAGATCGCTCCCCTTACGGAAGCCGTCCCGCCCAAGCTCTACGGCGGCACCGAGCGGATCGTCTCCTACCTGACCGAGGAGCTGGTGGATCTCGGCCACGAGGTGACGCTGTTCGCCAGCGGGGACTCGATCACCAAGGCCACGCTGGCCCCCATGTCGGCCAAGGCACTACGGCTTGACCCCTCCGTGCGCGACCCGAATGCGCCGCTGACGCTGATGCTGGAGCAGGTCTATCGCCGCCGGCATGAGTTCGACCTGCTGCATTTCCATCTCGACTACCTGCCCTTCCCGCTGTTCTCGCGGCAGAGCGTGCCCTTCGTCACCACGTTGCACGGCCGGCTGGACCTGCCGGAGCTGCAGCCGGTGTTCGACACCTTCAGCCAGGCGCCCGTGGTGTCCATCTCGGACAACCAGCGCGGCCCGCTGCCGCAGGCGAACTGGGCGGGCACGGTCTATCACGGCCTGCCGGCGAAGCTGCTGACCCCGCGGGCGGATGCCAAGCCGGCCTATCTCGCCTTCCTCGGCCGCATCGCCCCTGAGAAGCGCTGCGACCGCGCCATCGAGATCGCCATCGCCACCAACACGCCGCTGAAGATCGCGGCCAAGGTGGACCGGGTGGACGTCGACTACTTCGAGAGCAAGATCAAGCCGATGCTGGCGCATCCGCTGATCGAGTTCATCGGCGAGATCAATGAGACGCAGAAGCAGGATTTCCTGGCCAATGCCATCGGCCTGCTGACGCCGATCGACTGGCCCGAGCCCTTCGGTCTCGTGATGATCGAGGCGATGGCCTGCGGCACCCCGGTGATCGCCTTCCGCCACGGCTCGGTGCCGGAGGTGATCGACGAGGGCGTCACCGGCTTCGCGGTGGACAGCATGGCCGAAGCCATCGCCGCCGTCGGCCGCCTGAAGGTCCTGCCCCGCGCCGCGGTGCGCGCCCGCTTCGACGAGCGCTTCACCGGCCGCCGCATGGCCGAAAACTATGTGGCAATCTACGAGCGGCTGGCGCGCCAGGCCGGCCAGGCCAACCTGCGGGTGGCGGCGGAGTAACCGCCCCGCCCTTCCCTCCTCCGTCCTCCTGAACTCCCCGGGCGGGAGAAGTTCCGGCTCCCGCCCACCCCCTCTGCCCCGCCGGCCTGCTTCCGGCTTTGATTCCGGCGCCGTCTGGCCTTATCTCAGGCCCTGAATTCGGCGGGACGCTCGCCGCCTTGACCCGCCGCGCCGGAACAGCATGACCGACACCCCACTCTCCCGTATCCGCAACTTCTCGATCATCGCCCATATCGACCACGGGAAATCCACCCTGGCCGACCGGCTGATCCAGGCCACCGGCGCCATCTCCGCCCGCGAGATGAAGGACCAGATGCTCGACAGCATGGAGCTGGAGCAGGAGCGCGGCATCACCATCAAGGCGGCCTCCGTCCGGCTCCAGTACAAGGCGAAGGACGGCCAGGAATACGTCCTGAACCTGATGGACACGCCCGGCCATGTGGACTTCGCCTACGAAGTCAGCCGCAGCCTGGCTGCCTGCGAGGGCTCGCTGCTCGTGGTGGACGCCTCCCAGGGCGTCGAGGCGCAGACCCTGGCCAATGTCTATCAGGCGATCGACGCCGGGCACGAAATCGTCCCTGTCCTCAACAAGGTGGACCTGCCGGCCGCCGAGCCGGAGCGGGTGAAGCAGCAGATCGAGGACGTCATCGGCCTGCCGGCGGACGACGCCGTGCTGATCAGCGCCAAGACCGGCCTCAACATCGAGGGCGTGCTGGAGGCCCTCGTGAGCCGCCTGCCGGCGCCCCAGGGCGACGCCAACGCGCCCCTGAAGGCGCTGCTGGTCGATAGCTGGTACGACCCCTATCTCGGCGTCATCATCCTGATCCGGGTGAAGGACGGCACCATCCGCAAGGGGCAGAAGATCCGCTTCATGGCCCAGGGCACCACCCATGTGGTGGACAGTGTTGGCGTCTTCACGCCCAAGATGGTGCCGGTCGATCATCTCGGGCCGGGCGAGATGGGCTACCTGAACGCCGCCATCAAAACCGTCGCCGAGACCAATGTCGGCGACACCATCACCGATGACCGCAACCCGGCGGCCGAGCCGCTGCCGGGCTTCAAGCCATCCATTCCCGTGGTCTGGTGCGGCCTCTACCCGGTGGACGCGGATGATTTCGAGAAGCTGCGCGATTCACTCGGCAAGCTGCGGCTGAACGATGCCTCCTTCCATTTCGAGGCGGAAAGCTCGGCGGCGCTGGGCTTCGGCTTCCGTTGCGGCTTCCTGGGCCTGCTGCATCTGGAGATCATCCAGGAGCGCCTCTCCCGCGAGTTCGACCTCGACCTGATCGCGACGGCCCCCAGCGTGGTCTACAAGCTGACCACCACCAAGGGCGAGCAGATCGACCTGCACAACCCGGCCGACATGCCGGACCCCTCGCTGATCGAGAGCATCCAGGAGCCCTGGATCAAGGCCACCATCATGGTGCCGGACGAGCATCTGGGCGCCATCCTGACGCTCTGCTCCGAGCGGCGCGGCCAGCAGGTGGAGCTGACCTATGTTGGCAACCGCGCCATGGCCGTCTACCGCCTGCCGCTGAACGAGGTGGTCTTTGACTTCTACGACCGGCTGAAATCGGTCTCCCGTGGCTATGCCAGCTTCGACTACCAGATGGACGGCTACGATGAGGGCGATCTCGTGAAGATCTCCATCCTCGTGAACAACGAGCCGGTGGATGCGCTCTCCTTTATGGCGCACCGTTCCCAGGCGGAGCGCCGGGGCCGCTCGATCTGCGAGAAGCTGAAGGAGCTGATCCCCCGCCAGCTCTTCAAGATCCCCATCCAGGCGGCGATCGGCGGGCGGGTCATCGCGCGCGAGACGATCTCCGCCATGTCGAAGGACGTCACCGCCAAGTGCTACGGCGGCGACATCACCCGCAAGCGCAAGCTTCTGGAGAAGCAGAAGGAAGGCAAGAAGCGCATGCGGCAGTTCGGCAAGGTCGAGATCCCGCAATCCGCCTTTATCGCCGCGCTCAAGATGGATAGCTGAGAAAAGGCTGGGGGAAGGAATTCCCCCGGACCCTCATCTTTTTTCTTCGAGTTCCCGGCGCTGGCGGCCGGCGCAGCCCAAAACTGACAAAAAGATGGGGATCGGACGCACTGCGTCCGATGGGGAATTCCTTCCCCCGGACTTTTTCTGCTTCCGCCTCCCGGCATGGTAGGCCGTTAATTTCGTTGACGAAGCGGGTCCGCCCCCCTCCTGATAGCGCGAAACACAGAATCGGGAGGATTCACCGATGCTACGACGTCGCCTGCTGCGCGCCTGGCCCGCCCTGGCGCTGGCCATGACCGGCGTCGCCGGCCTGTGCGGCGCCGCACCCGCCGCCCAGGCCCAGGGCAACTATCCCAACCGGACCATCACCATCGTCGTTCCCTTCGCCGCCGGCGGCCCGACCGACACCGTCACCCGCCTGGTGGCGGAGGCGATGTCGCGCGACCTGGGCCAGACCGTGGTGGTGGAGAATGTGGGTGGCGCCGGCGGCACGCTGGGGGCGGCACGCGTCGCCCAGGCCAAGCCGGATGGCTACTACCTCCTCATGCACCACATCGGCATGGGCACGGCACCGACCCTCTACCGCCGCCTCTCCTATGATCCGGTGGGCGGCTTCGAGACGATCGGGCTGGTCACGGAAGTGCCGATGACCATCATCACCCGCAAGGACATCCCCGCCAGCACTCTGCAGGAGCTGGTAGCGCTGGTACGCAAGGACACGACGAAGCTGAACTACGCCAATGCCGGCATCGGCGCGGCGAGCCACCTCTGCGGCCTGTTGCTGCAGAAGGCAATCGACGCGCCGATGACCACCGTGCCCTATCGTGGCACCGGGCCGGCCATGACCGACCTGATCAGCGGCACCGTCGATGTCATGTGCGACCAGACCACCAATACCACCGAGCAGATCCGCGCCGGGGCGGTGAAGGTCTTCGCCGTCACCACGCCGCAGCGCCTGCCCTCCCTGCCCGATGTTCCCACCACCGCCGAGGCCGGCCTGCCCGGTATGGAGGTGACGATCTGGCACGGCCTCTACGCACCGAAGGGCACGCCGGCAGAGATTCGCCAGCGGCTCTCCCGTGCCCTGCAGGTAGCGCTGCGTGACGAAGCGCTCATCCAGCGCTTCGCCGACCTCGGCACCGCGCCGGTGGCGCAGGATCGGGCCACGCCCGAGGCGCACCGCGCCTTTTGGCAGGCGGACATCGCCAAGTGGCGCCCGGTGATCCAGGCCGCGGGGCAATACGCCGACTGAGGCGTGCCCTTCCCCGCGCGGCTCCTGGCGCCGCGCGGGGCTCACCGGGGGCGGCCCGCCGGAAAAGGGCATCTTGGCCGTTCCCTGAAAGGTGGGAATACGGCTATGGGCCTTTCCTGGAACCGGGGCGCGCCATTGCCGGAATGGTGCCCCGCGGTATCCTGGAACGGTGGCAGGACCGGGCGAGCCCGCTCTGGCAGCCGGATGGGAGATGCGATGCAACCTTGCCGGCACTGCCCGTGGCCCGCATGACCGGCCGCGCGATCCAGCAGCCTCCCTCAGTCCGGCTGTATCTGCTCCTCATTGCCCTTGCGGCGCTGCTGCCCGTCTGGGGGCTGGCGGGCCATCTCGCCGGTCGGATGGCCGATACCGAGCGCACACGCCTGCTGGAGGTGGCGGCCGACGCGGCCCGCGACCTCGCCTTCGACCTGGAGCGCGAGGTGCTCGGCCTGCGTGGCGAGCTGGCGGCGCTCGGCACCTCACCGGCGCTGCAGGCCGGGCAGTTCGCGGTCTTCCACGAACAGGCGCGCGCCCTGCCCATGACGCGCCGCACCTACCGCATCCGGCTGACCGACTTCGAAGGGCACGTGCTGGTGGACAGCGCCGATACCTTCCAGGACCCTGCCTCTTCGGAGGCGGCCCTGCCGATGCTGGCGCATGCGCCACACCAGGCCGGCATTTCCGCCCTGCATCCACCGGATCACCCCGGCGCGACGCCGCGCCTCGACATCACCGAGGAGATCCAACGCCAGGGCGGGGCGAAATCGCTGTTCCTGACGGCCTCCCTCGATCCCGCCATGATCTGGGACGAACCCTTGCGGAACCTGGATCTGCCCGCCGGCTGGCTGGCGCTGGTGGTGGACGACACCGCTGAGATTCTGGCTCGCCAGCCCACTGTGGCGCAGCTGATCGGCACGTCAGCGCCGGCGGCCGGCGCCATCCGCTCGGCCCTCGAGAGTGCAGAGCACTTCGGCTGGGCCGAAGGCCGCAGCATCCAGGGCCTACCGATCCACGCCGCCTGGCGCCGGGTGGAGGGCACGCCACTGACGGTCCTGGTCGGCCTTCCGACCGAGGCGCTGGATGGCACGCTGCGCCGGATGCTCAGCCCGGTGGTGCTGATCGGGGGCGGGCTGCTCCTGGTATTCACCGCCTGCCTCGCCTTCTGGGTGGACCGCAAGGTCGCCACCCCGCTCAACCAGCTCGGCCGCATCGCCGGCGCCTTCGGCCGTGGCGCGCCCCTGCCCGAGATCCCGCCCAGTGGCCTGCGCGAGATCGATGCCGCCACGCAGGCCCTGGCCGCCGCCGTCGCCGAGCGGGAGACGCTGGAGGCCGACCGGCTCGCCCTCTCGGCCCGCCTGCAGACCGTGCTGGAAAGCACCACCGATAGCGTGCTGGTGCTCGATCGCGGCGGCACCGTGCTCTACCTCAATGGCCGTGCCCGGGCGCAGGCGCTGAACCCAGCCGGCAGCGTCGGCCGTCCGCTGCGCGACAGCTTCCCCGGCTGGGATGGCGGCCCCTTCGGCGCCGCCTGCGCGCAGGCCCTGGAAAAGAAGGAGCCCAGCAGCGTCACCGCCTTTCACCCGGCCCTCGGCCGCTGGATCTCAGCCGACATGTACCCTTCGGCGGAAGGGCTGACCCTCTTCTTCCGCGATGTCAGCGACGAGCGCGCGGCCCAGGTGGCGCTGCGCCAGAGCGAGGCACGGCTGAAGGCGGTGCTGGAGAATGTCCCGGTCGGCGTGCTGCTGGCCGAGGCGCCGGATGGCCGGGTGCTGCTCAATAACCGGCGGCTGGAGGAGATCCTGCGCCGCCCGACCGAGCTGACCAGCAGCATCGAGGAATACGCGACGCTCTGGGAGGCTTATCATCCCGACGGGCGTCGGGTGGAAGGGTACGACTTCCCGCTCAGCCGGGCCCTGCTGACCGGGCTGCCGGCAGGCGGCGAGTTCCGCTATCGCCGGGGAGATGGCAGCATGGTCTGGCTGCGCATCGCGGCGGCGCCGGTGCGCAGCGCGGAAGGCAGCGTCACCGGCGCGGTGGTCGCCGTCGCCGATATCGATGCCGAGCGGCGCGCCGCCGAGGCACTGCGGGAAAGCGAGTTGCGCTTCCGCACCCTGGCCGAGGCCGTGCCGCAGATCGTTTGGTCCTCCCTGCCGGATGGCCGCATCGACTACGTCAACCCGCGCCTGCAGGACTTCACCGGCCTGCTGCCCAACCCGGCCATGGAATCGCTCGCGCGTGTCGTCCATCCCGAGGACCAGCATCGCGCCGAGCGTGCCTGGCAGCGGGCGCTGCGGCGCGGCCAGCCCTTCTCCACCGAGTTGCGGCTGCGGCGGGCGGAGGGCGGCTGGCGCTGGTGCGCCGTGCGCGCCCTGCCGGCACGCGCCACCGACGGCAGCATCCGCCGCTGGATCGGCGCCGCCACGGATGTGTCTGAACTGGTCGAGGCGCGCGAGGCGCTGGCCCGGCAGGTGGCGGCGCAGACCGCTTCCCGCGAGGCGGCGGTGCAGGCGGCGGCGGCCCTGGCGGCTTCGGAAAGCCGCTTCCGCCGCTTCGCCGAGGCGAGCCCGGACGTGATGTGGATGATCGACCCTGCCACCGGCCGGGTCGAGTTCGTCAGCCCCGCCTTCGAGCGGATCTGGGGCGTCTCGCAGGAGCGGCTCGGCGGCCGCTCGGACCTTTGGCTGGAGATGATCCACCCCTCCGACCGGCCGCGCATCGAGGCCATACGGCGTGGCATGCGGCGGGTCGAGACCATTGACGTCGAGTATCGCATCCAGCGGCCGGACGGTGTCCAGCGCTGGATCCGTGACGTGAGCTTCCCGATCCTCGATGCCCAGGGCGTGATGACCCGGCGCGGTGGCCTGGCGCGCGACGTGACCGAGGCCAAGGCGGCCGAGGCACGGCATGCGCTGCTGCTGGGCGAGCTGAATCACCGGGTCAAGAACACCCTCGCCACGGTACACTCCCTGGCGCTGCAGACGGCCCGCGCGCTGGGCGACAAGCCGGAGGCCACGCAGCGCTTCCTGCAGGACTTCCAATCCCGGCTGCTCACCCTGGCACGCGGGCACGACCTGCTGACCGCCCGCACCTGGCGCGGCACCACTCTGGCGGAGATGGCGCGCGCGGTGCTCACGCCCTGGCAGTCCGATGCGGATGCGGAGCAGGAGGGCGAGCCGCGGCTGGCCGTCGGTGGCCCGCCCGTCTGGCTGGCGCCGAAGCAGACCCTCGGCCTGGCGCTGGCTCTGCACGAACTCGCAACCAACGCGGTCAAGCACGGTGCGTTAACCCAAGCGAATGGGCGTATCCTGGTCCGATGGCAAGGCGAGGCGGATGGAATGGTGCGGCTGGTCTGGCAGGAACGGAATGGCCCTCCCGTGCAAATCCCTGCGCGTCGCGGCTTCGGCAGCCGTATGCTGGAACGTGGCCTGCCATCGGAGCTGGGCCCCGGCTCCTCGGTGGCGCTGGACTATGCCGCGGACGGCTTTACGGCAGTGATTCGATTCCGCCCCGTCAACGGCCCGCAAGTTGAAGAGGAAACCGCATGAGCGGACTGAACGGCCGACGTATCCTCATCGTCGAAGACGAGGCGCTGATCGCCATGCTGGTGGAGGATGCGCTGCTGGAAGCGGGCGCCTCGGTGCTCGGCCCGGCTGCCACGGTCGAGGAGGCCCTGGCGCTGTTCGAGTCGGAGCATCCGGAGGCGGCGGTGCTGGACATCAACCTGGCGGGACAGGCCTCGACTCCGGTGGCCGATATCCTGGTGGAGCACGCCATCCCCTTCGTGGTCGCCACCGGCTATGGCGCCGCCGGGCTGCCCGAGCGGCACCGGGACGTGCCGGTGCTGGCCAAGCCCTATGACCCGCGCGACCTGATCGCCGCGCTGGAACAGGTCTGCTGCTGATCGGGGCCGGGGAGAGCGCCTTCCCCGGCCCTGCTTTCTCTCCCGACAGGCGGGCGGCGGCCTCAGGCGGCCTTCAGTACCCGGCCGGCCACGGCATCGAGCTTCGCCACCAGCGCCGGGTCGCGCATCGCGGCAGGGGTGACGATGGCGTATTCCAGCGCCCGGTCGCAGCCGGCAGGGCAAGGGCCGCGCGGCTTGCCCAGCATCGGCACCACGGCCTTCACCAGCGCCTTGGCATGCTCGGCATTGGCCTGCATCACCCGGACCACCGCATCCACCGTGACGTGGTCGTGCTGGGGGTGCCAGCAGTCGAAATCCGTCACCATGGCGATGGTGGCATAGCAAAGCTCCGCCTCACGGGCGAGCTTGGCCTCGGGCATGTTGGTCATGCCGATCACGTCGCAGCCCCAGGCACGGTACAGCTCGCTCTCCGCCTTGGTGGAGAACTGTGGACCCTCCATCACGAGGTAGGTGCCGCCACGCTTGTGGTTGAGGCCGAGCTGCCGCGCCGCCGCCTCCGCCGCATCGCCGAGGCGCGGGCAGACCGGGTGCGCCACCGAGACATGCGCCACGCAGCCCGTCTCGAAGAAGGACTTCTGCCGGGCGAAGGTGCGGTCGATGAACTGATCGACGATGACGAAGGTGCCCGGCGGCAGGTCGCCGTTCAGCGAGCCGACGGCGGAGAGGGAGAGGATCTCCGTCACGCCCGCGCGCTTCATCGCGTCGATGTTGGCGCGGTAGTTCAGTGCCGAGGGAGGCTTGCGGTGACCACGGCCGTGGCGCGGCAGGAAGACGCAGCGCACCCCGGCGAGGCGGCCGAAGAGCAGCTCGTCGGAGGGCTCGCCCCAGGGGCTTTCCACCCGCCGCCACTCGCGTTCCTCCAGCCCGTCGATGTCATAGAGGCCGGAGCCGCCGATCAGGCCGATGACGGGTTCGATGGTTTCGCTGCTGGGGGTCTGGCTCATCAGGTTTCCCTCCAAGGGATGTCGCTCACGGGGGCGGTGTGTTTCCGAGGCCGCGCCCAGACGGAAACGCGCCCAGACGGAAAAAGGGCCGTCCCGGAAGACGGCCCTCTGGAATGTCCCTTCCGGGGCATCCTGGTCAGGCCGGGCGGCACTGCCGGGCCTGTCCTGAAGCAGGGCGCGGGCGACGGCCAGCCGCTGGCCGCGCCATGCCGCTACGACACGTGGTCGCCGCCGGCCCTGGCCCAGATCTTGCGCTTCACCGCATAGGTCAGGCCACCCAGCACCACCAGGAAAAGGATGATCCGCACGCCCATGGCGCGGCGGGTCTCCAGCTCCGGTTCGGCGGCCCAGGTCAGGAAGGCCGACACATCGCGCGACATCTGGTCCACAGTCGCCTTGGTGCCGTCGGCATACTGCACCTGACCCTCGCTGTTCAGCGGGGGCGGCATGGCGATCTGATGGCCGGGGAAGTACTTGTTGTAGTGCATCCCCTCCATGATGGTGATGCCGGCCGGCGGCGGATCCTCGTAGCCGGTCAGCAGTGCGTGAATATAGTCCGCTCCGCCGACGCGGGCCTTGGTGATGACCGAGAGATCCGGCGGCAGGGCACCGTTGTTCGCCGCGCGCGCCGCCGCATCGTTCGGGAAGGGACGACGGAAGCGGTCGGAGGGGCGACCCGGGCGCTCGAACATCTCGCCGTTGTCGTTCGGGCCGTCCTGGATCTGGTAGCTCTGCGCGACCGCCTTCACCTCGGCCTCAGAGAGGCCGATGCCCCGCAGATGGCGGTAGGAGAGCAGCTGCATCGAGTGGCAGGCGGCGCAGACCTCCTTATAGACCTGGAAGCCGCGCTGCAGCTCACCACGGTTGAAGGTGCCGAACAGCCCGTCGAAGGAGTACTTCGTATCCGGGATATGGATCTCGTGCTCCTGCGCGCGGGCGCCGGGCGCCGCGATCAGGCCGAGGGAGAGGGCGGCCGCGAGGGCCGCCGCCTTCAGGCCGCGCAGCGGCAGGGTGCTGGGGCGCATCACGCCTTCTCCATCGGCTTGGCGGCTGCGGCGCCGCGCAGGGGTCCGCCGCCGCGCAGCACGGCGCGGCTGATGCTCTCCGGCAGCGGCAAGGGGCGCTCGACCTTGGACAGCAGCGGCAGGATGACGAGGAAGTAGGCGAAGTAATAGGCCGTGCAGAGGCGCGCGATCAGCACGTAGACGCCCTCCGCCGGGCGGCCGCCCGCCCACATCAGGACGAGGAAGTTCGCCGTCCAGAGCAGCAGCAGCCACTTGGCGATCGGGCGGAAGCGCATCGAGCGCACCGGCGAACGGTCGAGCCAGGGCAGCACGAACAGGATCGCGATGGCGCCGAACATCATCAGAACGCCGCCCAGCTTGTTCGGGACCGCGCGCAGGATCGCGTAGAAGGGCAGGAAGTACCATTCCGGCACGATATGCGCGGGCGTCGAGAGCGGGTTGGCCGGGATGTAGTTGTCCGGATGGCCCAGATAGTTCGGCGTGAAGAAGACCAGGAAGGCGAAGACGATGAAGTAGACGATCATCCCTACGCTGTCCTTGGCGGTGTAGTAGGGATGGAACGGCACCGTGTCCTGCGGCCCCTTCGGGTCAATGCCGAGCGGGTTGTTCGAGCCGGTGATGTGCAGCGCGGCGACGTGCAGGAAGACCACGCCGACGATCACGAAAGGCAGCAGGTAGTGCAGGCTGAAGAAGCGGTTCAGCGTCGGGTTGTCGACCGAGAAGCCGCCCCAGAGCAGCGTGACGATGCTGTCACCCACCAGCGGGATGGCGGAGAACAGGTTGGTGATGACGGTGGCGCCCCAGAAGGACATCTGGCCCCAGGGCAGCACGTAGCCCATGAAGGCGGTGGCCATCATCAGCAGGAAGATGACGACGCCGAGCATCCAGAGCAGCTCACGCGGCGCCTTGTAGGAGCCGTAGTACAGGCCGCGCCAGATGTGGATGTAGACGACGATGAAGAACATGCTGGCGCCGTTCATATGAACGTAGCGCAGCAGCCAGCCGTAGTTCACGTCGCGCATGATCCGCTCGACGCTGTCGAAGGCGAGCGAGGTATGCGCCGTGTAGTTCATCGCCAGGAACACGCCGGTCGCGATCATGATCACCAGGTTGATCATGGCGAGGGCGCCGAAATTCCAGAAGTAGTTGAAATTCCGGGGAGTCGGGAAGGTCCCGTACTCCTTCTGCATCATGGTGAAGATCGGCATGCGCTGGTCGATCCAGCGCACGATGGGGTTCGAGATGCTGCTGTCGTGCAGGCCGGATGCCATGGGGTGCGGTCCTCAGCCGATGCGGATCTGGGTGTCGGACGTGAAGGTGTATTCCGGCACGACCAGGTTCAGCGGCGCCGGGCCACGGCGGATGCGGCCGGAGGTGTCGTACTCGCTGCCGTGGCAGGGGCAGAACCACCCACCATAGTCGCCGCGCGGGTCGGTGGGCTTCTGGCCCAGCGGCACGCAGCCGAGATGGGTGCAGACGCCGACCACGATCAGCCAGGGCGCCTTCTGCACGCGCGCGTCATCGGGCTCGGGGTCGCGCAGCTCGGAGACGTTCACCGAGCGCGCCTCCTCGACCTCCTGCGGCGTGCGGTGGCGCACGAAGACCGGCTTGCCGCGCCACATCACGGTAATGGCCTGGCCCTCGGCGACATGGCTGAGGTCCACATCGGTGCTGGCGAGGGCCAGCACGTCCTTGGCGGGGTTCATGGAGGCGATGAAGGGCCAGACGATGGCGCCGACACCGATGACCGCGAAGGAGCCCGTCACCAGTTTCAGGAAATCCCGTTTCGTCCCCTGCTCAGGCCCTTGGGCGCCTGCTGTACTGTGGGAACTGCTCGGCGCAAGCGTATCGGCCATCCCTTATCGTCCCTCCTGGCGGCCGCCCCGTCCCTGCTGACAGGCGGCCGCTGATCCCTTTCCGCGCAGCCGCGGAGGCGCCGGCGACGCGCTTAACCACGCTGCCAGCCATGCGCCGGCGCCATATAAGGGCAGGTGAGACGGGGTGGCAATTGTCACGGGAGCGGCACCGCGACACGGCGCAACATTCCGTAGCGCCCTGTTGCGGTGCTGCCCCGCCCGCGCTAGCCGCCAGCACAGGCGCGCCGCGCCGCTCCGCCGGAGGACCGCCATGCCCGAATCCACCCTCCATCCACTCGCCGCGCCGGCCCGCGCCTGGTTCGAGTCGCTGCGCGACCGGCTCTGCGCCAGCTTCGAGGCCATCGAGGACGCGCTGGCCAGCGGCCCGCACGCCGCCCTGCCGCCCGGCCGCTTCGTGCGCACCCCCTGGGAGCGGCAGGACGCGGGCGGGCCGGAGGGCACGCCCGGCGGCGGGGGCGTGATGTCGGTGATGCGCGGGCGGGTCTTCGAGAAGGTGGGGGTCAATATCTCCACCGTATGGGGCAGCTTCAGCCCGGAGTTCCGCAAGCAGATCCCCGGCGCCGAGGAGGACCCGCGCTTCGTCGCCACCGGGGTCTCGCTGGTGGCCCATATGCGCTCGCCCCGGGTGCCGGCGGCGCATATGAACACCCGTTTCATTGCCACCCGGCACGCCTGGTTCGGCGGCGGCGGCGACCTGACGCCGATGCGCCTCGACGCTCCCGAGTCGCTGGAGGACGCCGCGCGCTTCCATGCCGCGCTCCGCACCGCCTGCGACCGCCATGACCCGGCCTATTACCCGCGCTTCAAGCAGTGGTGCGACGAGTACTTCTTCCTGCCGCATCGGGGGGAGACGCGCGGCCTCGGCGGCATCTTCTATGACTGGCTGGGCCGCGACGATCCCGACGGGAGCCGCCTACCCGACTATTTCGCCTTCACCCGCGACGTCGGCGAGGCCTTCCTGGATGCCTATCCCGCCATCATCCGCAGCCGCATGCACGAGCCCTGGACGGAGGCCGAGCGCGAGCACCAGCTCATCCGCCGCGGCCGCTATGTCGAGTTCAACCTGCTCTATGACCGCGGCACCCTGTTCGGGCTGAAGACCGGCGGCAATGTCGAGGCCATCCTGATGTCGATGCCGCCCGAGGTCCGCTGGCCCTGAGCCGGCGGAAGCGCCACCAGGAGGGGTAGCAGGCCCCGCACCGCCTGCGTCATGCTCCCCCGGTCCAGGAACGAAACACCGGAGGAAACCCTCATGGCCACCCGACGCCGCCTGCTCGGCGCCACGCTCAGCCTGCCCGCCCTTTCCCTTGCCGCCGGCGCCCGCGCCCAGGGTGCCTGGCCCGACCGCACAGTGCGCATCATCGTCCCCTACCCGCCCGGCGGCTCCACCGACGTGCTGACGCGGCTGATCGCCGAGCGGCTGCAGCAGAGCCTCGGCCAGACCATCGTGATCGAGAACCGGCCGGGCGCCGGCGGCAATATCGGCATGGACGCGGTCGCCAAGTCCGCCCCGGATGGCTACACGCTGGGCGCCGCCACCATCGGCCACTTCGCCATCAACCAGTATCTCTACCCGCAGATGTCCTGGGACATCGACAAGGACTTCATCCCGATCTCCCTGACCTGGGAGTTCCCCAATGTCGTGGTGGTACCGACCGAATACGTGCCGGCGAAGACGCTGCAGGAATTCATTGCCTGGGCGCGCAAGCAGCCGAAGGGCATCTCCTTCGGCTCGCCGGGCGTCGGCACCACGCCACACCTCTCGGGCGAGATCTTCCGCGAGCGGCTGAAGCTGGACGCCACCCACGTGCCCTTCCGTGGCGCGGCGCAGACCATTCCGGCCATGCTTTCGGGCAACGTGACCTTCGCCATCGACAACCTCGCCTCCTACATCCCGGTGATCCAGGAGGGACGGATGCGGGCGCTGGCCGTCACCAGCGCCCAGCGCTGGCCGACCCTGCCCGACGTGCCGACCATGGCCGAGGCCGGGATGGAGGATTTCGTCATCACCTCCTGGGGCGCCTTCGTCGCCCCGGCCGGCACGCCGCGCCCGATCATCGACAAGGTGAACGCCGCCCTGCGCACCATCGCGGCGGATGAAAGCGTGAAGCAGCGCTTCCTGCAGGCGGGCGCCTATACGCAGTGGTCCACGCCGGAGCAGGTCATCGCCCGTGGCAAGACCGAGCGGCCGATGTGGGAAGCGGCGATCCGCCAGTCCGGCGCGCGGGCGCAGTAAGGAAGGCCGGGGGAAGGAGTTCCCCCGGACCCCCATCTTCATTTTTGTCAGCTTGGGGCGGCGCTTCCCGCCCGCGCGGGAGACTCGAAGAAAAAGAAGAGAGCCTGGGGGAATTCCTTCCTCCAGCCTTTTTCTTCTTCAGCGGCCGTAATATCCGCCGCCATAGAGCCCGCGCACCGGCCCCGACCCATGGTCATGCGGCCCGTCCCGGTATTCTGGCCCGTAACAGGCGGAGAGGCTCCCTGCCAGCAGCAGCAGAGACAGAAGGCGTAGCATCCGGCGTGTCTTCAGGGCGGTCATCAGCGTTCCTCCCGCTTCGGGTGCCATACAGATATCGCACCAGCGCATGTCCGTTTCGCGGCAGGTGCGCCCGCCAAGGCGCCACCCTTGCGGCCCTGCTCCGCCCCCCTCATACCACCTCCGCCATGCGCCAGGATCTCTCCACCTCGGCCGGGCGGCGCGCCGCCTGGCTCAACAGCCTGTTCGTCGATCATGCCGTGCTGCGCCTCGGCTGGCGCAACTGGGGCGTGGTGGAGCCCGGGCGGCTGTACCGCTCCAACCATCCCAGTCCTTGGCAGATTCGGATGGCCGTGAAGCGCTTCGGCATCCGCACCATCATCAACCTCCGTGGCCATCGCGAGGCCTGCGGCTCCGACGCGCTGGGCCGCGCCACGGCCGCCGAGCTGGGGCTGGAGCATATCGACGCCCCCCTGGAATCGCGTGGCGCCCCGCATAAGGACCGCCTGCTGCGCCTGGCTGGGATCTTCCGCCGCGTGCCGGAGCCGATCCTGCTGCACTGCAAGTCCGGCGCCGATCGCACCGGCCTCGCCGCCGGGCTCTGGCTGATGCTGCAGGGCCGCCCGGTGGAGGAGGCGATGCGCCAGCTGTCCTGGCGCTACGGCCATGTCGCCGCCAGCCGCACCGGCATCCTCGATGCCTTCTTCCGCGACTATGCCCGCTACACGCGCGAGCACGGGCCAAAGCCCTTCCGGGACTGGCTGGAGCAGGAGTACGACGAGAACCGCCTGCGCCAGGAATTCCGCAGCCAGGCCTGGGCGGACCGGCTGGTGGACCACATCCTGCGCCGGGAGTGAGGGCGGCGAATTTGGCCGCGGCGATGCATCCCTCCGCCGCCGGCCCGGTTCCTTTCATCGGTGGCCGCCTGCGGGCGCGCCGGACAGGAATGGGAGGCCCCATGGTCAACGCAGCGAAAATCGCGAAGGGTGAGATCCAGGACCACATGCCGGTGGTGGGCAGCGACGGGCGCCCCTTCGGCACCGTCGATCACGTGCAGGGCGACTATATCAAGCTGGCCCGCAGCGATCCCGCCTCCGGCGGCGAGCATCGCTACATCCCCTGCAGCACCGTCGCCGGGCTCGACGGCGGGGTGGTCCGGCTCTCGATGCCGGCCGAGCAGATGCAGCAGGCCTGCCTCAGCGAGGCGGAGATGCGGGAGCGCGTCTCGCGCGGCCCGGATGCTGGGACGCCCTTCGGGGAGGCGAAGGAGGATGGGCCGCATGGCAGCCGCGCCCATGCCCATGGCGGCCCGAAGGGCCAGCGCGAGCACGGCACCAGCGGACAGGCTGCCGGGCCGGGCGGCCAGCTTTCCTTCGGCGCCGACAACAAGCTGACCTGAGGCAAGGGAGGCCGCGCGTGGAAGTCCCGAACCAGGTTACGATCCAGCTCGACAACCACACCTATACCGGCAGCTATGTGGTGGAGGGCGATGTCGTCACCGTCACCTCGGACGATTACGGGGCCAAGGAGAGCGCCCATATCGACGAGGCGGACCCGCATGACCTCGCACAGGTGCTGCTGCGCGAGATGATCCGCCGGAAAGAGGACCGCTGAAAACGGGCGGAAGGGCTGCCCATGGCCCGGTAGGAGCGAAGCCGGGGAGAATGAGGGCCCGTCCTCAAAGACTTGGCTGAGGCAGGAATGGGGGAGTGAACTCCCCCAAACCCCCTCCTTCTTTTGTCATTTTTCGGCCCTGCCTCTGGCAAGGGTGCTCCTGATGGCGGCAGTCGCCGGGGCGGTTTCCGCCCGGCGTGAGCGCATGTGCGGATGGCGCTGGAAAACTGACAGAAAAGAAGAAGAAGAAGAAGAGGGGGTTTGGGGGAGAATTCATTCTCCCCCAAGCTTTCCCTGCTGCCTCAGGCCAGCGCGAAGGCCTGGGTCCGCACCATGCGGGCATAGAGCCCGTCCCGCGCCATCAGCTCGGCGTGGCGCCCCTGCTCGATGGCGCGCCCCTCCTGCATCACCACGATGCGGTCGGCCTGCTGCACGGTCGCCAGGCGGTGTGCGACGACAAGGGTGGTGCGGCCTTCGCGGAGGGTTTCCAGCGCCCGGCCGATGGCCGCCTCGTTCTCAGCGTCGAGCGCGCTGGTCGCCTCGTCCAGCAGCAGCACACGGGGGTTGCGCAGCAGGGCTCGGGCCAGGGCGATGCGCTGCCGCTGCCCGCCCGAGAGCCGCGAGCCCCCCGGCCCCAGCACCGTGTCGTAGCCCTGCGGCAGGGCGGTGATGAAGCCATGCGCGGCGGCGGCGCGGGCGGCCTCCTCCACCTCGGCCCGGCTGGCGCCAGGGCGGCCGCAGACGATGTTGGCGAAGACCGTGTCATCGAAGATCACCGGCTCCTGCCCGACATAGGCGATGGCGGCGCGCAGCGATTCCAGCGTCACCGTCTGAATGTCGGCGCCGTCCAGCAGGATGCGGCCCTCGGTGGCGTCATAGAGCCGCGGCAGCAGGGCGAGCGCGGTGGATTTGCCGGCGCCCGAGGGGCCAACCAGCGCCACCGTCTCCCCCGGCGCGGCGCTGAAGCTGAGGCCGGAAAGCGCCGCATCGCCCAGGCCGCCGTAATGGAAGCCGACCTTCTCGAATTCGAGCCGCCCCCGCCCCTCCGGCAGCGGCGGCGCGCCGGGCGGCACGGTGATGGTGGAGGGGCGGTCCATAACGGCGAAAACCCGGGTGAGCCCGCCGAAGCCCTCCTGCAACGAGGCGTTCAGCGAGCCCAGCGAGCGCATCGGCCGGGTTGCGAGCAGGAGCGCGGTGATGAAGCCGGTGAACTCGCCCACCGTGCCGCGCCCGGTCCCCACCTTCCAGCCGACGAAGGCCAGCACGCCCGCGACGGCGATGCCGCCCAGCGCCTCCAGGATCGGGTCCAGCATGGCGCGGATGCGGACGATGTGCAGCAGCGCGTGGCGCAGCGCGGCGAAGGCGCCGGCGGCGCGGCGTTCCTCCTGCGCCTCCAGCCCGTAGCTGCGCACCACGCGGGCGGCGGCGAAGCTTTCGGCGAGAATGGCGGCTGTCTCCCCCACCCGCTCCTGCATGCCGCCCGAGGCGCGGCGGATGCGCTTGCCGAGCCGCGTCACCGGCACCACTGCCACCGGATAGAGCACCGCCAGGATCAGGCTCATGTGCCAGTCCAGCCAGACCATTGAGGCGGCGAGGCCGATCACCGTCAGCCCATCGGCCAGCGCGTTGATCGCCTTGGCCAGTGCGTCGCGGATGGCCTGGGCGTCGGCGGTGAAGCGGGCCGCGTGCCGAGCCGGCGCCTCCTGCACCACCAGGGCAAGGTCGGTGCGGGTGAGCGCGCGGAACAGGTCGTTCTGGACCGACTCGATCACCCGCAGCACCACCGCCTGGACCGAGACGGCCTGGCCGTACTGCGCCAGCGCCTTGGCCGCGGTGATGACGATGATGACCGGCGGCACCAGCCAGACGATGCGCATGTCGCCGGCGGTGAAGAGGTCGAAGGCCTGCTGGATGACCAGCGGGTAGAGCGCCGTCAGGCCCGCCAGCGCGGCGGTGCAGACCAGCGCCAGCAGGATGCCGAGGCGATGGTGCCGCACATAGTCGCGCCACAGGCGGCCACTCAGGGCCTTGGTGGTATCGGGAGGCGGGAGGGAAGCCATGCGAGGGCTGGTAGCATGAAGCCCGCTGGAATGAACGGCCCACCTTCGCCGTGGTGCCATCGCCCTCCTCCATGGGAGGTACCCCCAGGGGCGCTTTGCCCGGCGGCCGGCGGCGAAGGATGCTGCCTCCAGGGACGGCGAGGAGGAGAGCGGCCATGGCGGAGCCGGCGGCAGGCAGCGGCGGGCCGCCCCGCCGCATCATCCTGCTCTCCGACGGCACCGGGAACAGCGCGGCCAGCTTCTTTCCGACGAATATCCGCCGGATCTACGAGGCGCTGGACCTCGCCGACCCGCCGCAGCCGCGCCAGCCCCGGCAGTTCGCCTTCTATGACGACGGCGTCGGCACCTCGGGCTTCCGGCCGCTTGCTCTGCTCGGCGCCGCCTTCGGCTACGGCTTGGCGCGCAATGTTCGCGAACTCTATGCCTTCCTCTGCCGCACCTACCGGCCAGGCGACGAGATCCACGCTTTCGGCTTCAGCCGCGGCGCCTTCACCGTGCGCCTCCTGGCCGGGCTGATCCTGCACGAGGGCGTCGTCCGCTACGACGGCGACGAGGCGACCCTGCAACGGAAGGTGCGGGCTGCCTTTCGGGCCTACCGCAAGGCACGCTATCGCGGCCGCCCTCTCGCCATGCTGCTCCGCGCCCTGAAGACAGCGTGGGATCGGCTGCGGAGCCGGCTGACCGGTGCCGAGGGGCAGCATTACCACGCGGCGGAGAATATCGGCGGCCCCGGCGCGCCGGAGCCGGAGAAGCCGCGCATTACCTTCCTCGGCTGCTTCGACACAGTGGACGCCTATGGCCTCCCCTTCGACGAGCTGACCCGCGCCTGGGACGCGCTGGTCTTTCCGCTGACCCTGCCGGACGCCAACCTGCACCCGCGGGTGCTGCGCGCCTGCCAGGCGCTGAGCCTGGATGACCGGCGCGAGACCTTCTTCCCCCGTCTGTGGAACGAGGCCGGCGAGGCGAAGGCCGGCACGCCGGGAGAGCGGATCACCCAGGTCTGGTTCGCCGGCATGCATGCCGATGTCGGCGGCGGCTATCCGGACGACGCGCTGGCGCATGTCGCGCTCGGCTGGATGGTGCAGCAGGCGGCACGGACCGGGCTGCGCTTCAAGGAGCCGGTGCTGGAGCGGCAGCGCAGCCGCGCTGACGAGAACGGCCCGATGCACGACTCCCGCCGTGGCCTCGGCAGCTACTACCGCTACAGGCCCCGCAACCTCAACGCCCTGGCCCGGCAGGACCGCTTCACCAGCGGCGGAACGGAAATCGTCATCCACCGCCACCGGGTCCATGAGAGCGTGTTCCGGCGCAGCGCCGACGGCACGCAAGGCTATGTGCCCATCAACCTGCCGGACCGCTTCGAAGTGGTTCGGAGGGGCGGCGGGCGGGAGGAGGGCAGCGCCTGCCTCGGGGTCGGCGCGGCGGGGATGCAGGCCCTGGCGGAGCGCCGGGAATGGGCCTGGAACTGGGTATGGTGGCGGCGGCTGGCTTATTTCTGGACCCTGTTGGCGACGCTGGCCCTGCTCGGCGCGCCCTTCGCGCTGACCAACCGCAGCTGCTCCTCCTGGGCCTGCTTCATCGCCCCGCTGATCGAGGCGGCCGGACTCGCCCTGCCCGCCTTCGCCGCGCCCTGGATCGAGACCTATGCCGCCAACCCCGCCAGCTTCGCGACGCTGGTGCTGGCCATCCTGCTGGGCCTCGGCGCTGGCAGCTGGCTCGACACGCGGATCGACGACACCATGCGACAGGGCTGGTACGCCCTGGTTCCCGGCGCGCCCGTGTCGGCCGGCGGCGGCCCGGCCGCCATGCCCCCCGGCCGGCTCAACCGGGCCGTGCAGCGGCTGCGGCACGCGGCGGGCTATCTCGCCCTGACCCGCGCGGCGAGGCGCTTCGGCCTGCCGGCCGCCGCCGCCCTGCTGGCCGGCTGGCTCGCCCTGGGCCTGCTGAACGCGGCGAGCCTGGCGGCCTATGCCTCGCTCGGCGGCCTCTGCCCGGCTAGCAACGGCAGCCGCCCGGTCGAGGCGGGAGTTCCTCGCCTGGTCCATTTCGACACCCGCGCGACCTGCGCGGCCACCGGCCTCTGGCTGGAGGAAGGCGCCACCTACCGCATCCGCCTGCACGTCCCGCCGGACCCGCAGGCGCCCGGGGCGCTGCCCTGGCGCGACGGATCGCTGCCCGCCTGGCCGAACGGCATCCGCGCCGCCGACCAGCCCTGGACGATGGCGGCCTTCATCCCCTTCCGCGCCGCCCTGCGGCAGCCCTGGTTCCGGCTGCTGGCGCGGGTCGGGCGGCGTGGCGCGGATCTCTACGCGCCGGAATGGCGCCTGCTCGCCCGTTCGGCGGAGGGAGACCTGCACGAGGCCAAGCTCACCGCGCGACGGTCCGGCCCGCTCTATCTCTTCGTCAACGATGCGGTGCTGCTGCTGGGGCTGATCGACATGCACCGCAACAACCACGGCACCGCGGAGGTCGAGTTGGAGCTGCTGGCCCGGCGCTTCCCCGACGAGGCCGGGGACCCACGCTGAGCCGGCCGGTCACTCCGCCGGAAGCGGGGCCGCCACCCGCAGCGCGGCGCGGGCATGCCAGGCCACCGTCGCCATGCCGATCAGCGTGACCGCGGCGACATACCAGGCCGGCCCGGCGCGATCCCAGGCCACCAGGGCCTGCACCAGCAGGGGCGTGACGCCGCCAAACACCGCATAGGCCATGTTGTAGGAGAAGGAGAGGCCGGTGAAGCGGATGGCCGGCGGAAAGGCATTGACCATCACATAGGGCACCACGCCGATGATGCCCACCGCCGCGCCCGCCAGGGCGTAGAGCGGCAGCAGCAACTCCGGCCGGGAGGGCGCCAGGGTGTAGAGCGCCAGCGAGGTAATGATCAGTGCCAGCCCGCCCAGCAGGGTCACGCGCAGCATGCCGAAGCGGTCCAGCAGGGCGCCGACCAGTACGGCGCAGACGGTCAGGGCGAAGGTGGCGGCCAGATTGGCCTGCAGGGTCTCGGCCGCGCTGAAGTGGTGCAGGCGCTGGAACAGGGAGGGCGTGATCAGGATGACGACCACGATCGCCGCCGTCAGCATCCAGGTGACCAGCATGGAGACCAGCACCGCCCGGCCATGCCCCTGCAGCACCGCCTTGATCGGCAGGTCGCGGCTGAGCGCGGCGCGCCGGCGCATCTCCTCGAAGACGGGCGTCTCGTGCAGGAAGCGGCGCAGGTACATCGCACCGAGGCCGAACAGCCCGCCCACCAGGAAGGGGATGCGCCAGGCCCAGGACGCCACCGCCTCCTGCGGGAAGGCACTGGTGACGGCGGTAGCCATCAGCGAGCCCAGCATGATGCCGCCGGTCAGGCCACCGGTCAGCATGCCGCAGGCCAGCCCGACGCGGCGCGCCGGCACGTGCTCGGCGACGAAGACCCAGGCGCCCGGCGCCTCGCCGCCGATCGCCGCGCCCTGCATCACCCGGAACAGCAGCAGCAGGATCGGCGCCGCGTAGCCCAGGGTGGCATAGGTGGGCATGAGGCCGATCAGCAGGGTCGGGATGGCCATCAGGAAGACGGAGAAGGTGAACATTCGCTTGCGGCCGAAGCGGTCGCCGAAATGCGCCATCACCAGACCGCCCAGCGGCCGCGCCAGGTAGCCGGCGGCGAAGATGCCCAGTGTCTGGAGCTGCTGCAGCCATTCCGGCATGTCGGCCGGGAAGAACAGGTGGCCGATGACCGTCGCGAAGAAGACGAAGATGATGAAGTCGTAGAACTCCAGCGCACCCCCGAGCGAGGCGAGGACGAGCGTGCGCAGATCCCGTCCGCTCAGGGCGCGCGGGGGAGGTGTGCTGCTTCGCTCGGTCATGCTCTCTGCCATTGCTCGTGCCGGGGAAAGGGGCGTGCCATTCCTTGCGTGGAAGGCCAGCAGCGGGCAATTTTGCTTCCAAACAGTCTCGTTTCCAGACCAGTCTGGTCGATGCTGCGTTGCGTCATGGGCAGGGCTGGCGCGGTGGGGCAGTGGACAAGAAGAAGGTCGGGGGAAGAAATTCCCCCGAATCCCCCATCTTTTTTCTAGCCATTGAGTCAGGAAGTGTGAGGAGAGCTGACGCCCTTACACCGCGGCGAAGCGCTTCTGGAGAAAGTACCGGGCACCGCCGCGCGGGTGATCGGGCAGTTCGGCGAAGAGGGTGTAACCGAGCTTCTCGTAGAAGGGGCGCGCCTGGAAGCTGTAGGTGTCGAGCCAGATGCCCAGGCAACCACGCTCCCGCGCCACCGCCTCGGCCCGCCGCATCAGCTCCGCACCGAGCCCCCGTCCCCGCAGCGCCTCCGGCACGGCCAGCAGCTCGATGAACAGCCAGTCATAGACGGACCGGCCCCAGAGCCCGCCGACCGTGGCGCCCTCGGCATCCCGCAGCAGCAGCACCAGAGGCCGGAAGTTGGAGGGGCCGACCTGGGCGTCATTGTACTGCGTGAGGGCCGCGATCAGGGCTGCGCGGTCCTCGGGGGCGGCGGTCTCGGTGGCGAGAATGGTGACGTCCATGCCGGACTATGTT
>Ga0180218_1000779_pt1 | contig 24116 bp, 26 predicted proteins | sample eDN3rd37CKraftBY_FD_151334 | JGI IMG/M metagenome (GOLD analysis project Ga0180218, IMG submission 151334) | Enriched backyard soil microbial communities from Emeryville, California, USA - eDNA 3rd pass 37_C Kraft BY (version 2) (version 2) | ecosystem: Environmental > Terrestrial > Soil >...
GACCTCGCGGATGCCCCAGAGAGCCATCCGCGCCGCGAACGAATTTTCGGCGGAAGCGCGCGTCCAGTCGAGGCCGGCGCGATAGCCGGTTATCAGGATCAGCGTGGCGGCGAAGGACATCTGAAAGCTGGGATGCACCACCGCTTCCGGCATCACCGCGAGCACCGCGAAAGCGGCGATCGCGAGTGTGCGCAGCGTCAGCGCCGGCCGGTCCAGCATGACGCCGCACAGCACGATCGCCACCATGATGAAGGAGCGTTGTGTCGCCACTTCGGCGCCTGAAAGCAGCAGATAGAAAGCCGCGACAAGAAACGCACCGAAGGCAGACCACTTCTTGATTGCTTCAGTGCCGTTCTGTTCTGTTTCGCCGCGTATCATTGAATGACGGATTCGCTAGGTTTTATGGGGGTTACGGTGATCCCCTGCCCTTTTTGGTGTCGAGCCGTATTAGGCAGTTGGGTAGCAGAATGGTAGCAAGCCGTTCCCATCCTGTTCCTGCTCCGCGGTCCGTCGGCAGGTGCACCAAGTAACGCAAAACCCGCCGCGGTTTCCCGGGCGGGCTCACGTCTCGCGCTTGTCTGGCTGCCATTACATCCGTGGCGGGGACCGCGCGATCAACCTTCCCTATATCGATACGGATTGCGTCCGTTCAATGACAGGTGCGGCCACCTATTGCGCTGCCCTCATCTCCACCAGTCCCCGCCTGAGGCACTCGACGATGACGCGATCATGCGCCGTGGATGCAGCGGACCATTTCCAGCGCACGGCCATGACGGCGTCCCAAGCCTCGTCGGTCGGCGCCTTCGTCGGAAACGTCTCGTAATAGGCGGCAGGCTTGCCGGGGATCACCATGGCATACGGCCGGTAGCCGCCGGCAATAAGCGTGTCGAGATATTCGCACGGATCGAACGCAGCGTTGCCCTCCTCCTCGCTCTCCCAGCCCAGCGCGTTGGGAGCGACGTCACCGAGTCCCGATGCCGCATAGCCGACAACACGGCCGACCAGCATCTCCTGTAAGGATTCAGGGAAGCACGGACCGTCGCTCAGGCCGGAAAACATCGGGATGCCGCCGTCCGGGCAGGTCCCCATCTGCCGCCATCCCGCAAGGTCGCTGATCCACCACGTCTCCTGGGGTTCAGGAGCATCTGCTAAATTTCGGCTGATGTGCTTCTTGATCTGGACCAGTCGCCGCGGCCGGCGTCCGCCCTGATACTGGATTAGGAACGCCTCCCCGTGCTGAAGGGCGCGGTCCGTGAGGTCGATCACGGCATACTCCCCTTCCCGCATATGCGGACGGCAGCTGCTGTCGTCTACCAGGAAGGTCTTGTGTCCGGGAGGCAGCGTGGTGAATTCCACCAGCGCCCGGATCGGCATTGTCGCCCGTTCCGCTCCTGTGACTCTGGCAAGGGCGCTGAGAGGGTTTTCCTTTCCAGCAAGGCCTGACAGCGCGGGCGGCAAAGAATGCTCCACGGGCCGTTTCTGGGCCTTGGCAACCCCCTTCACCTTGCTGGTGGGTTTGCCGCGACGGATTGCGGATGTGAGTGTAGAATTCTGGATAGCCTGAGCCATGGGTCGCTCCGTGGTTTGGGTCAGAGCCGGCCAAGGGGTTCCAGCCCTTGGTTGGCTCGCTTTTTTATGCTAGCCATTAATCATGGGAAGTCAAGAAAAAGTGCTAGCCAAAAAACGACGCGGGCGACCAGCCACTGGACGCGGCGTGACTATCGGCGTTCGTTGCCACGACAGCTTGTTGGGGGAGATTGATCAGTGGCGGGCGAGCCAACCTGATCAACCGACACGCGCCACAGCTATCCGCTCGCTTGCGGAAATCGGCCTCTCCAAGTCCACCAAGAAGCCCCGCCCCACCTCTCCCGAGAGAGCCTCCAAGGCCTCAAAACTGGCAGGCGAACGGATCGACCACTTGGGTGACAAGTCGGCCACGGAGGATGATCGGCAGCAGCGAAAGAGGCGCCTGCTCAAAGGCCCCGAGGAACTCCGGGATATGCGGGTGGATCAGCCGAAACCAAAGTGACGACGGCCCGCATGATCGTCGAGGAGGACGGCCTGGGGCCGCGGGTTAGGTTGAGGAAGGCCCGAACCTAGGGTATCTGAGAAAATGGCCGATCTGTCCGGGGGAAGAGCGAGTTTGCCCAAATTTACTCTTCGAACGGAGGATTTCGATCCTCGGCATCGTGTGGCCGAGTTCGAGAGCGTGGCAGCGCAAATCTGTAAACTCGACATTGAAGCCTCGGGAGGCGACTACACCTCCTCCACCTCCATTGCTGTCCTGTCGGAAGCAGTAATTGCTGACACGATTCATTCTGAATGCCTGACACGCAGGACCTCATCCCGTGCTTACGCTCAATCCGCTGCGTTGGCTGGAAAGCAGTGGCACCTGCACCGACAGTCCCGCCGGAAAGCTCTGCATTCTGGGCAAGACCGATGCTGCATCGCTCGCGGGGCTCGCTGTGATCCTGCCGGGCCTAAAGTACCAGCGGTGATCGGGTTTCCGTTAGACCTACCGGCACTCTACGCCTTTCCTCGAACCGGATTGAACAACATGATGAAGCGCCTCACATCCACGGCGACTCTGTTTCTGACGCTGAGCGGCGTGGTTTACGCTGATGACGTCAACGATGCCCTGAAGGCCGCCCAGACCGCCTATGCTGCGGGTGACCTCAGCGGGGCAGCCGCTCAACTCACCACGGCCTCGAAGGCAATTCGAACTCTCCAGTCAGCCAAGCTTGCAAGGTTCATTCCCGAGCCGCCGCAGGGTTGGACTCGCGAGATCGAGCAAAGCGCGGACGATGCCCCGGTGCTAACAGGCTTGATCGGCAACTCCGCAAAGGCGACCTATTCGAACGCTCAGGGAGACAGCTTCACGCTGACACTGACAGCCGACAGCCCCCTCGTTGCGCAGATGACCGGCATCCTTGCCAATCCGCAGATGATGGCGATGATGGGCAAGATGATAAAGATCGGCGGGCAGAGTTTGCTTCAGCAGAACAGTTCACTATCCGCACTCGTGGGCGGGCGCGTGCTCGTGCAGGCCGAGGGTATGGAGCCATCCGCCATGCAGCCGGTACTGATGAAGATGAACTTCGACGGGCTTATGAAATACGACTCGTGACGCAGCCAGAGTACTGGAGCCTATAGCGTGCTCAGGTCGGCCGGCACGTCGCCATAGCTACCCAGCACCTCCGCGTCACCGAACTCCCCCAACGCCGGGTCGCCCGTCCGACTGAAGGCAACCGCCCCGACATATTTGGCGTCATGCGCCATCGCCTCCGCCCGGCGGATCGCCTGGGTGGCGCTCCGGCACTCGATGGCGGCGGGAGCGGGACGGTTACACTACCGTCCCGAAAATTTTGCCGATTCCGGCTGTGATCGCTAACGCTAGCGCTCCCCAGAATGTCACCCTTACAACCGCCTTTGTCACCCCCGCCCCTCCCGCTATTGCTCCGACGGCGCCAAGCACTGCAAGGAAAACTAAGGTCGAGGCTACAACGGCGGCGCTCATCAACCCTTCCGGAGCGGCCATCGCAGCCAACATCGGCAATGCCGCGCCCACAGCGAAAGTCGCTGCCGATGTCACCGCTGCCTGGATTGGTCGCGCTGCGGTTATCTCAGAGAGGTTTAGCTCGTCACGCATATGGGCGCCAAGTGCGTCTTTCTCCATCAGCTGGGTCGCCACAAGTCGCGCGAGTTCAGGGGCCAGCCCCCGATCGACATATATGCCTGTCAGCTCATCGAGTTCGGCTTCTGGATACTCGATGAGCTCTTTTGTTTCCCGGACGATATCGGCCTTCTCAGTGTCCGACTGCGAGCTCACCGAGACATACTCGCCGGCCGCCATCGACATGGCCCCAGCCGCGAGTCCGGCCATGCCAGCGATCAATACGCTACCTCGCGTGCCGTCGGCTGCAGCTACGCCAACAATCAGACTCGCAGTAGACAAAATGCCATCATTGGCACCGAGAACCGCAGCACGCAGCCATCCGATGCGATCGACGGAATGACGTTCAGAGTGAGGTATCAGACGATGCGGCATAATTCACTCAGGGAATTAACCAATCCGATCATAGCGCAATGACAACAGGACTGCATCCCGATGAAAAAGGCTTCGGTTGGAGAGGTGACCAAGTAGCTCAAGGTACAGCGCCTCAGTCCGCCCGCGCCCATGCAGACTTGTACAGGGCCTGCGCCGAGGACGGCATGCCCCAGCGCGCCATGGCCAGCTCGCGGACGCCGTCAGGGGGCGTTGCGGACGATGGGGGCGCTGTAATCCGGAAAGATGCCCGGCTGGGACGGCAGGTTGCCTGTGGTGTCCCGCATGGCCCGCGTCAGGGCGATGATGGCGGCTTGGCCCTTGGTGTGGCTGTAGAGGTTGCACATTCGGACCAACGACTTCGTGCTGTGAAGAGCTGGGATTGGGCGACTTTGCGAGAATGAAGACCGTTGACGCAAGCATCCAAGACAATAATCATGAAATGATGATCGACCCCCGGTGGCTACAAATCTTGAAAGCGAGCAGCGGCCAAGCCTGCGCTGTTGCTATTGCCTGCTGGTCTCTCCTTATCCTTGAGCGACATACGTGGATACCCAGTCTCGACGCTTGGCTAATTCAACTTATTGTCTTTATCGGTCTGCTGTCCACGATGTTATTCCTGGTGGGCATAGCCTCAAGTGCAAACCTGATATTTAAGCCACGGATCAAGCTGCAAAGATGGATGACGCGGAGGCGCGAGGCAAAAGAAGCGGAGCGCTACATTCCGTTCATGTCGGAGAAGGAACGCGAAATCATTTCATACTTATTGCAACGCAAAGAAAAAATGTTCACGGCCGCGTCCGATGGGGGGTATGCTGCCACACTTATTTCACGGCGCATTATCGTCTTGTCGATCAACAGCGGGCTGCACTATTCCATTGAAGACGTGCCGATGATGATCCCTGACCATATCTGGGATGTCTTGGAGAGAAACAAGACGTCGTTTCAAACGGTTACATCTGAAAATTCGCCTCATCCATGGCGCGTGCCTTGGGCTCTCAGGTAGAATACCACATTAGCAACTTCAAAACGCAGAAAAAGCCCCGCCACCCGTGAGGGCAGCGGGGCAAGTCTGGGAGGAAACGTCCCGTCCGAGCGGATGTCGGCCTGACAGAGCAGCGCATACCGGAGCAATTCACAGCCGAAATGCGCAGTTTATCTCACGCTAGATACTGCACGTCGGATTTCAAACCGCGGCTCTTCAACGCTTCCACTACGCGAACTGCTTCCTCCCTGCGAAGGAAGTTAGCGCTGAAGGCACGGAAGCCTCGCCTGGGTGTGATCGTCAGCTGATACGTCAGCGGCCGGCTCAGCCGGATCTCGCCAATATCGTCGAAATGCAGACGGTGACGCCGAATGACGCGGACAGTCAGGCTATCCCGGCCGACGATCACTGCAGGATACAACGAATTGCGGGACAGCACGACGAGCGGCAGGCCGCGCAGGACGCTGAAGGTCGCTATCGGAATGAAGCTCAGATCTTCCATCGCACCGCGATGTTCACGACAGATCGCAGGATTGCGATCCCCTTTTCACGGGATACCCTGATTCGCTCAAATTATGCTTAGCCTGACCACATCACCACAACGACAGAGGCTCTGTCCGAACACCTGCGGATCAGGGCCAACCTTGCGTCATTGATATTGCTGCCGACGCAAAGCTGCAAATAGCAACGTCAGAAGTCCCACTCTACGAGCTTGCCAAGAAATATGATCAGATAAACGATCAGGCCTGCAAGAAGAAGGCATGCGGCCGTCTGCCAGACCATCATACTCCAGAACCAGACCGGCTCACGCGACCGCAGCACCACTGCGCCGCGGGCAGGAAACTCACCACTTCTCCATGCCGAGGCGACATCCTGAGCCGTCAGGAACAGCAGAAACGGGGCCGCAGCCAGGCCGAACAGCAGCGGCAGCCATGCAACAGCTAGCGGCTGCTCGACGATCGCCGCCAGGACGAAGTAGAGCAGCAGCCCCAATGTCCCGCAAAGCAGGGCCGTCCGGGCGATCCGGCGGAGCGCGTCACCCATGGCGGTTCGCCGCGACCCGGCCGGCGGCCCCCGCATCCTTTACCGCCCCTCCGATCAGCCCCATCGTCGGCGCCATGCCGCCTTCCTCCGACATCCGAAATACAGCCTCGGTGCGCACCATGAATCCCACCATCGCATTTTCACATCCCGTTCTCGCGGGAGCACAGTCCTCGCATGCTATCCTGTTTCCCATGTTATCCAGACCACCCGGCCGGGTCATGCGGCACGCAACCTCTTGACGGCGCAATGCTTCCGCGCAGCATCCGCATAATGAAGGACCTTCGCGGCTGGCGGCCGCATCGCATCCGCCGGGACCGCCGCACAAGGACAGGGACGCCACTGCCGACATGAGCAAAGCCCTCGCCCGATTGCACGAGCCGCGTTCGCTGGTGCTGATCGCGATCAACACCGTGCCGCTCGTCGGCATCCTGCTCTGGAGCTGGGATGCCTTCCTCCTGCTCGTGCTCTACTGGCTGGAGACGGTCGTGCTCGGCTTCTGGGTCATGGCGGCGGTCATGCTGTCGCCCCGGACGGTGATGGCCCCGCTGAGCGGGATGACATCGCGCATCGCCACCGTCGCATTCCTGCTGGTGCATTCCGGCGTCTTCATGAGCGTGCATTTCATGATCCTGTGGGAGCTGCTGGCCGGCAGCTGGGCCCCACGCATTCACGGTCCGGGCGACTTCTTCGGATCGATCGTGATCGGACAGGGGCTCTGGCTGCCGCTGGCCATCCTGTTCGTGATACGGGGCGTGGAGGTTCTGTTGACCACCTTCGAGCCGAAATGGGCCGTGACCGTCCTCCCCGTCATGTCGAGCGACGGCACCTATCCGGTGACCGGCCCGCTCTTTGGCTTTTATGTCCGCATCTTCATCATGCAATTCACGCTCGTTCTCGGCGGCGTCATCGCGTCCCTCATCGGCGCCAGCATCGCGCTGGTCCTGCTGGTCGTCCTCAAAACCGCATTCGATCTCGGGATGATCTTCAATATGGACGAGCGCGCGGCCGCCCACACCGCGTGCAAATCCGCCGGATAGAGACCCCGCTAGCCTGCATCCACCGTGGCGCGCGGCCGCCCTCGCACGTGGCGCGATATCCATCGCGCGAAGACGATACCTGCGGTTACGCCCCCGATCATACCAAGCGCCGTCGTCAAGCCTGCAAGGGAGATATCCTCGTCCAGCCGCCATGCCGCCAGAGCCGCGCCCCAATACCCTCCGGCCACAAGGCTGGCCAGCGGCAGCCCCCATCGCAACAGGCGGGGCCGTCCATATCATGGCAACGTCAGCGCGGGCAGCAGCAGAAACGTGAGCGGTCCAATCAGAACCAACCCGTGGGCGATGACGGTCGCGAGTCGCGAGACGTCCATCACCATCAGGACAATCACGATAAATCCGCCGAGGGTCGCCGCCATCGCCAGCGCCGCGACCCCCAGAATCGCGACCAGACCCGCAAAGGTTGCAGTCAGGCAGGCGGTGACAATTGTGCACCAGTCTCGCGGAAGCAGCAGCATCGCTTACTCACCACGCCTTGCGGCGTTGTCGTGGCCGGCGGGAAGCAGCCCTTCTGGAATTGCGAGCGGATCAAACTCCGTCAAGCGGTTGCTACGGCTCCAATACGGGGATTTCAGGAGGATCAGCACTCCTCCGAACGCCATAAGCCAGCGCCCATCTGTTTCGGACATGCCGGCATGGGCGACCATGGCCTGGGCGATGGCATACATCGCAGCCATCATCGCCAGGGTGACAGCCACATAGGCGGCCTTTCGCGGGCCGGCGAGAAACCGGCATTCACCGCCCGGCGACGCGAGCGCGGCGCAGAGCGTCAAGACAAATGGACGATAGGTTTCTCCGGACGAGATTCTCCAGAATCCGAACCGGACATAGTCATTGCTGATGATAAGTCTCTCGCCATTCGCCAGATGTAAATTGCATACGTGATGCTCATGGAAGCGTGATGCCGCCAGATGAAGCCGCATTTCGCAGATGTCCCGCAGGCCAATCACCCGTTTATCGCCATTGCTGTCGGTCATCGCGAGCATTGTTCCTTGGAGCCGCCATACAACCGATCGGTTGAACCAGCCGTATCCCGACCTGTGCTCAAGCGCTGGAGGGCTGGTAATGCTCGTCCGGTGATTTGGGACGGTCGGGAAATTCTCGCGACCCTGGCCGGAATCAGAGTGAACCATGCGCGGGCTATGGGGATTTCGCTTCGATCATTGTGTCAGCGGCATCTGCCGCTGCGCGACCATAAGTCATCGCGGTCAGCCTGCCACCCCCCGAAGAAAGGGATAGGTGAGGCGTGATGAGGCTCTCTCCGCTGTGTTTTCGACACGTGACACCAGGGTGTTCAACAGAGTTTTCCCACCGGGATTGTGCCTCACGCCGCCGCCGACACATCCCCATCGTCCGGACGTGGCGTTGCCGGGAGCTTCAGCCGGGCCATGAGCATGCCGAGGAGCATGCGGGATGACGGCTTGCTGCCATTGGAGACACGGGTCTGGGCTATCATCTCCTGAAGCGGGAGTTCTGCGATTGCCCTGATGAACGCCTCGGGCTGGGCGGCCACGTCCGGACGCATGGCCAGCAGTTCGGCCAATGCGCTGATGAGCCTGGTCTGGAGTGGCTGGACCCGCATGCGGCCCTCTACGGCCGCCCTGAGGGCCAGATGGACGGCATCCGAGCCATGTGCCTTCGCTATGGCCCTCAGGCCCTTCAGGGTGGACGTGGTCAGGTGCCGGGCCCGGCCTTCCAGATCGAGAATGACGATGCTGCGGCCGCCATCGTCGCGCAGGACCTCAAAGGCCGGGTCGGGTACCCGATTGTTGACCGCGGCCTCCATCAGTTCCCGATCAGCCTTCCGGACCTTTCCGTTGGCCGATGGCGCCGGGGGTGTCGGTGGCCCCAGCACCGGCAGCAGCCGATTGAACAACAGGGCCGCCAGCGCCTCCCGTGTGCTGACGCTGGGGCTGACATCCCGAGCCTTCAGCCGCAGCCCGCGCAGGTCGATGTCGTCAAAAACCTCGATCCATTTCAGGCCGGTATCGGCCCAGCGCGGGTGTGCCCGGATCAGGTCCGACACCGCAAAGATGACCGGGCTGACAAGTTCGGTGTCGTTATCCCGGCTTTCAAGGATGGTGCGCAACGTCAGGACCAGATGCGCCTTGCGGGCCCACCACTCGGCATTCGGATCGGGTGCTGCGGCCGTGGGGCTGGGGATTGCCATGATCGGCCGGCCGCGCGGATCGGCCAGCGGCAGCGGGACATGCGGCGGGACCGGAGCGCGGCCACGGGGATCTTTGCGCGGCAGCGGCGTGCCGGGCACGACCGGCGGCCGGAGTGGATCGGTGCCCTGTGCATCTGCCAAAATGGCTTCGCGGGCGGCGTCCATCCAGCCCTGTTCGTGCTTCGCCTTCTCCACCTGCCGGCGCAGACGCTCCTCGGTCTTGCGCAGATACCCGCCGGGCTTGGAGAAGTTCGGGCCCAGCGTCTCGTTGAGCCATGCGTAAGTCCTAAGACCCTTCTCGTCCTCGGACAGTTCGGATTCAAGGTGCAGCTGGGCGGGGGATTTGCTCTGAAGGTTCTTCTCGTGCGCCTCCATGTTGTTGACGCCGGCTTCCATCATCTCGGACAGCCAGTTCAGGCCCTTTGAGGCGCCTAGCTTGCTGGCAAAGGCGCCAAGGGCCGTGGTGGCGCGGTCGAAGGATTCGGAAAGTTTGTTGAGCTCGATCTGGTTGAGCTTCATCACACGGTTGAAGTCCTTGTCGGCCGCGCCCTTGGCGTTATCGACCTGGTTCCTGATGTCCTTCATCAGGTCCCGATAAGACAGCAGCGCCCGCATGCCGCGTGCGAACTCCATGTCGCTGAACAACTGGGGCACCTTGGAGAGGTCTCCCTTGAGCGCCTTGTGGGACAGGTCCACGAACACCTCGAGCAGGTCCTTGCCTTCCTTGCGGGCCTTGGCCATCTCCTTCCCGAGGTTGATGCCCATCTTGGCAAAGCGCTTGGCGGTTTGTTCCGACTCCATCTTGGCGAAGACATTGGACATGGAGGACGCGGCTTCCTCGGTTGAACCGGTGCCGGCGCGCACAACCTGCAAGGCGGTGACGAGCCGCTTCAAGCCCTCTTCGCCCTTCATGCCGACCGCGACCGCGGCGGGAATGATAGATGGCAGATAGCGGGCCATGTCCTTCAACTCGAACTTCCCGGCCTTGCCGCCCGCCACCATGATGTCGAAGGCGCTCTGCATCTTGTCTGCGGCAATGCCGAGATTCTGTGTCAGGGCCAGCGTGCTGTTCGACACGTCGGCGATCTCTGAGCCGGACGCCTGGGCCGTCTTCGCGATGGCGGGTATGGCCTGAAGCGCTTTCTGGAGTTCGAGGCCGCCGGTGACCAGCGCATCCACACCCCCGGCGACTTCCGTGAAACTCTTGCCGGTGCCGATGGCGAGGCCACGGAGCGAGCCCTCCATCTCCTTGATTTGCTCATCGCTGGCGTCGGCGGTGATGCCGATCCTCAACAACGCCTCTTCGACGCTGGCAAAGCGCTGGAAGGCCCGGACGCCGCCATAGGCCATGGCCGTGGGAGCAATGACCCTACCGGCCATTCCCGCTGCTGAGGCACCCATGCCGGCCGCCAGCGCGCCGCCGCCGCGAGCCCGTGCAGCAGCGCCGGCGGAAGCGGCAATCGCGGTGCCGGACCGCGCCACAGCACCGGCAGACCGTCGCTCCGCCTGCTCGGCAGCAGAAGACAGCCGCCGGAACTTCTGGGTCAACCGTTCGAAGACGCCGCCGGTGACGTCCTTGGCGGACAGAACGGCCTGGGCTTCAATCCTGCGGGTCATCGCGGCTGCCCTTTCGTTTTCGGGGTCATGCGTTTGCGGTGCTCAATGGCTCTGACGGTCCAGCGGAGCACCTGTGTGATCGTCAGCGCCTCGACCTTGTCGACGTCAAAGCCGAAGGTGAAGACTAAGAGGTCGGCGAGTTCGTCGAGCTGCTTGCCGACCCCTGACGGAAAAAACCCAGCACGATCTCCTTGATGGCGAGGGCATCATCGAGGCTGCACTGGCCCAGCAGCGGACCGTGGCCCTGCTCGACGATCAGGCGCTCGGCATATTTCTCGATGATGCCGTGATCCTCATGCGGGAGGATTCCACCATTCGGCAGATAGACCATGGCTGAAGGATCACCGAGCATCATGAAGTCGCTGTAGCGCGGCTCCCGAAACCGCAGCTCGTGGATATCCTCGTTGTGACCGCGGATGGGCTTCGTGAGGGTGCGGACCCGGGTGCCGTCGGCCTCGATGCGGAAGCGTGGCGGCGGTGCGGTATCCTGAACGGCTGCTGTGGTGGTGTCGGTCATGGTGATGGGCCTCATTTGGGAAGGACGCGATAGAGTTCATGGCGGATGCGGCCGGGCAGATCGCGATTGGCGGTCTCGAAGAACACCTTCTCGGTGTTCCCCTTGATCATCTCCTCCGCGATAAAAAGACCGGATCGAACGGCCTTGATGGGGAAGCGATCCTTGCCGACCCGCTGGAAGGCGTGGCCACCCATCTTCAGCGGAACCCGGTTCGGCTTCCTGCCGCCGCTCATAAAGGCTCCGGCATAGGGCCTGCGGACGCCCCAGGGCGCGGCGGTAACGCCGCGGCTGGTCTCCCGGGCGCCGAAGAACTTGATCCTGATATCGCCGCCGCCGGACTTGAGGACATAGGCGAGCGAGACCGACGATACGCACGTCTGCCTGCGTGAGGACGGCCTTCCGTGGGCCCCAAAAGTCCTATCGGATCGATTCGTTAAGGTGGTGCGTAGGAGCGGACTCCCCGTAGTCCGGATGCATGATCTCCGCCATGGTCACGCCACGCACCTGCTGGTGAGCGGAGTTCATCCGAAGATCGTTCAGGAGCGCCTCGGGCACGCCAGCATTCAGCTGACGCTGGATACTTACAGCCACGTCCTGCCCTCAATGCAGGACGATGCGGCGGCAGCAATCGACGGGGCAATGCGGAAGGCTCTGAGGCGGGATCGGTAGCATTTGGGTAGCAAATCCCGAAATTCTCCAATAGTTTCAATACCGCCTAGCTACTTCTTGATTGGATAATTGCTGGCGAGCGTCGGCGACAGCGCCAGGATCGCACGCAGCACGAAGAACGCCAGTCCCGCGACCACCGCCATGTGATAGCCGGAGATCGACAAGACATGCGCCAGGCTTGAGACATACATCGCTTCGTTGGCGCTGGCGGAGATGGCGTCGCGCTTGCCGGTGATCAGCGCCGAGGCGATGGCCGCATGGTCCCCCTCAAGCACGGAGCGGATGCGGACGTCGATCGCTTCGCGCAGCCCCTGAACATAAGCGGTCACGGCGAGATTCAGGCCGGGCCGCACAAGCGGAGGCGGCTCCTTGATGCGGATTGCACCGAGGACGAAGCCCGACGCACCGATGCCCTTGAAATAGAGATCCCGCGCATAGTCGTAGCCGCCGGCGCGCAGCGGTTCGAGCGGCGGCGTCAGCCGGGCGCGGAATTCGACGAAAGCACCGACAGCCGGCGCCGTTCCCTTCTTCAGCGAGACGCGGACCCGCGCCGGCTTCTCGCGCAGGCGGGGGCCCTCGACGGAGACCACTTTCACGACGATCCGGTCGGTCCGCTCGCGCTGTTCGCGCGCTTCGACAAAGCCGGAAACGGCAGCGTTCCACACTGCGGACCGCAGCATTTCGTGGTCGATCACGACGCGCTTCACGCAGGCGGCGGCAAAGCCCGCTGCGACGGCCAGCGCGACCATGGAGGGGATCAGCGCCGGCGGCCGGTTGCGCATCGCGACCGCGAACACAGCGCAGACCGTGACCAGCCCGAGAGCCGCTGCCGGCGCGGGCTCCGTCCCGGCGGCGAAGTAGAGCACGATGCCGAAGCCGAATCCGATCGCCAGCCAGGGCGGGAACTGGAAGGAGGTTCGTTCAGCTTCGAGCCAGCCAGAGGCGCGTGCGAACAGGGATTCCGCCGCGACCCGCGGGGGGCGCAGCCAGTCGCCGGCGACCGGCGGCCACGCGACACCGCGCGGCCGCAGGACATCGACACGCTCTTCCGCCCGTTCCTGCCCCCTGCCCCGTTCCGGCATGGCCCTACCGCCGCAGGCTCTTGGCGGCCTGCCGGGACAGCCTACAGGCGGGCGCAACCGGACGCACGGACTTCGTTCAGCCGCCGCACATATGTGGCGGACGCCCGGCTCAGTTCGACTTCATCTTGGCCCAGGTGTCCCGCAGGCCGACCGTGCGGTTGAACACGGGCCTGCCGGGCGCGGAGTCTGGATCACGGGAGAAATAGCCCTGCCGCTCGAACTGCATCGGCGCAGCGCTGTTGCTCTCGACGACGGACGGCTCGACCAGCGCCCCGCTCAGCACCTCCATCGAACGGGGATTGAGCGCGCCGGCGAAGTCGGCGGGCTCCGGCACCGGGTCCTTGAACAACTGATCGTAGAGCCGCAACTCCACGGGCACGGCATCCGCCGCGGAAACCCAGTGGATCGTCGCCTTCACCTTGCGCCCGTCCGGCGCGTTGCCGCCGCGCGTCGCCGGATCGTAAGTGCAGCGCAATTCGATGACTTCGCCGGCGGCGTTCTTCACCACATTGCGGCAGGTGATGAAATAAGCGTAGCGCAGGCGCACCTCGCTGCCGGGGGAGAGCCGGAAGAATTTCTTCGGCGGGTTCTCCATGAAATCATCTTGCTCGATATAGATCTCGCGGCCGAAGCGGATGCGGCGCGTGCCGGCGGCCGGATCGTCCGGATGGTTCACTGCCTCCAGCTCTTCCGTCTGTCCTTCCGGATAGTTCTCGATGACGATCTTGAGCGGGCGAAGTACGGCCATGCGGCGCTGTGCAGTCCGGTTCAGCACTTCCCGGATCGCGTGATCCAGCATGGCGACATCGACGAGGCTGTTCGCCTTGGCGACGCCGATGCGCTTCACGAAGTCCCGCAGCGCCTCGGGCGGCACGCCGCGCCGGCGCAGGCCCGCCAGCGTCGGCATGCGCGGATCGTCCCAGCCCGCGACATGCCCCTCGCGCACCAGACCGGTCAGCACCCGCTTGGACAGCAAAGTGTAGCTGAGGTTCAGCCGCGCGAATTCATACTGCTTCGGCTGCGAAGGCACCGGCAGGCTCTGGATGAACCAGTCATAGAGCGGCCGGTGATCGGCGAATTCCAGCGTGCAGATCGAATGGGTGATCTTCTCGATGGCGTCGGACTGGCCATGGGCGAAATCGTAGCTGGGGTAGATGCACCATGCCTCACCCGTGCGCGGATGCGCCGCGTGCAGGATGCGATACATCACCGGATCGCGTAGGTTGATGTTGCCGGAGGTCATGTCGATCTTCGCGCGCAGCACCCGCGCGCCGTTCGGAAACTCGCCGGCCCGCATCCGCGCGAACAGGTCGAGATTCTCGTCGATGCCGCGGTTGCGGAACGGACTGTCGGTGCCGGGCTCGGTCAGCGTGCCGCGGGTCGCCCGGATGTCCTCCTGGGACTGGTCGTCCACATAGGCTTTGCCGGCCCGGATCAGATATTGCGCCCAGGCATAGAGCTGCTCGAAATAATCGGAGGCGTAATGGAGATGCTCGCCCCAGTCGAAACCGAGCCAGCGGACGTCCTGCTGGATCGCGTCGATGAATTCCTGTTCCTCGCGGGTCGGGTTGGTGTCGTCGAAACGCAGGTGGCAGCGGCCGCCGAACTCCTCCGCCACGCCGAAATTCAGGCAGATGGACTTGGCATGGCCGAGATGGAGATAGCCGTTCGGCTCCGGGGGAAAGCGGGTCACCACGCTTTCGTGCCGCCCGGCCGCCAGATCGTCGTGGACGACGTCGCGAATGAAATCGCGCCCCGCCTCCGCCGTCATCGTTTCGCCATCTGTCATCCGTTCAGGTCCATTCCAGAAACAGGGGTCGTCAAGCCCGGTCGGTATTGCTAAAGACCTATCCGCCAAATCCGGACCCGAGCGCAAGCCGTCTGCGCAGAATGCCGGCGACCGGCCTCCAGCCATCCGCTTCCTGATTCCGGCCGCCGCGAACACGGCAAGATCCCGCGCAACCGAGTTCCCAGAGATGACCGACTCCGTCGTCACCCGCTTTGCACCGTCCCCCACCGGCTTCCTGCATATCGGCGGCGCGCGCACCGCCCTGTTCAACTGGCTCTATGCCCGCGGCCGTGGCGGCAAAATGCTGCTGCGGATCGAGGATACCGACCGCCAGCGCTCGACGGACCCCGCCATTGCCGCGATTCTGGACGGGCTGCGCTGGCTCGGCGTGGACTGGGACGAGGAGCCTGTCTACCAGTTCGCCCGCGCCGACCGCCATCGCGAGGTCGCCGAGCAGCTTCTGGCCTCGGGCCATGCCTACCGCTGCTATGCGACGCCGGAGGAACTGGAAACCATGCGCGCGGCGGCGCGGCAGGAAGGCCGTGGCCGCCTCTATGACGGACGCTGGCGCGACCGCGATCCGGCCGACGCGCCCGCCGGCGTGAAACCGGTCATCCGCTTCAGGGCGCCCCTCGATGGCGAGACGATCATCGACGATCAGGTTCAAGGTCGCGTGACCTGGCGCAACGATCAGCTCGACGATCTCGTGCTGCTGCGCTCGGACGGCACGCCGACCTACATGCTTGCCGTGGTGGTGGACGACCATGACATGGGCATCACCCACATCATTCGCGGCGACGACCACCTGACCAACGCGGCCCGCCAGCGGCAGATCTACGACGCGATGGGCTGGGCCGTTCCGGTCATGGCGCATATCCCGCTGATCCACGGCCCGGACGGCTCCAAGCTGTCCAAGCGCCACGGTGCGCTCGGTGTCGATGCCTATCGGTCAATGGGCTATCTGCCCGCCGCCTTGCGGAACTATCTGGTACGGCTCGGCTGGAGCCACGGCGACCAGGAGGTGTTCAGCACCGAGGAGATGATCCGCGCCTTCGACATGCCGCAGATCGGCCGTTCGCCCGCGCGATTCGACTTTGCCAAGCTGGAGCATCTCAACGGCCTCTACATCCGCCAGATGTCCGACGAGGATTTGATGGCCGAGATCGAGGCTCTGCTGCCCTATATTCCGGAGGGAGCCGCCATCGCGAGGCGTCTCACTCCGGATGTCCGGCAACGCATTGTCGCCGCAATGCCGGGACTGAAGGCCCGCGCCAAGACCCTGCTGGAGCTGATCGACGGCGCCGCCTTCCTGCTGGAGCCGCGCCCGATTTCCGTGCAGGATAAGGCGGCGGCCCTGCTGACGCCCGAGGCCCGCGCAACGCTTGGCGATCTGTTGGAATCCTTCCAGACCTTGACCGAATGGAGCGCCGCTGCGACTGAAAATGCTGTCCGCCAGTTCGCGGAACAGCGCGGCGTCAAGCTCGGCACGGTCGCCCAGCCGCTGCGTGCCGCCCTGACCGGCCGGATCACGTCTCCGCCGATTTTCGACGTTCTCGCGGTGCTGGGACGGGACGAAAGCATTGCACGCCTGCGCGATCAGGCAGCAGCGGCAACAGCCGCGGGATAAGCCGGGTTCCGGACATTGCGGCCGGAACTTTTCCCCTGATGGCCGGACTCCCTTTATCTTGCGGCGCACACTTGGATGGGTTACGCCACCAGTGAAAGTACGGCCCACCGGCTCTGCCGGTCGGCGGCCGTAGTGTGTGTCAGGAACCAGCGAGGGCCCCGCCATGGATGCCAAAACAGGTGCGCAAACAAGAACCGCCCAGCTCACCGTCGGCGACAATACGTGGTCTCTGCCCATTCTGGATGGAAGCGTCGGGCCGTCGGTCATCGACATCGGCAAGCTCTATGGCCAGAGCGGCATGTTCACCTACGATCCGGGCTTCACCTCCACGGCGAGCTGCGAATCCGAGATCACCTATATCGACGGCGACGAAGGCATCCTGCTTTATCGCGGCTATCCCATCGAACAGGTCGCGGAGCACGGCGACTTCCTCGAAACCTGCTACCTGCTGCTCTACGGCGAATTGCCGACCCCCACGCAGAAGTCCGATTTTGACTACCGCGTGACGCGCCACACGATGGTGCATGAGCAGATGAACCGGTTCTTCCAGGGCTTCCGCCGCGACGCGCATCCCATGGCGGTAATGACCGGCTGCGTCGGTGCGCTTGCCGCATTCTATCACGACTCGACCGACATCTCCGATCCGCATCAGCGCATGGTCGCCTCGATCCGCATGATCGCGAAGATGCCGACGCTGGCGGCGATGGCCTACAAATACACCATCGGCCAGCCCTTCGTTTATCCGAAGAACGACCTCGACTACGCCTCCAACTTCCTGAACATGTGCTTCGCCGTGCCGGCGGAAGAGTACAAGGTGAACCCGGTGCTGGCGCGCGCCATGGACCGCATCTTCATCCTCCATGCCGACCATGAGCAGAACGCCTCGACCTCCACGGTGCGTCTTGCCGGTTCATCCGGCGCGAATCCCTTCGCCTGCATCGCGGCCGGCATCGCCTGCCTCTGGGGTCCGGCCCATGGCGGCGCCAACGAAGCCGCGCTGAAGATGCTGGAGGAGATCGGCTCGGTCGACCGCATTCCCGAATATATCAAGCGCGCGAAGGACCGGGACGATCCGTTCCGCCTCATGGGCTTCGGCCATCGCGTCTACAAGAATTACGATCCGCGCGCCCGGATCATGCAGCAGACCTGCCACGAGGTGCTGAAGGAAGTCGGCGTCAAGGACGATCCGCTGCTCGAAGTCGCCATGGAGTTGGAGCGCATCGCGCTGCACGACGAGTATTTCATCGAGAAGAAGCTCTATCCGAACGTGGACTTCTATTCGGGCATCACCCTCAAGGCGATGGGCTTCCCGACCACGATGTTCACCGTGCTGTTCGCGCTGGCTCGCACCGTCGGCTGGATCGCCCAGTGGAAGGAAATGATCGAGGACCCGAAGCAGAAGATCGGCCGGCCGCGCCAGCTCTTCATCGGCTCGCCCCAGCGCGACTATCAGCCGATCTCCCGCCGCAAGTAAGCCGGCCGGATATTCTTGGAATCAAAAGGGCGCGGTTTCCGCGCCCTTTTCGTTTGCCCTTCAGCGAAGCCATATGAGGGATGCTCTCGCGGCCGGAAACGCCCGCCACGGCCTCGCCGCCGAACCGGCTCACGCCGGAGTGACGGCGGTTCGTCTGCCGCTCCGGGCATAGGACAGCACGATCCGGGCGGCCTCGTCGCTCGGCCGGAATTCCCCGATCTTCATGATGCCGTCGAGCCGCGCGAAGGCGTCGAGCTGCCGGGTGCGCTCCGGCGTTTCGGTCAGCAGGGGCGCAAGCGCGGCGGCGAGACTGGCGGCGGTGCAGTCCTCCTGGAGGAATTCCGGCACGACATTCTCGCCGATGACGAGATTGGCGAGGATCACCGAGGGGCTTTTCACCAACCGCCGGGCGACGAAGGCTTCGAGCGCGGATACCCGGTAGGCGGCGACGGTCGGGATTCCGGCCAGCGCCAGTTCCAGCGTCACGGTGCCCGATGCCGCAAGCGCGGCCCGCGCCACCCTGAACGCGGCGCGCTTCTCATCCTCGCCGATGGCGATCCGCGGCCGTATCGGCCAGTTCGCGACGAGCGCCCCGATCCTGTCCGCGAGATGCGGCAGGGTCGGCAAAACGAAATCCGGTGAAGTTACCCCGCGCCCGGCGAGGCGCGCGACGGTCTCCCCGAACACTGGGCCGAGGGCGGCGATCTCGCTGGAGCGGCTTCCTGGCAGCAGGAGCACCACCGGCGGCTCGGCCTGCCGCCGCGCCTGCTCCGCCATGGATGGGCGCAAGGTATCGACCTGCTCGCTCAGCGGATGGCCGACATAGCTGCATGGCGGCCCGCCGAGTCGCCGATGCACATCGACCTCAAACGGCAGCAGCGCCAGCACATGATCGACATAGCGGCGCATGGCCTTCGCCCGCCACGGCCGCCAGGCCCAGACCGAGGGCGAGACATAATCTACAATGGGAATATTCTGAGAGAGGTGCCTGACTTTTCTTGCAATTCTATGGGTGAATTCAGGGCTATCGATAATGACGAGCGCGTCAGGGCATTTTTGAGAAATAACTTGAGATACATATGATATATGTCGAAGAATTTTCTTCAAACTTTTGAATATATTGGAAAATCCAACGATCGATACATCTTCCATGGAGATCAGGCTGCGCACGCCCCGGGCCGCCATGGCGGCACCTCCGACGCCGCTGAACTGCACCTCGTTCCCGGCGTCGGCGCGGATCGCATCGATCAGCGCAGCCCCCAGATGGTCACCGGAAGCTTCGCCGGCCACGATGAAAATACGCAGCGGATCGTGTGGGGATTCCTGTCCGGTCCCGGCGGTCATGGGTCTGGTCCGTTCTGCTCCGGATCCCACCCGGTGACGAAGATGCCAAGCCGGTCAGCGCTTTCCACGAGCGCTTCCATCTCCGCCACGAGGCTGGAGCCTGCGGCAACCGCAAGCCCGGCGAGGCCGGCCCGGGCGACGCCCTCCACGGTGTCGGGGCCGATGGTCGGCAGGTCGATCCTTCTGTCCTGATGGGGCTTGGGCGCCTTGACCAGCACGCCCTGCCCGGCCCGCGTGGGAACGCGCCGGTGACCCCGCAGGTCCGCAACCCGCTGCAACATGAGGTCCGTGCCTTCCGCCGCCTCGACGGCCAGCACATAGTCGCGGGCGACGACCACCGCCTGCCCGACGTCATACGGCCCCATCGCCGCCAGCAGCCCGAGCCCGCGGCGGATATCCGCCATGTCGTCTTCCGTCGGCTGAACCCGCCCGAGCGGACCCGCCGGCATCAGGATATCCGGCGCCACCTCATGAGAAGCGAGGAGCCGGAACCCGTCCTCCTCCATGACTCGCGCCACGGCGGAGAGCAGATGATCGTCGCCTCCCCGCAGCGCGGCGACGAACCGCGGGATCAGCGACACAGTGGCGAGATCGAAGCTGAGCTGGGACAGCGAGGGCCGCAGCACGGAGCCGATGAGGACCACCTCGCGGCAGCCCTCCGCCCGTGCGAAACGGCGGAAGCTGCCGTATTGCGTCACTGTTCCCCACACATGGGGATGGCGTTCCACCAGCGCAGGATCGGCAAAGCCCTTGAGGGCGAAAATGGCGACCGCCCGTCCCCGGCGCGTGACGGCCTCGACCACCGCCCGGGGCAGGCTGCCACCGCCGCAGATGACGGCGAGCGGTGTGTGTTCGACCAGGCCACCGGACGTGCTGTCCTGCGCGGTCCGGATCATCTCACTCTGCCTTCGAGCCGTCGCGATGCGGCATGCACAATGCACGGTCGCGGGCCTGGCCAATGAAATCGAGCACGCGGGCGACCAGCTCATCCTGTCCGAAGCGCTCGCGCGCCAGATCCCTGCGGCGCGCAAAGGTGTCCTGTTCATGGTCGAACAGCAGCCGGTAGGCTCCGCGCAGGGCGTGGATGCTGTCACGGCTCACCTTCCGGCGCTTGAGGCCAACGAGATTCAGGCCCGCGAGGCTGGCCAGCGAGCCCGCCGCCAGACCGAAGGGAATGACGTCCGAGCGCACGCCGGTGACGCCGGCGATCATCGCGCCCTCCCCGATATGGGTGAACTGATGCACGGCCGACAGGCCGCCGATGAAGGTGCGCGCGCCGATCACGCAATGCCCGCCCAGTGTGGCGCAATTCGCGAAGATCACATCGTCGCCGACGATGCAGTCATGGGCGACATGGGCGTTGGCCATCAGAAAGCAGCGGTCGCCGACAACGGTTTCGCCGTGCCCATCCGCCGTTCCGATATTCATCGTCACACCTTCGCGGATGTCGCAATCCGTGCCGATGGTTAGCCGCGTCGGCTCGCCATGATAATGCACCGACTGCGGCGGCGCGCCGAGTGAGGCAAAGGGCGCGACGACGGTGCGGGCACCGATGGCGGTGTGGCCCTGGATGCTCACATGGGACTTCAGCACGCAGCCATCGCCGATGGTGACATGCGGCCCGACCACGCAGAACGGGCCGATGCTGACATCCTGCCCGATCCGCGCGCCGTCCTCGATCCTCGCCGTGGGGTCAATCGCCATGGGTTCTCACATATCGGCGATCACGGCGCCGACTTCGGCCTCGGCCACTGTCTGGCCGTTGACCTTCGCCTCGCCGCGGAACCACCACATCATCTTGCGACGGTTCAGCTTGGTCATATGGTATTCGACCGTGTCGCCGGGCACGACCAGCTTGCGGAACTTGGCCTTGTCGATGGTGATGAAATACACCGCGCGCGGGCGGTCTGCATTCTTTTCAAGAGCCCGCAGGCAGAGAACACCGGCCGTCTGCGCCATGCCCTCGATGAGCAGGACACCCGGAAACACCGGATTGCCCGGAAAGTGGCCCTGAAACTGCGGCTCGTTGGCTGTCACATTCTTGATGCCGATGGCCTTCTCGTCGTCCTTCATGCCGACGATGCGATCCACCAGCAGGAACGGGTAGCGGTGAGGCAGCGCCTTCAGGATTTCCGCGATATCGGCGGACTGGAGAATTTCTCCGGTTTGCTCATCCATCGGAGTGTCCTTCTTCACCTGATCGTTTCTTGTCCTGATCCGCGGCGCCTGCGTTGTCGCCCCTGGCCAGCCGCTCCAGCGCGATGATCTCACGGAACCAGAGCTTGGCCGGCTTGGCCGGGCTTCCGCCCCAGCGCGCCCGGGGGGGCACGTCGTCCTTGATGGTGCTGGTCGCCGCGATCTGCGCGCCCTCGCCCACCGTGACGTGATTGTTGATGCCGACCCGGGCACCGAGCACGACAAAATCCTGCAACGTCACGCTGCCCGAAATACCGGTTTGGGCCACGATCACGCAGTGGCGGCCGATCGTGACGTTGTGGCCGATCTGCACCAGGTTGTCGATCTTGCTGCCCTCGCCGATGATCGTGTCGCGGTTGGCGCCGCGATCGATCGTCGTGCCCGCGCCGATCTCGACATCATTCTGGATGATGACGCGGCCGATCTGCGGCACTTTCAGATGCGTCGCGCCCATGACATAGCCGAAGCCGTCCTGGCCGATATGGACGCCGGGATGGATCACCACCCGGTCCCCGATCAGAGCATGACTGATGGTCGCATTCGCGCCGATGGCGCAATCCCGGCCAATGCGCACGCCCGGGCCCACCACGGCTCCCGCAGCGATCCGGCTGCCGGCGCCGATCTCCGCGTCGGCCCCGACGATTGCGCCGGGCTCGACCCAGACGTCGGCCTCCAGGCGGGCGGAGGGATGTATGTTGCCCGCCAGAGACGGCGCCGCGCCAGCTTCGTACATGGAGGACGGCCGCAGCGCATTGGGAAACAGCGCCCGCGAGAGCGTGACGAAGGCGCGATAAGGGTCTCGCACCTCGACCGTGACAATACGTTCCGGAATCCGCTCCATCAGCCGGGCGGACGCGAAACACAACCCCGCACGGCTGTGCGTCAGGTCGGCCGCATAACGGACGTTGTCGAAGAAAGTAGCGTCTCCCGGGCCCGCGCGGTCGAGCGCGGCGATGCCTGTGATAGGCCGGGCGGCCGCCTGTCCCGAAGCACCCGGGCGCAACTTGCCCTCGGTGAGCGAAGCGATCTCGCTCACCGTCAGGCCGTCCGCTGCCTTGAAGAACATCGAGTCGGTCATGCCATATGGCCGTGGACCGGCCCGCCATATGAATGGACCGTGAACCATGGCGATGGTTCACGGTCCTGAAAATCAGCCACGGGTCGCATCAGGCTCCCGCGACGCCGTCTTTGCCAAGCCTCAGAACTTGGTGCCGCCCCCGAACCGGAATTCCTGAACCCGGTCGTAGCTCTCTTTGGTCAGCGGGATCGCATAGTCGAACCGCAGCGGACCGAACGGCGAGTCCCACACCAGACCGGCACCGACCGAGGAGCGGATCTTGTTGGAGTCGGCGACGTTCAGCGTCTCGCCGGTCCGCGCCCAGGAGGCCGGACCGCGGTAGTCATAGACCGAGCCGGCGTCGGCGAAGACGGCGAACTTGATGCCGAAGTCACGCGGCGCGAAGAACAGCGGCGTCTGGACCTCGACGCTCGCGCCCCAATAGGCCGTGCCGCCCAGCGCGTCGCCGGTCGTTCCCGGCGTCAGGTCGCGCGGGCCGATGCCGGACGGCGCGAAGCCGCGAACCAGCGACGGACCCATTTGGAAGTGGTCGAGCATGCGGAGCTGCTGGTTGCCCCAGGCAGCGATGTGACCGGCCTGAACCTTCGCGACGCCGACAAAGTCCGGCATGATCTCGTGATAGCGGCGGACCTCGCCCGTGGTGCGGATGAAGTTCACGTCGCCACCGACACCGGCGAAGTCCTGACGCAGTTCGGCGGACCAGCCGGAGGTCGGGTTCCGGTTGTTGTCGAGCGTGTTGTAGGCGAGCGTATAGCCGACCAGCGAGGTGAAGATAGGACCGTTCGCGATCGCCATGCGGATCGGCAGCGAGGCTTCACCGTCGGCATAGCAGGCCGGAGCCGGAAGGATCGGTCCCCAGGTCGGATCGATATTACAGTTGTTCAGAACCTCCGGCAGCTTGATTTCCTGCTGATAGCCCGAATAGCGCAGTTGCAGGCTCAGGTCCTCGCGCAGCGAGAAGCCGAGGCGGACGTTTCCGCCGATGGTGCGGCTGTCATAGGAGACGTAGTTGGACGCCAGATTCTGCTTCACGAACAGATCGAGCCCCAGCGCGACGCGATAGCCCAGCAGATACGGCTCGACGAATGAGACGTCGAAACCGCGGGTCCGCTGGCCGAACTGCGCCGCGATCTTGGCATACTGGCCACGACCGAGCAGGTTACGTTCGGCGACGCTGACTTCGCCGATGATGCCGTCCGCGGTCGAGTAGCCGGCCGAGATCGAGAACTCGCCCGTGGACATTTCCTCGACGGCGACGTTGATGATCACGCGGTCCGGCGCGGAGCCAGGCTCGTCCGTGATCTTCACGTCCTTGAAGAAGTTCAGGTTCTTCAGGCGGCGCTCGGCGCGGGCGATCAGGGCGCGGTTGTACGGGTCGCCTTCGGACACGTCGAACTCGCGCCGGATCACGTAATCGCGGGTCC